>Ga0302120_10001536_pt1:5000-7500 | contig 10823 bp, 7 predicted proteins | sample AG5_Bottom_MG_FD_203118 | JGI IMG/M metagenome (GOLD analysis project Ga0302120, IMG submission 203118) | Marine microbial communities from Western Arctic Ocean, Canada - AG5_Bottom | ecosystem: Environmental > Aquatic > Marine > Oceanic | place: Canada: Western Arctic Ocean... | reverse complement strand
TCACCCTGAACCGTCACCGCCGACTTCGAGAGTCCCTCTGTTTACTACTAAGCGGTTTCACGTACTCTTGAACTCTCTCTTCAAAGTGCTTTTCAACTTTCCCTCACGGTACTTGTTCGCTATCGGTCTCGGGGTCATATTTAGCCTTACGTGGAGTTTACCACGCGCTTTGAGCTGTACTCCCAAACAACTCGACTCTAGGGAAAAGCCAGCGCAGCAAGCCAAAGGTCTCACGGGCCTATCACCCTCTACGGGCCGTGGTCCCAGTCAAGGTGTACTTGAACGCTTCGGCTCACTGCGATGAGGCTTTCCCAAACACCACATTCCACGCGACCGAGATGGCCGGCGGTTCGGTGCTGGGCTCTACCCGTTTCATTCGCCATTACTAAGGGTATCACGGTTGTTTTCTTTTCCTCCGCTTATTAATATGCTTAAATTTGGCGGGTAACCTTGCCTGCTCTCAGGTCGTGAAATAAAAGACTATGAAAAAACAAATTTTTCCAACGTCGAGCACGAGCCACGCAGGAGCTTAACGCCAACCCAGGCTGAGCAAACAACCCGAGAGTCAGCACTCCGTACGCAGGCTCGCACAGTCAAACTTGAGGCCACCCTCTAGACCAGCTAGAGGGAGATGCCCAATGCCAGCAATTCAGCTGGATGGATGACAAACCGACCCTGAGCCAGACATGGACAGTGGACAAACCACAGTCCGCAATATGCGTTCAAAGTGTCGATGCTCATATGTCCTGCAGTTCACATTCCGACGCGCAGTTTGCTGCGTTCTTCATCGACCCCCGAGCCAAGTGATCCACTGCTCAGTATTTTCAAAAAGTAGTTGACCACAATCGGCCGAAGTTCAATCGACGGTTGCAGAGCTCCTCACGGGAGAGCAACAATTTACCTCCTGAAACGGGCGTAGAGCTTTAAGCTTGAGCAGCACCCGCCAGGAGGCCGTCCACGGGCTGTTGAGACAGACCTGACGGCCAGATCTCACCCAGCGGACGTCAAAGTCTAAGGCAGACAAGCCAAAGACCCGAGGCAATAAAGCCCGAGGTTTTTTCAAACTGCTCTCAGAAGAGAACGAATTCGATAATGATCCTTCCGCAGGTTCACCTACGGAAACCTTGTTACGACTTTTACTTCCTCTAAACGCTCAAGTTTGGGAGTCTTCCCGAGCAACATGGGAGAACGAATCCTCCCAAGGCCCAGTCCAAATACCTCACTAAAACGTTCAATCGGTAGTAGCGACGGGCGGTGTGTACAAAGGGCAGGGACGTAATCAACGCAAGCTTATGACTTGCGCTTACTGGGAATTCCTGGTTCACGGAGAACAATTGCAAGCTCCGATCCCTACCACGAAGGGGGTTCAGCGGGTTACCCGTTCCTCTCGGAAAGGGAGAACACGCTGATCCCTTCAGTGTAGCGCGCGTGCGGCCCAGAACATCTAAGGGCATCACAGACCTGTTATTGCTCAATCTCGTGCTGCTAGACGCAGCCAGTCCCTCTAAGAAGAACTTGGATCGCACGAAGGACGACCCAACTATTTAGCAGGACAGAGTCTCGTTCGTTATCGGAATTAACCAGACAAATCACTCCACCAACTAAGAACGGCCATGCACCACCACCCACCGAATCGAGAAAGAGCTCTCAATCTGTCAATCCTTCCAGTGTCCGGGCCTGGTGAGATTTCCCGTGTTGAGTCAAATTAAGCCGCAGGCTCCACTCCTGGTGGTGCCCTTCCGTCAATTCCTTTAAGTTTCAGCTTTGCAACCATACTTCCCCCGGAACCCAAAAGCTTTGGTTTCCCGAAAGCTTCCTGCGGAGCCTACAAAAAAAACTCGGCAGATCGCTAGCTGGCATCGTTTATGGTTAGAACTAGGGCGGTATCTGATCGCCTTCGAACCTCTAACTTTCGTTCTTGATTAATGAAAACACTCTTGGCAAATGCTTTCGCAGTAGTCAGTCTTCAGACGGTCCAAGAATTTCACCTCTGTCGTCTGAATACTAATGCCCCCAATTGTCCCTGTTAATCATTAACTCGATTTCCGAAAACCAACAAAATAGAAACGAGTTCCTATTCCATTATTCCATGCACGAATATTCAAGCGTGAAAAGCCTGCTTTGAGCACTCTAATTTTTTCAAAGTAAACCTGACGGCGCTCCGAGTCACTCAACGAAGAGCACCCCGAAACCTCCGCCAATCACACGGGCAAAGCGGGGCAGTAGCGCTGAAGAGCGAACCACCCCCTGCCCGCCGAGATCCAACTACGAGCTTTTTAACCGCAACAACTTTAATATACGCTATTGGAGCTGGAATTACCGCGGCTGCTGGCACCAGACTTGCCCTCCAATTGTTCCTCGTTAAAGGATTTAAAGTGTACTCATTCCGATTACCGGGCCTCGGATGAGTCCGGTATCGTTATTTTTCGTCACTACCTCGGCCTTCGGCCAGTGGGTAATTTGCGTGCCTGCTGCCTTCCGTAGAAGTGGTAGCCGTTTC
>Ga0302120_10001534_pt1 | contig 10832 bp, 9 predicted proteins | sample AG5_Bottom_MG_FD_203118 | JGI IMG/M metagenome (GOLD analysis project Ga0302120, IMG submission 203118) | Marine microbial communities from Western Arctic Ocean, Canada - AG5_Bottom | ecosystem: Environmental > Aquatic > Marine > Oceanic | place: Canada: Western Arctic Ocean | collected 2017-10-01 | reverse complement strand
GCGCACATCCTGCTGCAGTTCATGCTCGAGGGACACGGGAATGGGGTCGGTGGTATTCCAGCCACGCCAGGCCATCAGGCCAATCACCACCAACATCACAACAGCAGGCCAGCGGGCGCCCATACGCTTCTCGATTTTCTCACTCATTTTAATTATCCCCGTCGAGGGCGCCCTGGACAGCAAGCAAACGGGCCTGGGCCTTGACGTACTCCACCCTGGATTGGAGTTCGTTGCGTCGGGCCTCAACAAAGTCCCGCTGGAATTCCAAAACCTGGTAGTTGGTGGAAAGGCCTTCGTCGTAGCGAAGCTGCTCCGCCTCAAATTGCCGCCTGTCAAGGGTCAAACTGCTCACCGCGGCGCGCACGGCTTCGGTGCGATAGAGCAAATCCCGAACCGCGGCTCGCACCTCCGCAAGGACCGACATTTCAAGTCGGTCGTACTCCAGGTTCGCGATCTTCATGCGCGTTTCCGCCGCCTGGGCAGCTCGCGTGGCAGTGGTGTTGCCAATGGGCATGTTCCAAGTCAACTTCGCCGACCACCCCGGGAAATCCCAGGCCAGAGTGTCGTCGATGGAGTCGGAGGTCGACTCCGACTGGCCATCACTATTGGCTTGCAGCTCCAAGTCCAAACCCGAGAGCCTTTCAGAACGCGCACGTATCATGGAAATGTGCACCCGCTCCACCGCAATCCGCTGCTGACGCAAATCACTGCGAAGGTCGATGGCGGTGACAAATGCGTCGGCCCAATCCCCCACGCCCTCCGATGAAACCGTCTCGGGTAAGCCCGTGGTAGGCATCAGCGTGCGATCCCAAAGGGCGTGTTCCCCCTCGTCAAGGAGGATTAGCTTGAGTTCATCAGCTCGGCTATCCAAATCTTTTTCTGCCAAGAGCAAGGCCTCAATCCGAGTAGCGGTTTCCGCTTCCGCTTGCAGCACCTCCACCTCCGTGCCGACTCCCGCCTGCCATTCCCGATTGCGCTTGTCCACCAACTCAAGGCCTAGGCGCAGGGAACTGGCCGCTACTCGCCACTGTTCACGAGCGGCAACAAGGTCCCAATAGGCGTTGTGTACGCTTTCAATTAACGCATGGCGCTCCCCCCTGCGGGATTCACTGGCCGTAACCCAATCGAGACGACGTTCCCGCTGGGTCGCCGTGGCGTAATCTTCCCAGGCGCCCCGGAGAAGAGGCTGGACATAAGTCACTCCCAGGGCACTGCGATTGAATTCATCCCCCACCGCAAAGCCACTGTTTGTGACTTGGCTGGTGGTGTTGAAATCAAGACTGAAACTACCGCCGGTGGAAAGGGGGCGGTTCAGGCTCATGTTGGCCACGCCCATGTTCGAGTCAATCGAAGTCAGCCCTAGCTCGGAATCGAATGAGTTGCTGGGCGGAGACTCGCTTTCTCCGTAGGAAAGGAGGGTCGTCATATCCCAGTCAAACGAACCCCAGGACCCCAGGTGGTCGAAGCTTGCCGCCCGTTCCTCTAGCACTGCCTTACGTAGGCCAAGGTTGCTCCTGAGGGCCAGTTCCACCGCCGTATCAAGGGTTAGGTCCAAGCTCGAGGAGTGATCGCTCCGGGGACCGGCGAGCAGGGCCGCCGCCAGATCCTGGGGCTGGGTGGAAGACGGATCTTGGGGGAACAGGATGCTTCCGATAAAGAGGCTACCGCAGAGGGTCACTTGCATGGGCGCAGGTTAGCGTGAATGAGGGCGTTCTGCCCATTCCTAGCCCAGGAAGTCACCCGGGAAACGCACAAAACGGGCCTATCTTTTACCGGGCAAGAACGCACCGGTGGAATGGGCACAACCGCTCACCGAAATGGCACTGGGCCTGGAAAGGAATAAACCTGGCCCAGCGACCAGGGCTTCAATCCGAACCGCAGAGGTGCCGCGCGGAACCTTCGGCTATGCCCCGACGGGTCAAACTCCGGGCGAGGGCTTGCTTCCATTCGGCGGCCAGGGGCCCACCATCGCGGGGTCCGGCGGCCAGCAGGGGATCACGGGATGAGGTGCGGCGCATCTCTGCCAGACGCGCCTGACCGGATTCGGTCAGTAAACCATGAGCATCCACCCGCGCAAGGGCGGCGCCCAAGAGCCGCTGGTCCAAGGGCTCGCCTTCCTCGGGCAAATCCTTCAGCAGGGAGATCAAGATCCCCTCGGGGTCAGGCCCCAGGCTTCCACGGGAGAGCACATCGAGGGCAGCTTCCACTGAAAGGGCACGCACCAGGGGATCCTCCCAGCCGGCCGTAGCCAGGTTCAACAAATCGCCCCGACGGGATTGGGAATTCAAACGTTGGGCCACCACCTGGTTCTCCAAACGCTCTTCCTCCGCGCCAGATTCCAAAGGCTGAGGCAAGTCACGTCCAAGGGCCAACACCTCGTCCTGCCTAAGGTCCCGGGACAACTCGTCCAAGGCCCCATCCAAATCCCGCCCAGGCAAGAATGCTTCGAGGGATTCTTCAGCCGCATCCCGCAGGCCTGAATCCTGGGGTTGTTCGATGCGCAAGTACATGGTGGGCTCGGGGTTCCTCGGGCGCAAGGCCAAGTAAGCCAACACCGCTGGGGTGAAAAGCAGCTGCAACAACAAAAGCGCTGCGGCCGCGCGCAATAGGGGTGAGTCCTGGAGTCGGCCACGCACAAAGGAGCGTAGCAAGCGCAGGTCACCCCTGAAGGAAAGGTCTTCCCGGGTGGTTTGAGCCAGAATCTTGGCCACCAGGTCCGAGGATCGAGAATCCTGTTCCTGGTTTGATGCGAGGTCTGACGGCACGGGCTGGAGCTCTAATTCCTGGGCTTCCAATTCCCGGCATTGCCGCATAAAGGATTCTAATTCGGCGATCTCCTCACGCTCTGCGAGGGAGCACTGCTCCAAGACTTCTTGACGTTCCGTCTCGCCCATGGCCGCGGCCAAAAGATCTTCCGGAAGGATCGGCTTCTTCGGTTGCTTGGAATCCGTCATGAGTGATCACCCCCATCCCCTAAAAACTCGCGCAGACGGCGCACCGCATTGAACATGCGTGACTTGACTGTACCCACCGGGATCTGCAGCAGCTCGCTGATTTGCGCATAGCCCATTTCTTGCAACACGCCCATTTCAAAGACCTCCCGCTGGCCGTCCGGAAGAGTCGCCACCCCTTGTTGCAAGCGTCCCATTTCCTCCAAGGTTGCAGCGGCCCGTTGCGGGCTGGTTTCTTTTGAGGTCAACCTGTCGTGGGGCTGCACCTCGAGCTCATCCCGGGTCTGGTAACGGGCGTGCCAGGGGCGAATTGCTTCCCTGCGCCGGCGGTCGATCCACGCGTTGCGCGCAATGCGCAGGGCATAGGCCTCGGGCTTGCCTTGCGGCCGGTAGCTCTTTGCGCTTTGGAACATCTTGAGGAAGGTATCTTGGCAGAGGTCTTCTGCTTCGGGGCGCTGGGCTCCCAGTCGCAGGAAGAACCCGACCAAGCGGGGTGCCTGGGTGTGGACAAAGGCTTCGAAGGGTGCCGTCCGGCCCTGTGAGAGGGCCAGAAGGGGGTCCTCGTCAGGTTGGCTGGGGGCACTCAACATTTCCCCAACGGCTGGGCTGGCAAGAGGTTCACGAGGATTCCCCGCACTCGGGTAGATCACGGATTAGGTCCATGAGGGCCGCGCAGAGACCCTCAGGCGGCCCCTCGGGCCCAAAAACCCGGAATTCCAACATGCGCGATGAGGGGGTTTGGTGCAGAAGGCGAATCCCTAGCCGGGGACTCGGCAGCCATTCGCTGACCCGATCCGCCCACTCCACCACAGAAATGCCCTCTCCCAGGAGCCACTCGGTCCCCCCATCCTCCAAAAAAGCCACCTCACGATCCTGCATCCAAGCATCGCAGTGGGAGAGGGTCAGCCGCCCTCCTTGGTGCAGATCGTGCAGTGTGTAGGAAGGGCTGCTCACGGGATAGCCACCAAGTCCAAGGCCAATGCCGCGGGTCAGGGTTGTCTTGCCCGCACCCAAGTCCCCGTCGAGGGCCAGGCACGTGCCCTTGGAAAGATGGCGCCCGAGCCATTCACCCAGGGCAACGGTCTGATCACTTGAGTGACTCGTGATCGAACGCAGAATGTGCTCATGCACCATGTTGCCAGCCCCCCTTTCCGCTCCATGCCTCGCGGGATTCACCTTGACATAAAATCAGTCCAACAGGTGTTTGCTTACGGGCCTGACCAATCACATGCATTCCCGCCAAAAGTTCTCCGGGCTCCAACAGTCTGCGCTTGCTGCGGGGCAGGAGCGCGATCAACTCATGGTCCTCCCCATCGTTTAGCGCATGACTCAAGGCAGTGATCCCGTCATGCTTGGCCGCACGCTGCGCATCCCTGTGGACTGGAAGGGCGTCGAGGTTTAACTCCAACGCCACCTGGGACTGACGCGCCAAACGATCGCAATCTAAAGCCAAACCATCCGATACATCCATCAGGGCCCGCACCCCAGAGCGCACCAATAAACGACCTGCATCCAAACGAGGCTCAAAGCGCAAGTGCCTTCCGGCCCTCGAACCCCCAACCGGGCCGGTGATCAGCAGTAAGTCTCCCCCCCGCCCACCAGCACGAGTGACCGGCTTACAACCTGGCTGTAAGTGACCGATTGCGGTCACGGTTAAACCTAGGGGACCCGGGGCGCAGCAAAGATCGCCTCCCACCAGGGGAGCCCCGTACTGTTGGCCCAGTTGATCGAGGGCGGCAATCATTCCCTGCAAGCGACGGGGTGTGGCGTCTCTGGGAGCGCGCAAACCCAAGAGTAAACCTGTCGGGAGCGCCCCGCATGCGGCCAAGTCGGAAAGGGCGCGTGCTGCTGCCTTATGCCCGACGCGAGCTGCCGGGGTATCCCGTTCAAAGTGAACCCCCTCCACACAAGCATCCACGCAAAGCACCGCATCTGGATTGCTCCGCATTTGGGCCGCGTCATGACCCAGCGGGGTCCGCAGGCCCTTGGGCCGGGCCCGTTGGGCCAGCCACCTGTGCAGTTTGTGCTCACTCCATGCCATGAGAGCGCAAGGGTACCTTGGCGGCACCCAAAACAAGAATCACCCCCCCAAGAATTCGACCCCGATGGACCCTTTGGCCCACTTGGGGCGGGTCGATGAATGGTGCGGGGGCCAAGATCAACTCGCTTCCCTCCACCCGGATCAGCCAACCTTGGGTGAGCAGTCCTGCTCGATCGCCGTACAGAAGTCTCTCCCCCTGGCTGTCAGGTGTTGCCCAGCGGTCGACTAGAACACGCTGCAGGGGTCCGCCCCCCACACCGGGAACAACTGCACCCTCAAAACGCTGGTAGACGTAGAGACCTGAGAGCAGCATGACCAACAGGCAAACACGCCGCAGGCGCTTTTGAAGCAAACGACGATTCACGCCTCGAGCCCCCAAGTGTCAAGCAATACCCTGAAGGCTCCGGCTGGATCCGGTGCACCCAGGATCCCGCTTAAAAAAGCACAACCCCTGAGCCCTCCCGAGCGCAGGGCAACCAGGTCCTCGGCACCCAGCCCACCCAAGCCCCAGACGGGAAGCGGATGTTCTTGGGCCCACTGGATTACGGAAGCCGACCCCAAGGCAGTTCCCTTGCCAGGAACTTCGCACACCGGGGACAAAAACGCATAGTCCCCAAAAGCCAGATCGGAGCGGGGATGGGAACGGTGATCGCTGATCCCAATCGCTACTCCGGGACCCACCAAGGCGCGCGCCTCTTCCCCATTCAAAGCCCGCTGGGAAAGGTGCACGCCATCCGCGCCGGACGCCCGTACAAGATGCGGTGCGTCACTGATCCCTAACCAACCCTGCCCCAATATTCGGCGTAGGTCCCGGGCGGTCTGCAGCAGCGTCCGGTCGCTCCAAGCCCTTTCCCGCAAAAGGACCCCGGACAATCCAGCGTCCACCGCAGCCTCCACCCGACCCAGCAACTTGCTCGGTCCCAAATCAAGAGCCTCGGCACAGGTCAGGGCCAAGATGGACGGTGGCAGACGCGGAGTCACTCGAGTTCCACCAGCCAATTGAGCTCGCGTAGCAGGGAACGCAAACGCTTGGCGCTGGGACCATCTTTCATTTGAATGCTCACGTCATCGATGCGGTTTTCGATCAAGGGGCGTACCCCAGGATCTGCGGCCACGCGCTTGGACAAGTCATCGTCCGTGGTTCGAAGAATCAGATCTTCGGTGAGGAACAGAAGTCCCGCATGAACCGCCCAGTCCCGCAGGGAATACAGCACATTTTGAGGAACTGGGGTACGGGAGTTTTCCTCCAGGATGGATTCCACACGACTCATGGGGAAACCCTCTTGCAGGGCACGTTTGACGGATTTTTCGGTGATCCGGAAATGCCGCACGGGTCCACTTTGTTCGCGCTCACAAAAACGATCCAAGTCATGAACCAATGCAGCGTCGTCCCCATCCCCAAAGTGCACGACTTCAAAGTCGGGGGTCACCACCAAACTACGCACAACGGGGCCTGCGCCCTCGGTGCAACGGATACCGAAGAGGCGGGCGCCCGCGGGGGTGACTTTTAGGGCCACCGGGTGCCCCTTGGCATCGTAGCCCAGGTCGATCAAACCCAGTAAATACAGACGCTTGCGTATCCAACCCACCAGATTCCAAACCAAGCGTTGGATGTCTTCACTACCGGTGGATAGGCCCCCCGCAGCGGTGCGGGCGGTGAACCAGTCCTCCACCGCCAAATCATCCAAGTTGGACAGGTACTGATTACGAGTCAAGAAAGGCAAGTACATGAGGTCGTACCAAGTGCCCGGTTCCACCCGACGAATCAAGCGCAACATAATCCGGCGCATGGCGATTTGATGAAAAGCCTCGCCCCCAAGGGAGGGCTCTTGGACGATGTACTCCAAGAGGTCCTCGAGCTTTTCGTCCAATTCCAGGGGTTCCCATTCGCGCCCACGGGGAGTGATCGTGATCGTGCGTTCACCGGTGCGGTCCACAAGACCTCGCACATGGCTGAACGAGTACATGAAGGTGAGGATCTCGGTCCGCTCAAGCTCACGCCCGGGGTTCGGGATCAATTCGTGCAGGATCCTCTTTTCGGTGGTCTTGAAAATCTGACCCTTGACCGTAAAACGCACGGCATTGTCGATCAGATAGGCCTGAAAGCGGGTCAAGTTCGACACCAGGTCCACACCAAGGCCAGCTTCCTCTGCGGGCTGGTCCGGGTCACCCGGAACGGCCACTCGCTTGAGCCAGCCAAGGGCCACCTCGTTGAAGACGATCAGCGTCTCATCGTTATGCTGGATGCCATAGGGACTGAGGTCCAAGGGACTGACCGTGCCAACCAAGGACTCTTCCATGATCTTTGCCCAGCGCCGCCCATTCCAGTGGGGCAACTCCGTCTCCATGCGGTCAAAAAGGCCCTGGGGCAAGAGCCCGCCGAACTCCATGATTGCCTTGGTGACGAGTTCCTTCACCCCATCGGGCAAACGTTCTACGCGAGCAACGCTGGCCTCTTCGCGGGAGTACATCTTGTAGAACTCGCGCACTCGTTTAGGGGATGTGGGACGGGCACGACTGGGGTCGTCGTAGATCCGTTCGAGGTGTCCCCGAAGGGTGAACCTGTCAAAAACCCCCGAGCGCTGGGAACGGCGGTAGCGCATAATCGCGTCAGCCAAATCCATCGGCATGCAAACCGCACGGACCTCCACGGTGGCCACAGAAATCGATTTGGTCTCTTCGATCAAGGCCCGGCGCTTGAGGGTCGAAAGGGCGGCTTCAAGATCGTATTGGGAAAGGTGCGACAGAGACTTGGCACCTGCAAGATCCACCATGGTCAGTTCGTAGCGAGGAGCTTCCAAAATCAGGTCGACGATGGCGACGTTACGCTTGCCAAGACCTGCAAGGCGCTGGTCGGCGCGCTCCCCATCCCGGGCCCAGGCCAAAATCTCTTTGCGCATCTCGGCAGCCTCGGGGGGAGCGCCGCCATGGGCAGAGTCCTTACTGCCAACCCCAGACCAGTGACGCCAAGCTTCCTTTAGATCATGGCTACTGAGGAGGTCCAATACCTGCTCGAGCCCACCGCGCTTCGATCGAATTTCACCCGGGGTGGACCCGTGGCCGATCTGATTTCCTTCCTTCAAGAATGAACTCCCTCATCTATCGCACTCATGCGCGCAGCTTCTGTAATTTTGTAGGTGTATCCTTGCTCCGTCAGGAACAACTGCCTTTTTTCCGCGAACTCCTGGTCGCGGGTCCCGGCAGTGACCACCGAGTAGAAAACCGCGGCGGAGCCATCCTTTTTCGGGCGCAGGATTCGACCGAGCCGCTGGGCCTCTTCCTGCCGCGAACCAAACGTTCCCGAAATCTGGATCGCCACATTGGCGTCCGGCAGGTCGATGGCAAAGTTACCCACCTTCGAAACGATCAGAATGCGCTCCTTGCCGGCCTTGAATGCGTCGTAAAGCACCTCGCGATCCTTGTTGGGGGTCTTTCCGGTAATCAACGGGGCTGCGATGGTGCGGGCCAGGCTTTCGAGCTGTTCGATGTACTGGCCGATCACCAAAATGCGTCCCTGGGGATGCCGTTGGATCAGCTGCTGGACCACCTCAACCTTGGCGGGGTTTTCCGATGACACCCGAAACTGGGCACGGGCTCCCGCCCCCAAATAAATAGTGCGATTGTCCTCATCGAGGGGCACGCGCACCTCCACGCAGGATGCGGTGGCGATGAAGCCCTTGGACTCAAGCACCTTCCAGGGAACGTCATAGCGTTTGGGTCCGATGAGGCAAAACACCTCGTCTTCTTTGCCGTCTTCACGGATCAGAGTAGCGGTCAACCCCAACCGTCGGCGGGCCTGCAGGTCCGCAGTGACCCGGAAAACGGGTGCGGGTAGCAAGTGCACCTCATCGTAAATGACAAGTCCCCAATTCTCCGCCGAGAAGACCTCCATATGCTCGAATGGGCTGGCCTTGGAGCGCCTCCAGGTAAGCATCTGGTAGGTGGTGATCGTCACGGGCTTGATGATCTTTTCTTCGCCGGTGTATTCACCAATTTGATCGGGGGTCAATTCGGTTTTGTCGAGCAACTCCTCACGCCATTGGCGTACGGCCACGGTATTGGTGGTCAAGATCAAAGTTTTGGCCCCTACCAACGCCATCACTGCCATGCCAGTCACGGTCTTTCCCGCGCCACAGGGCAAGACCACCACTCCGCTGCCGCCGAGCTTGGTTCCTCCAGCATGGAACGCTTGGGCAGCTCCATTCTGGTACTCGCGCAAAGCAAAGGCATCCCCCGAAAGGCAGGTGCTACGCAGTTTGATCTCAAGGGGATCCCCATCCAGATAACCTCCGCGGTCGTCCACGGGAAATCCAATGCGGATCAGAGCTTGCTTGATCAGTCCCCGCTGGAGATCGTCCAAAAGGACCTGGCCTTCGGGACCCAACTCGCAGTTCTTGCGTACGGACTCGTGGCCAAGCATGTCCGCCACCAACCCGGGATCCGAGGAAACCAACTCAAAGCCTTGCTCCCCCCGCTCGATGCGCAACACCCCATAACGGCCGACCCACTCATTCAATTCGGTGGCGATGTTCGGGGGAATCGGCACGCAGGTGAGATCCGCGAGGGTATCGAGCATTTCTTGGGCAGTCACTCCCAGGGCCGCTGCATTCCAAACCGATATTGTGCTCAGGCGATAGGTGTGCAGGTAATCGGGACTCTTAGTTAACTCTGCGAACACCGCCAAACGGTCGCGCGCTTCTGCATAGCGCGGATGCTCTTCGGTCATGGGGTGCCCTTCGGAGTCCTTTTGCAGGTTCCCATCTGCGTCCACCAAACTGCGCACCGTGTGCAGCATCAGGGAGCGATCGGGCTGAACGATGAGGGGATTGTCCGGTCTCATACCTTGGACCTCCCGGGGGCAGCTTTCATGGCTGTCCCTTTCTTGGGGCCCGCCTTCTTCTTCACACGGCCCCCAGTACCCTCTGGGAGGGGTTGATTCGTTGAGGAGAGAGCCATGTGGGATGTACTGGGGCGCAGATAGGGCCCGGTTACAGACGCCGCATTGTCGCAAATCTCGCGGGGGGTGCCGGTCGCAATTACGCGACCTCCTTTGGCCCCTCCTCCGGGCCCCAGCTCGACTAAATCGTCGCACAGGAGCAGCAAATCGGTCTGGTGCTCCACCAGCACCACCCCATTGCCAAGGAGCACCAGCCGCCGCAAGGCCCGGGCCAGGTGCACCAAATCCGACGCCGCCAGCCCGGTGCTGGGCTCATCCAACACCAGAATGCTGCGGCTGCCCTTTTCAGCCTTGAGCAACTCAGAGGCAAGTTTGAGGCGCTGAGCCTCCCCCCCGGACAGGGTTGTGGAGGCTTGGTCCAAGCGCAAATAGCCGAGGCCAACCTGCTGCAGGGAAACCAGGGGAGCGTGGATCGGAGGTTGGTGCTCAAAGATCTCTGCAGCCTTGTCGACGGAAAGAGCCAGGACCTCAGCAATGGTCCTCCCCCGCCAACGGACTTCCAACACCTCGGGGCAATATCGCTTGCCTTCGCACTCTTCACAAACCAACCAAATGTCTGCGAGGAATTGCATCTCCACCAGCGAGCTGCCCCGTCCATCGCAAGCGGGACAACGACCCCGGCTGGAGTTGAATGAGAAGTAACTCTGGGTAAAACCCTGGCGGCGAGCATCAGGGGTCCGGGCGAAGAGTTCGCGCAGGCCCGGTAAGACACCCGCATAGGTAGCGGGAACGCTGTGGGGTGAACGACCAATGGGCGTGGCATCCACCAAGACGGCACGGGTATTGCCGTCGGTGTTCTCGATCTGTTTCCAGCGTCCCTTCGGGTCTTCACCGCGCAGAGCGGGCACTAAGCACTCCACCGCAAGCGTGCTCTTGCCTGCTC
>Ga0302120_10001533_pt1 | contig 10836 bp, 8 predicted proteins | sample AG5_Bottom_MG_FD_203118 | JGI IMG/M metagenome (GOLD analysis project Ga0302120, IMG submission 203118) | Marine microbial communities from Western Arctic Ocean, Canada - AG5_Bottom | ecosystem: Environmental > Aquatic > Marine > Oceanic | place: Canada: Western Arctic Ocean | collected 2017-10-01 | reverse complement strand
GGCGTAGTGCTCTTCCACGAATCCCAGCCGCCAAGTTAGGGGGCTGGGGGCGGGAAAGGCGAATGAGGACTCATCGTCCGCTACGGACTCGTAGCGGGTGAAGAAGGGGAACACTTTGCGCCAGCTACTCGAGCCTTCGGGGCCGCGCTTGTCCCAGGCTTGATAGAAGGGCAGCACTAGGGTCGTGTCCTTGACTACATCCCCATACACCTCGCGCCGCTTGTTGATGATGGGCCACAAGACGTGGGTTGATGTCATGCCGTCCCCGGCGAAGTGTGAGTAGAACGGCCACACCCGCGTGCGGCTGGCCTGGCCGGTTTCTCCCGGACGCTGGATGGTCACGAGAGGCCAGGGGCCATCCCAGGCCCAGAAGCCGTTCTTGGAGTTGGCCGTGTAGCCGAAGAAAGGCCAAAGCGCCATCCAGCTTTTGGTCGCTCCGCGTTGCTGCTCGCCGAAGAGCGGCCAGACCATCCAGCGTTTATCCTGTCCATCTTCGGGTCGGTCGAGATTGTTCTTCTGCCAATGAAAGAAGGGCCATAGGAAGAACCATCGTTCGTAGCGGCCCTCCCAGTTGTTGACGCCGGCGAGTGGCCACACCCGCCAATCGCGACCTCCACCTCCCTCCGTACGGCTCGAGTCTGGCGAGTCTTCCTTCTCGACCGGGCGAGACCAGGAGAAGAACGGAAACATGAAGTGGGTGGTCACCCGACCGTTGCGCTCGTAGCGAATGAACAGAGGCATTAGCGCGAACACCATTCGGTCGTAGGAGAGGAAGTGCTCGACCACTCCACCGATGGGTACCAGGGCGCGCACGATGCGACCGTCGTTGGTCTTGGACCAATAGAACCCCGGCAATCCGAAGAAGGTCCAGGTGTCCGGCGCGTCCGGGTAATACTGGCGCGAGTAGCGAGCCAGGGGCAGTAATTGGTAGATGCTTTCTCGCGGCGTGAGCACCACCCTGCCAAAAGGGGGCAGGAATAATGACTCGCTGCGCTCGGGGCTGCTGCGCGCATGGGAGGCGAGGGGGCGCAGAGCCCAATAGGTCACCGCGTTGTTCTCCACCTTGCGCCGTACCAGGAGGGCTCCGCCCAAGGCTTCCAACTCGCGCTCCCCCCCCGCTGTGGAGAGCTCGCTAATGAGCGGTGCCAGATGCCGTTCCTGATCGAGGCTCGCGCACCCCGTGAGGGCCCATGCAAGCAGGCCTATCCACAGAGCGGACGCCTGCCGTCCGGTGGGCGTGCTTTGGGGAGGCTCCGGATTCTGGCGAGGTCGCATGGGTGGGGTGGATTGTCGAGCCCTCCGCTAGCAATGCAAGCATGGGCCTCGATGGATCGGCCACAGCCTTCGGTTGTAGCCCCTCGGAACCGTTGCTACTGTCCGATTCCCCACGGAGCCGTGTGCGAGGATTCTTCCCCCGCCCTCGGCTCCCCTGCGGCCCCCTTCCTGGCACCCCTTACGCCCCATACGGCGCTGAAATGAACACGTTTCTCTCCGGCATCCAGTCCAGTGGCCAGCTACATCTGGGCAACTACTTCGGTGCGATGCGCCAGCACATCGCCTCTCAGGACGAGGAGGGGGAGCACTTTTATTTCATTGCCGACTATCACGCCCTGACGTCCACTCGGGACCCGGAGGTTCTACGTGAGAACGTGCGTGAACTTGCCGTGGGCTATATGGCTTTGGGCCTCGACCCCGAGCGCGTGGCCTTCTTTCGGCAGAGCGACGTGCCTGAGGTGACAGAGTTGACCTGGCTCTTGTCCACGGTTACAGGCATGGGCTTGCTCGAGCGTGCCCACTCCTACAAGGACAAGATGGCCCATGGGATCAAGCCCGTTGTGGGTTTGTTTACTTACCCGATCCTGATGGCCGCCGACATCCTGGCCTACGACTCGACCATCGTGCCGGTGGGCAAGGATCAGGTGCAGCACCTTGAGATGGCTCAAGACATGGCGGGTTATTTCAACTCAACCTACGGTGAGGTCTTCGTGCGGCCGGAAGCGCGCCTGCCGGAGTCTGGCAAGATGGCGCGTGTGCCTGGGCTTGATGGGGAGAAGATGAGCAAGTCCTACGGCAACGGCCTCTGGATCTTCGAGGAGGGCAAGGCGCTCAAGAAGGCTGTCGGACGCATCGTCACAGATTCGCGTGCGCCGGAAGAGCCCAAGGATCCTGAGGGTGTGCTCCTGTTCGATTTCCTGTCCCTGTTTCTGGAAGCAGGCGAGCTGGAGGAGTGGGGGGAGCGCATGCGTGCGGGGGGCGATGGGGCACCGGGCTATGGCCACTTGAAAGTGCGCCTGATCGAGGCCATCGATGAACATTTCGGCCCCGCGCGCGAGCGGCGTCGCGAGCTTCTTGCCGATCCTGCCGAGGTGGATCGAGCTCTAGCTCTCGGTGCAGAGAAGGCCCGCGCACGGGCCTCTATTACACGTGATCGAGCCCTGATGGCCTGCGGCCTGCGTTGAGGATAACTCTCATGAATACCCGTTCTATTGCCTGCCTGCTGTCCTTAGTCGCTCCTGTGATGCTCGCCGCATGTGCGGGTACCGGTGGGGCCTCCAAGGCCTCCACTGCCGCTCCGGCCCCCATACCCGCTCCGCTGGGACCCGTCGATCCGGCTCCCGAGGTGCGGGTGCCTCCGACTAGGGTTCTCCCGGCACCTTGGACCGATGCATTTTCGGAGCGCGCCATCCTGCTGGCTGACCGCATCTTGATCGAGGGGCCAGCGGGGTTGATTGAACACTTGGTCATGACTCTCGATGATGCGCTCTTCGAGCGCACCGAGCGCCCCACTGCTGACGGGTTGGAGGTGGTGCTGAAGTTCCGTGGGGACGGCGACGGGCAGGGGCTGCTGCGGGCTCAGATCGACGCCTGGAACCTGGCCGCCTATAAGGAAATTCGCATGGATCTGCATGCGGGCCTGAACGAAGTGACCGTGACCGCAGAAGGGAACGCGCTTTGGAAGGACACCGACGGCGGTGAGAAGCGCAGTGCGCGGCTGCAGTTTCGCGGTCCGGTCAAGAGTGTTCCTGAATCTGAACCTTCGTCCGCCCCTGGATCTCGAACTCCGCGATGATGAAGGCGTCGTCGCCCAAGCCGGCCAGCGTGCCGAGGGTTCCTTTCCTTCAGGCCGAGGGTGACCCTGTGCGAGGCGGCGGGTGGGCCGTGCTAGTCATGATGGTCGGCTTGTGCGTCGCCTGTTCCAGCAACCGCCCGCGCTGGACGGCGACCTGGCAATCCCCAGGCGCCGATTTTGAGCCGGCGGAGGAGCTCGCCTTGCGCGCGGCGCGCACCTATTACGATGAGGGTAAGCTGGGGGCCGCTCTGGATCTGTTGAGACCGGCAGCCCGAAACGCGGAGGACAATCTGGAGCTTGGGTTTTGGCTACAGGACTTGGAATGGGAGTGGGCAGAGCAGCTGGGTCAGGAGACTGAGTCCCTCCTGACGGGCTACACGGAGCGAGCCCAATCCAATCCCACACCGGCAAACTTGATCCTGGCGGCGCGCCTGATGGAGGGCGCAGAGGCCCTGGCTTTGCTCGATAGCGCCCTGGAACTGGACCGTAACCACGCTTGGGTCCACTACACTCGGGCCCATGTCCTGCTGGGTGAACGCCAGCGGGGGAATCGTTGGCCCGATGCCCGCGCGGAGCTTACCCGGGCCCTGGAGCTCGACCCCTCCCACTTGCGGGCACGTCACCTTGAGGCCTGGATCTTGGCTCAGGAGGGGGACGTGGCTCAGGCTTCCATCGCTTTGGAGCGTTGGCTAGAGCAAACCCGTGGGGATCCGAGGGTGGCCCATGCGGAGCGCTTGGAAGCCGAGGTGGATCTGGCTTTGATGTGGGTGCGGCAGGGGCTGGTCGAGGAGGCCGAGGTTCTCTTATTGACCCATGCCGGACAGGAGGTCGGGCGTGCAAGACGATTGGCCGTCCTGGCCGTGGCACAGCACGAGCAAGGGCGTATTGAAGATTCCCTGGACACGGCTCGGCGCGCGGAGTTGGCAGACCCGGCGGCTCTCCTGCCCATAGTGCAGCAAGCTCTCTTGTACGGGCAGCGGGGGCGCGACGACGATGTGGCTCAAGCGAAAAAGCGATGGCAGGAGGTCGTGGACGCCGCTGCGCATCAGGGAAATCTCGCAGGATTACTGCAGAGTGTGCGTGCCCGTGTCTACTTGGAGAACTCGCTGGAAAAAGCGGGTCAGGTCGACCTTGAGATCGATGACGGTGTGGAGAATTGAAGGTCGTTATCCAGCGAGTGACGCACGCCAGTGTCGACGTGGAAGGTGAGCGGGTGGCCCAGATAGGCAAGGGCGCGTTGGTGCTGGTGGGGATTGTGGATGGGGATGACGAGGCCGGGGCCAGGGCTCTTGCGGAGCGCGTGGGTCGCCTGCGGTATTTCCCCGACGACCAGGGGCGCATGAATCTCTCTATCGATCAAGTGGGCGGGGAGCTGTTGGTGGTGAGCCAGTTCACCCTCGCCGCGGATGGTCGCCGTGGCCGTCGGCCTTCATTTGACCAGGCCTTGGAGGGGGGCCTTGCCGAGCCTCTGTATGAGTGCTTTGTCGGGGCCCTAGAGGCTCTGGGTTTGCACTGTTCTAGAGGGGTGTTCGGGGCACAGATGGCGGTCGAATTGCTCAACGACGGCCCGGCTACCTTCGTCCTAGAGAGTTGATCGGATACCCGATGGCCCTTCACCGGCCACGACCCAAAGCGACGCAAGTCCAGTCTTGACAAGAACTTGCTGGCGGGCGATCATCAGATTGGATGTTGGGCCGTGCGTCCTGACCACCTGCCGTCCCGTGCCTGCTAGCTCCAACGGGGCACCCCAGTCCTTACTTCCCGGGACACTAACGACCATGGCCTCTACCTCTGCCCAGACCACAACCAAACGAGAATTGGTTGCGCGTATCACTGAGCAGATCAATCGCTCCCAAGACGAGAAATTCCGGGCGGCACAGGAGCAGGTGGCCCCCGACTTGGCACGTGGAGGTGAGCGTTCTCGGAAGGCCAAGGCCAGACTGGAACGCCTCAAGGGGGCGCGCATGACGAAGGTGCTCGTCAAGGAAGTGCTTGAGACATTCCTGGACGAGGTCGTGGCGGAGTTGGCGCACGGCCACCGACTGGAGTTCCGCGAGTTTGGTGTGTTTGAAGTGCGCCAACGCCTTGCGCGCAAGGCCCAGAACCCGCGCACTCTCGAATCGGTCGATGTGCCGGCCAAGCGCGTGGTCAAATTCAAGCCCGGTCGTTCCATGCGCGCGCTCGTCTGCGATAACCCGGCTCCTCTGGATCAGTCCGAGGGTGGGGATAACCCTGAAGAGGAATACTCGGGTGCTAGAGTCGCGAAGGCCGGCAGCGCCTCGGCGGGGGATGCTGGTCAGTCGGCATCCAGGCCGGATGCCAAGTCCGATTCTGGGCCGGGTTCCAAATCTCCTCCGACTCCTCCCAAGCCGAAGAATCCTTCCTCCCCTTTCTAACCGAATGGCGGCATTCGGAAGAAAAGGCCTTGGCGATCGGCGCGGTGCTCTCTGGCTTCGCGATGATCTAGTCCTGGATTGATTTGCCCCGGCGTACGCGCCAGGCGTTCGCAGCGCAGCTCTCCGACGAGAGAGAGGAGGAGGCGGCGCTCATGGTCCGCATAGATGGTGTGCAGGACTGACGAACGGTCATTGCTGGCCGTGTCATGGCTATTCCGGAGTTGATGGCCAGCCAGACGATATCGTCGGCCATTCTCTCATTGCCCATGCTGACGAGCGGGGATGGAGCGTTAGGCGTCCGCCAGTGCCAGGGCCGCATCTACATCGGCGATCAGGTCGTCCACATGCTCGACGCCGACGGATAGTCGCACGAGGCCGTCCTCAAGGCCCGCAGCGCGGCGTACCTCAGGGGGAATCGAAGCATGGGTCATGCTCGGCGGTGTCTCGACCAGTGACTCCACTCCGCCGAGGGACTCAGCCAGCGTGAAGAGGCGCGTACTGCTGGCAAACGTCTCACCTGCTTGGACTCCACCGGCGAGCTCGAATGAGACCATGCCGCCCCCGAGGAGCATCTGTTCCTTGCAGAGGGCGTGCTGGGGATGTGAGGGGAGGCCCGGATAGTGCACCCGGTCCACACTCGGGTGGGCCTCGAGATGCCGGGCGATGGCGATGGCGTTCGAGCAGTGGCGTTCCATGCGCAAGGCGAGGGTCTTGGTGCCGCGCAGGACCAGGAAGGAATCCAGGGGGCCCGGCGTGCCTCCGCAGGAGTTCTGATAGAAGGCAAGCTCCTCACGCAATTCATCGGACTTCCCGATCAAGGCGCCACCCACCACGTCGGAGTGTCCGCCCAAATATTTGGTCAAGGAGTGCAGGACGATGTCTGCGCCAAGGGCGAGGGGGGTCTGCAGGTAGGGGGTGGCGAAAGTATTATCCACCGTGAGGAGAGCATCCGCCTTGTGCGCAATCTCGGCCATGCTTGCGATGTTGCTCAAGCGCAGTAGCGGATTGGAGGGGCTCTCCACGTAGATCATGCGCGTGGCATCGGTCATGGCCGCGCGCACGGCGTCGGGATCCGTGGTGTCCGCAAACGTGAACTGGATACCGTAGCGCTCATAGACCTGAGTGAAGATGCGGTACGTGCCTCCATAGAGATCGTTGCCGGCGACAATGTGATCCCCGGGAACGAAGCGTCCGAGCAGGGCGCTGGTTGCGGCCAGTCCCGAACTGAAACACAGGCCGAAGGTGCCCCCCTCAAGGGAGGCCAGGTTATTCTCCAGAGCCGTGCGTGTGGGGTTGTGCGTCCGCGAGTACTCGTACCCGCCTATCGGATCGCCGGGCGCATTCTGAGCGTAGGTGCTGGTCATGTAGACCGGCGTCATCACGGCCCCCGTTACGGGGTCGGGTTTCTGGCCCGCATGGATGGCACGGGTCTCAAAGTGCTCTGATGAGTGGTCCTCGGTCGAATGCTCGTCTTGGGGTGTCATGGGGAGAGATCTTATCCGTTAGCCTCACGGGCCACCATGCTCTGCCACGGCTCCGAAGATTCCAGCGCGCTTGAGGCGCGGCGTGCCAAATATTCGGCATCCGTCCTCGAATTTGAGGGCGTTTTGTCGCTGCTGGAGGTATTGGCCCACAGTTCCCTGGGCCGGAGGGCCCTGCGTGATCTCGGCCCGCGTTCGAAGGAGGGGGCTCGAACTGCATTGGCCCGGGTGCGGGAGATGCAGGAACTCGAGAAGCGCGGCGGCGGCCCCAGCTTCGCGGGGGTGACCGATCCTGTCCCCATCGAACCGGGTGGCCGCATCCAGCGCTCCTACGACGAAGAACGCTGCATGGCACTTCGCAGTGTGTGCCTGGCAGGTATGCGGCTCGCTGACTGGTTTGCTGAGCGCGCCGCGGAGACACCTGCGCTGGCCCGGGTGGCTGAGTCTCTTCCGCGCATGAACTCCCTCGTGGAGGCCATCGACCAAGTGCTGGACGAACGCGGCCGTGTGCGCCGGGACGCTTCAGTTCTCTTGGCCCGATTGGGCAAGGAGGGGCGACATCTCTCCAGTGAAATCAACACCATCCTGCGCCGTATCGTGGCTAGCAGTGGGGTGCGAGCTGTCCTTTCAGACTCGGCTGTCCACCGTCGCGGAGGCCGGCCCGTGTTGGCCGTGCGCGCCAAGAGCTCGGGGCGCGTGCGCGGGTTGGTGCACGACCGATCCCAGAGCGGCGAAAGTGTCTTCATCGAACCGAACGAGGTCGTGGAGCTCGGTAACCGCTTGGCTGAGGTACACGCAGACACGCGCCGCGAGACCGAACGCATCCTGCTTGAGCTCAGTACTACAGTACGCGCCGCCCGCGGCGGGCTTGAATCCCTGGCCGAGGGACTGGCGGAGTTGGAGTTGGCCTCGATTGGCGCCCGGTCGGCTGCACTGAGTGGCGGGCGGCCCGCTCTACAGCCCGGGGACCTTGGTGCAGCACCGGGCCTGCTTCTGCGTTCCGCACGTCATCCGTTGCTCTTAGAGCAGGAGCGCCAAGGCCGGATACCTAGCGTTGTCCCCATCGACGTCCGTCTCGGCGGGGAGTTCGACATGTTGATCATCACGGGGCCCAACACGGGCGGCAAGACTCTGGCTCTCAAGACGGCTGGGCTGTTTGCGCTTCTCACGCGTTGCGGCCTGCCTGTTCCTGCGGCCGAGGGCACGACGGTTCCTCTCTATGAACGCGTAGCAGCGGACATCGGAGACGAGCAGGAGATCCGTCAAAACCTTTCGACTTTTGCCTCACACCTCGTGCGCATCAAGGGCGCCCTCGCCGAGGCGAATAGTGATTCCCTAGTCCTGCTCGACGAGCTCGGTGGGGGCACGGACCCTGAGGAGGGAGCTGCTCTCGGGGAGGCGGTACTTGAGAACCTCTTGGAGCGTGCCGTTCCGACTCTTTGCTCAACCCACATCGGAAAGTTGAAGGAGTTCGCCTTCCGCCATGTACGGGCTGAGAATGCTTGCACTGAATTTGATGTGCGGAGCTTCGAGCCTCGCTACCGACTTCTGATCGGATCTCCGGGGGAGTCAGGGGCCCTTGTCATCGCCCGTCGCCTAGGACTGCCCGAAGCTCTAGTCGAGCGCGCCGGATCCCTGCGAGAGAGGCGTGACGGAGAACTAGCCGACCTAATGGAAGAGGTGCGCGTGGCTCGCACCGCGGCGGAGGAGCTACGTGCCGGCGCCGAGGCGCGTCTGGATGAAGCCCGCGAGCGCATCGTCGAGCTGGAGGATGTGCGTGGCGGCCTTGACCGGCGTAGTGAGCAGTTGGAGGCGGAAGCCCAGAAGGGCATCGAGGAGCGGGTGCGCGATGGGTTGCGCAAGGTGGGGCGCGCACGTGCTCTGTTGTCCCAGATTCCAAAGGAGACGGCTGTCAGCCTGGGCCTTTTGTTAGACGAGCTGGAGGCCGATTTGACCGGGGCGAGCCTGAGTGAGCGGCGCGAGGCCTTCCTCGCCTCACTGCGTAAGGGCAGCCTGGTCTATCTGCCGCGATACCGGCAGAGGGTCCTCGTACACAAGATCAACGCGGCCAAGCGCGAGGTGGTCTGCAAGCTGGGGGGCATGAAACTGCACGTTACGTTTGAAGAGGTGACCCCCTATGAGTCCCTTTAAGCGTTTGACTTGAAAACACCTTCCGTCCGGAAGGGCCCTTGCTCCTAGAATGCTCCGGTGACTTTCGGTCTTTCCAAGCCTCTCGTTCTGAGCCTCTTGGCGCTGGCTTCCCTTGGCTTGGCGGCTGGGGCCCACCAGGACGCTCAGGATCCTGTGCCTTCGCGTGATGCGTTCGCGGATGAGGTTGTGCCGTTCGTTGAACGCTATTGCTCGGAGTGTCATGCGGAGGCCGGTGAAGACCAGGGCCTCGTCCTGACGCGCTTCCGCATGGGGGAGGATGCGCGAGCGGCGGAGGAAACCTGGGAGGACGTGTTGGCGGTCCTGGATCTGTTCGAGATGCCGCCCCGTGAGGCTAAGCAACCGAATGCACACGAGCGGGCCCGAATCGTACAGGTACTTGAGGAGGTCTTGGCCCTTGCTCCCGACAAGGACCTCACTGGTCTGCGGCGCTTGAATGCCGCCGAGTACGGACGCACAGTGCGCGATCTCCTAGGCGTGGAGTTTGACGCACGCGCACACTTCCCACCGGATGGTATTGGTCACGGATTCGACACGGTGGCCGAGAGCCTTACCCTCTCTGACCTGGGAGTGGAGTTGTACCTTTCGACTGCCGGAATTCTGGCCTCCGAGGCGGTGGCCGTGGACCGTAGCGCTGACCCGGAGCGCAGGCGGTTGGCGCGTGAGCAGCTCAGTGGAGCGGGGAGGTCCGGGGCCAAAGTCTTGAGTACGAACGGCATCATCGCCGGCACTTTTGAAGTGCCGCGCGCTGGCCGCTACCGGCTGAGTACCGCAGTGGCTGCGACCCAAGCCGGTACGGAGCTCGCCCGCATGGGACTCACCATCGGGAAGCAGCAACTGGGTGAGTTTGATGTGGAGGCCACGCCGGGGCGTGCTCGGCTGGGATTCCCCGACGTGTACGCGGTCGACTGCCAGCTGACGGCGGGTTCCCATCGGGCGGGGGTTCGCTTTCTTAATGACTACTACGTCCCAGAACATCCTGATCCCACTCGACGAGATCGGAACCTCTACGTGCAGTGGATCGAACTCACGGGGCCCCTCGATCCTCCGCCCCTGACTCCGTTCCAGCAGGCGCTCGCCGGGCGCATGGGGCCTGACGGCCAGCCCGAGTCGGAGGCGCGTCGTTTGGCCCATCTGGTGCATCGCATCTGGCGTCGACCGGCCCGGACAGGTGAAGTCGATCGCTTGATGGCTCTTCCTGATTCCGAGGGTGCAGCCGACGATCGCCTCCTCGTTCAGTTGACCGCGCTCCTGGCTTCGCCCTACTTTATCTTCCGTCCCGAGCCGGAGCCTCGCGGAGAGGTCGCGGGGGAACTTCGCGCTCTCAGCGATGTTGAGTTGGCTTCATCTCTGTCCTACTTCCTGTGGGGTACGACTCCCGATCCGGACCTTCAGTTGGCCGCCAGCCGTGGGGGACTCACGGACTCGAAGGCTTACCGGCTCCGGGTTGAGCGCATGCTGGATGACCCGCGCTCCCGCGCGCTCTCCGAGTCCTTCTCCACACAGTGGCTACAACTCGGCGGCCTGCAGTCGTTGGAGGCTCAGTCGGAGAGTTCGTCGGATGCGGCCCCGACTGGAGGGGAGTCTGTTGAGCTGAGCGCTGCTCTGAAGCAGGCAATGATGGCCGAGAGCGTGTCGTTTTTTGACGCCGTGCTGCGGCAGGATCTGAGCCTATGGCAACTGCTAGAGGCGGACTGGACCCATGCCAATGAGGCCTTGG
>Ga0302120_10001527_pt1 | contig 10845 bp, 7 predicted proteins | sample AG5_Bottom_MG_FD_203118 | JGI IMG/M metagenome (GOLD analysis project Ga0302120, IMG submission 203118) | Marine microbial communities from Western Arctic Ocean, Canada - AG5_Bottom | ecosystem: Environmental > Aquatic > Marine > Oceanic | place: Canada: Western Arctic Ocean | collected 2017-10-01 | reverse complement strand
TGGCTTTGGCTCGTGCTCTTTGTGGCAACCTTTGCGTTGATCTTCTTGGGTTATCCCGTGGCCTTCTCCTTGGGCGGTGCGGCGGTAATCTTTGGGGGCCTCGGCATTCACTGCGGATTCTTCCCCCCAGCGTATTTGGAACTGTTCCCCGAGCGCTTGTTCGGGGTTATGTCCAACCAGGTGCTGTTGGCGGTGCCCTTTTTTATCTTCATGGGCACCCTGCTACAACGCAGCGGCTTGGCGGAGGATCTCTTACGAACCATGGCCCAACTCTTTGGGCGCAGACCCGGGGGCCTTGCCCTATCCGTTGTGCTGGTGGGCTCCCTGCTGGCAGCGGCCACGGGAGTCGTGGGTGCATCAGTGGTCTCGATGGGCTTGATCTCCCTACCAATCATGCTGCGCTACGGGTATGCGCCGACCCTTGCCACGGGAACCATTTGTGCATCGGGAACACTGGGCCAAATCATTCCCCCTTCCATTGTGCTGGTGGTCTTGGCAGATCAAATGGGCGAAAGCGTGGGCGACCTCTTCCGCGGGGCGCTCCTACCCGGCGTCTTGCTCGCTGCCTTGCTGGCCGTGACGGTTATGCTCATCGCGCACTTCAAACCATCAAGCGCGCCACCCATTCCCGAAGAGGACCGGCCCGCCAGTCGGGCGGATCTGCTCCGGCAAACCGTGCGCGTGATGATCCCGCCCCTGATGCTGGTCTTGATTGTGCTGGGATCGATTTTCGCCGGCATCGCCACGCCCACGGAAGCTGGAGCCCTTGGGGCGCTGGGCGCCTTTGTGTTGGCCAGTCTGCGCGGCCGCATGAGCCGATCTGCATTGAGCGGCACGGCCCAAGAGACCCTGCGCCTATCGACCATGGTGATGTTCTTGCTGATCGGCTCGACAGCCTTCACCCTGGTGCTCCGGGGCCTGGGAGGCGACCGAGAAATCGAACATCTCTTGACGAACCTTCCAGGTGGTTTGATCGGACTGCTAATCGCTGCAAACCTAACGGTCTTTATTCTCGGGTTCTTCATCGACTTTTTCGAGATCGCATTCATTGTCTTGCCCCTGTTCGTACCAGCGGCCAGATCCATGGGCTTGGAAGGGCCCGACATGGTTTGGTTTGGAGTGATGTTGGCCATGAACCTGCAGACCTCGTTCCTGACACCACCCTTTGGGTTCTCCCTGTTTTACTTGCGCAGCGTCACACCGAAATCTATCCCCACAAGTCAGATCTATCGTGGAATTGTGCCCTTCATCGGAGTGCAGCTTTTGACCCTAGGGTTAGTGATTGCATTTCCAGAGCTCGTTACCTCGATGATCGACTAAGCCAATGATGTACTCCGCCCTTCTCAGCCTGTGTTGCTGCATTCCGCTGCTGGACAATCCCGAACCGGTTGTCGCTGCCCCCAGCCCCGAGCTGCGTGAAGCTTTCCAGCTGACCGGATTTTATGCGAAGTGGGTCGATGCCTTCGGCTTGCCAATCGTGGCTTCTTCGCGGGTACATGACGAAGCCCTGCTCGAAGCGCGCTGGCTGATGGTCAAGATGATCGGCAAGCGTCCGGATATTTTTAAGTCCATGGCAGATCAAAAGGTGCGCTTCACGATCATGGCCTTTGATGAGTGGACCACCGACGTGCCCGAGCACTCGAGTCTTTATCCAGCGCGCTATTGGGACCGTCGCGCCCGAGGGCTGGGTGCTACGCCACACCGGCCCAGCGTTAGTTGCGGCGAGGAGAACCTCTTGGCCTTCCCCGGCGATCCCTACTCCACCGAGAATATCTTGATCCATGAGTTCGCCCATGCCATTCACCAGATGGGTCTCAATCAAGTGGACCCTAGCTTTGATGGGCGGCTCGCGGCCAGTTACCAAGAGGCCATGACAAAAGGCCGTTGGAAGAGCACTTACGCCGCCACCAATCGTTTTGAGTATTGGGCCGAGGGCGTGCAGAGTTTCTTTCATACCAACCGCTCTGATGATGACCAGCACGGGCCAGTGGACACCCCCGGGGAGCTGGAAGAACATGACCCTCCGCTTTTTGCCCTGTGCGTCGAAGTTTTTGGAGCCAACCCTTGGCGATTCGAAAAGCCCTCACCAAGTCGACCACATCTCAAGACGTGGAATCCAAAGTCAGCCCCGACATTTGCATGGCCCGCGCCCATGAACAAGTCATACCAAGCCCACGAACAAGAAAAGCGCGCGTTTGAAAAAGCCGAGGGTGAGGACTCTCTCACCTTTGATCGCCGGGCGGCTGGGGGAGGATCCCTGGAGGCGCTTATCCGGATGGGGACGCGCTACCGCGATGGTCGAGGGGTTGAGGCTAATGACACAACGGCAGTGCACTGGTTCCAACAGGCGGCGGACAAGGACTATGCCCCGGCCCAGGATCACCTGGGTTGGATGCTGAGCAAGGGCCGCGGTTGCGAGCAAAACGACGTGGCCGCAGCGCGCCTGTTTCGTAAAGCCGCCGATCAACGCTTTCACCAAGGCCGCTTCAACCTCGCCCTTCTGCTGCGCGACGGTCGCGGTTTTCCGGGCCCTGATCCGGTCCAAGCGGCAATGTGGTTCGAGCTCGCAGCCAACGCCAGGCACGAGGGGGCAAGTTCAGCCCTCGCAAAATTGCGCAAGTCCCTGAGCCCAGAGCAGGCCGCTCGCGCTTCGCGCCTATGCCTCGCTTGGCGCTAAATCCCTCCTAAGGGCTCAGAACGCCAAGACCGTTTTTCCCGCTGCCTCTTTTGAAGCGGTGTACAATAGGGTTTATATGCGTTTCCGCCATTCAACCCGGGTTCTGGGCATCCTGATCTCGGCAGTGATGATCTGCCCGATCCTCATCGCAAGCCCCCTGACATGGGGCGGCGGCGAAGAGGATGTTTTGGTAGTTGTTGACCCAACCCAACACGACGCTCTGACCGCGGCCAATCACTATCGCGCGGCAAGGGATATTCCCACTGGGCATTTCCTGATGCAAACGCCCGTGTCCAGCCAATACGCCACCACCGCCGGGGTGCAGATCGAAGGGTTCCTCGGCGAGCTACGGCAAAGGGGCCTTGATGAACAGATCGACTTTGTGGTGCTCGCGCCCGGTTCCGTGTACCGCACAGCTGCCGCAGGCTTGGTGAACGACTCCTGCGCGCCCATCAATCACTTCTCGATCACGGCCCCCTATATTCTGGCACGAGATCGCGAGCAAATCCTGCTGGGCAATCTGCCCCTTTCCCGCAGCAATGGATACTCGAGAACGGGATGGGCAGCTCCCGGTTTTGATTCCGTCACCACCTGGTTTGGCGGCCAGCCCTCTGGCAACCAAAACGCGAGGAGGTACTTTATCTCGAGTCTCCTGGGATACACCGGCGCCAATGGCAACACACTCAGCGAAGTGATCGACATGATTCAGCGCAGCGCTGGCGCGGACGGCAGCCATCCATCCGGCACGGTCTATTACATGGAGACCACGGATGCTGCACGCAGCGGCCCGCGAGACGGTGCCTATCCCGAAGCGGTCACGCGCCTCATCGGCGCTGGCGGTCAGGCCCAACACCTGCAAGCGGTTCTGCCCCTTGGAAATTTCGACTGCATGGGCGTCATGACCGGCATCGCCAGCGCAGATATTGCGGGCGGCGGATTTAGCATGCTGCCCGGTTCCTTTGGCGACCACCTGACCAGTTACGCGGGACATTTTGGGACCTCATCCCAAAGCAAGATGAGCCTTTGGATCAGCGCCGGGGCCAGTGCAACCGCGGGCGCAGTGGAAGAACCCTGCAACTATGCGGGCAAGTTCCCCCACGCGCGGCTGCATGTGGCTTACCGAAAGGGGCTGACCCTGGGCGAAGCCTGGTTCCGCAGCGTGGCCTATGAACCATTCCAAAACCTGCTCCTCGGCGACCCCCTAACCCGCGCCTACGAAGAGACCCCAAGCGTGGACGTGCCCGGATTTGTTCCCGGCGTGGTCAGCGGCACCTTGAACCTGACTCCCAGCGCTAGTTCATGGGATCCAGCAGACGGCATAGACGGCTTGGAGCTCCATGTGGATGGAGTCATGGTGGACGCGGGCCCCTTAGGCACGACTTTCCAGCTAGACACCACATTGCTTGACGATGGCTGGCACGAGTTACGGGTCATTGCTGAAACCGCCCACCTCCAACGGGCGCGGGGACGCTGGAAGGCAGAGATCATCGTGAACAACCTGCCCAACGGCATGCTCACCTTGATCCCCTTTCCCACCGGTGACTTGGACACAGAATTCGATGTGCAGTGGGGATCCTGGGGCCCGAGCGCGCCCGACCGAGTGGTTCTACGCCACCTGGATCGGGTGGTCGCCCAAGACCCCGGCCTGACAGGTTCGCTCAAGGTCCATGGACACATGCTGGGGGCTGGACCGGCCCAGGTTCAGGTAGAGGTCCACTTCCCCAACGGGGAGACCCTGTTGGACACGCCGATGGTCTTGAACATCACCGACCAGTCGTCGGGTGCGGGACAAGCAGCGCCCACGGCAATTTCCTATTCACGCACGATCACTTCTAATGCGCCATTCCTGTTGGAACTTCCGGGAGACATGGATCAAGACCCAAGTAGCGCCAGCTGGCAAGTGGTGAGCGAACTTACCCAAGCCACGCGCCTCTCGAACACTTCCGCCGCATGGCAGACTTTTAGGCCAGACCCCAGTGCAAGCGGTAGCGACAGCCTGACCTTTCGAGTGACGAACTCTAACGGAACCTCGTCCCTGGCCACGATTGATCTGCTCTATGACTTTCCCGCAAGTTGCTCCACCGAGATCTATTGCGTGAGCGCACCGAATTCCGTGGGGGCCGGCGCCCACATGAGCCACTCGGGATCGATCAGCGTGTCGAGCAATGACTTGGTCCTCGAAACCCAGGGTGCTCCGCAAAATCAGTTTGCCCTCTTTTTCCAGGGGCAAGACCGGGCTCAGAACCCCTTGGGGTCTGGGTGGCTGTGCATGGCTCACAGCTTTGCTCGCTATGGGGTAATCCAAACCGACAACAGCGGCTTCGCGTCCTTTGCTTTGGATATTGGCCAGCCGCCCCTCACCGGAGCGCAAATCCAGGTGGGGTCCACTTGGGGTTTCCAGCTCTGGTACCGGGATTCAGCCTCGGGTCCGCCAGGTTCAAACCTGTCCGACGCCCTCGAGATCACCTTCTGCCCCTAGGCGGCTTCCCACACGAAGTTGGCTTATTTCACAACTTCTTGTCCGCTGGAGCGCCGCCAACGCAGGAATGGGTGCAAAGGGAAACCCTGAAGCGGCACGATGGGGTGCCCTAACAAAGAATGAACTGAACCCCGAACCGCCGCCGCCCGTACCTTTCCTTGAACACACACGAATGTCAACCGTTTGGCTGTCAACAGGTCCTAACCCCAAGAATGGGAATCCAGATTTGATTACAGCCTTGCCAATGACGCACACCAGACCACCTACCGAAGAGAATCATGCAACCCCCCACATCTACCATCCAAGCCCCCAGCCAAGCATCCACGATCGAGCCCTTGCGCGCTCTTTTCGCTGTCTGCCTCGGCTTGTTGCTGATGGGGATGCTCGGGGCGAACCCTGTTGCTGATGATGGCCGTGGGTCGGCGTTCTCGTTCAAGGCCAACGCCAACCTGTGCGGACTCAGCGAAGCCCGGCAGTTGTCCGACCCGGCTCGGGTCAACTATGACGCCTTGCTGGAGATCACACCCGAGATCTGCAAAATACGTGCAGATAAAATCGCGCCCTCAAGTGCCGAAGGGGCACGCCTCATGGCGGCAGCACGCAAGCGCGTTCTCGATGCCTGCAAAGAGGAGCTCACGGTCAGTGGACACTGTTCGATTTGGAAGCAAATCAAACGTCGGGATGGTTCCGAGATCACTGACGTGACCAGCGCCGTGCGCAAGCGCATCGCCGCCAGCCTGACTCGCTAGCCCGGCCCCATGGACTCCATGTAGGCCCGCTCGGCGGTTCCAAACCACTCAAAGGCCCCACTCCGGAACTTCTCCCAGTTCTGGAGGATCCGCGCACTGCGAGGATCCGCCGCAGCTTGGTCGCTCAACAATTGCTGACTGGCCTCACGGGCCGCGCTCATCAAGTCCTCAGGAAAACGCGTCAGCTGCACCCCATGGGCCACCAATCGCTTGAGGGCTGGGGGGTTCTTGGCATCGTAGGCGGCCTGCATGGCCAGAGCTGCCCCCCGGGACGCAGCCTCAAAGACCGCTTGATAGCTTTTGGACAAGGACGCCCAGGCATCTTGATTGACCACGAACGAGAGGGACGGTCCCGGTTCCCACCAACCCGGATAGTGGTAGATCTTGGCAACCTGATAGAAGCCAAGCATCTCGTCGTCATAGGGGCCGACCCAATCGGTGGCATCGATCACGCCGCGCTCCAGCGCCGGATAGATGTCGCCTCCTGCGATGTTCTGCACGTTCACCCCAAGGGCATCCATCACGCGCCCGCCAAGGCCCGGGATCCGCATCTTGAGGCCCTTGAGATCAGCCGCCGAGCGCATGGGTTTCCGAAACCAGCCCCCCATCTGCGCGCCGGTGTTTCCACAAGGGAAACTAATCACGCTGAAATCCGCATAGACCTCGCGTACCAACTCAAGCCCCCCTCCCTCGTACAGCCAAGCGGTCTGCTGACGACTGCTCAGCCCAAAGGGCATGCATGTGTCAAAAGCCAAGGCGGGGTCCTTGCCCACGTAGTAGTACCCAGCGGTGTGCCCCACTTCACAGGATCCCTTCTGGGCAGCGTCCAAAACCTGCAAGCCCGGCACTAACTCCCCCGCCTGATAAACTTCGATGGTGAAGTTCCCCTCGGTCATGGCGCTCACGGTTTCTGACAAATGGGTCGCCGAACCAAAAATCGTATCGAGGGACCCCGGAAAGGAGCTCGCAAGGCGCCAGCGCACCCGCTGCCCCGTATGAATCGCAGGGCCCGACCGCCCACCACAAGGTTCGCATGAGCTAATTGCACCCACCGCACCGCCTGCCAAGCCCGCCTTCAATAGGCCCCTTCGGGATGATTTATGTGTCGCCATGGGGGCATTCTACCCTTCTGACTCGTCCAAGCCCATCCAGGCATCAGCCGCATAAATGTGGCCTCTGGAGCCCAGAGAAGGGATTTTGGCCCCGGGGCTCAAGAGATTTGGCCCCACCGGACGAAAACATAGGTGCTCCCCGGAGCCCACACCATGCAACAGCGGACCTCTACTCCTCGCTTCACCTTCCTCGGCCTGATCCTCCTTCTAGCGGGGGTCACTGTCGTTTCCGTGGTGGGTGTGCCCTGGTGGTTCGGGCGGGCCGACGTCACCCTTGAAGCCGCCGCCCGGTTACTGGCGGACGATCTGCAAGACGTGCAAAACCGTGCTGCTCTACGCAACGAACGCCTCGAAGTTCGATTCGACATCAATGGAGGCGGCTACGACGCAGTGACCGCAAAGGGACGGGCCCTACGGTCTCCGGTTGGACCCGGAACTTTCACGCGGCGCTATGACATCGACGCGGTCTTCCGCGGCGTTCAAGTGCGACGAACAAGCTTCCAAGGCTCGAATGCTGTTGCCTTTGGGCGCATGGGAGAATGCCTTTGGAGTGCGCAGATCGAACTCGCCTTCAAGGACGAGGTACGGGTGATCAGCATCGCCGACGGCTCGGGCGGCGTGAAAATTTCCTCTTCGAACTAGTTTGGTCTCAGGACCCCTCACAAGGGGTCGAGCCATGTTCCCGTGAAAATCCATGGGTAGCGCAGCCTTGTTCCTGCCGCACAGGGTCAACAGGTCGCATTTCTGCCATACCACGAGCCGCTTCCACGTGGAGTGAAGGGTTCGCCCACTGATCCTTTTGATAAAAAAGGAGGAGCCGCCCCCGGGCAAGGGGGCGGCTCCAGTCTTCGCTCCGGAGGGCGGGATCCCGTTGGAGCGGAGTGGGAGAACTTACGTCCTCCCGGGGTGGCCTCCGACTATAGGGCAGGGGGCGTCGGCGGCCGTCGCCCCGCGGTGAGGGGGGCGCCAAAACCAGGAGTGGTTTTGGTACGGACCGAGGTCCGATGTTCAAGAGCCTATGCGAGATTCGGAAATCTGTAAAGCCCCCGAAGGCACAAATCGAGCAGGATAGCCCTTTGGTACGGAAATCAGGCTTTCCAGGCCTCTACGCCTCCTTCGACGCAGAAGACCCGGGTGAATTGGTGGCCGATGAAATAGCTAGCCACGTCGAGGGAGCGCCCCCCGTCGGTGCACATGAAGACCAACTTGGTCTCCTTGGGCTGGCCCATGTACTTGCCAGAGTCTGAGTAATCGAGGATCTCGGCATCTTCGATCACATCATCCCCGCGCTCGTCGGGGGTGCGCACGTCCACAAGAGTGAACTCTTCCGCTGCCTTCCTCCAGGCCCGCACGTCCGCCGGCGAAACCTGGATTGTGCCGTCCAATTCCTGGGCGGTGACGATGGTATTGATGAGGTCCTTGATATCCAGGATGTTGTGGTCTTTGGCCACCTGGGCGAGGGTGTCTTCGGGCTGGAAGGCGCAAGCGCTGCAGCCCCCCACGTGATAACGCTGGAAGAGCGCACGTTGGGCAGCGGGGGCGACGGTGAGGATTTCCTCCATCGTCATTTCGGGTTGAATATCGAGATCAGGCATGGTGTTTCGGGGCCTCCAAGAGGCTTGGGATCAGGAGCAATTCTAACCTATCTGCGCCCTTGTGCAGGGCTCAAGCCCCCGCTCCCCCGTCCCCGCCGACTACTCTCTTGCCGCATGTCCCCTCCTGGGCCCGCAAGCAACCCCTCCCCAAAAGCACCATGGCCAAATCACCGATCACTCCCCGCGCCGAGGACTACGCCCAGTGGTTCCAGGACGTCATCGCCCATGCCCAGTTAGCGGAAGTTGCCGGCGTCGTCAAAGGCTGCATGGTCATCCGGCCCCACGGCTACGCGATTTGGGAGGCCATCCAACAGGACCTCGACCGGCGCTTCAAAGCCACCGGGCACAAGAACGCCTGCTTCCCCATGCTGATTCCCATGAGCTTCATCGAGAAGGAAGCCGAGCACGTGGAAGGCTTTGCGCCGGAGCTGGCCGTGGTGACCCACGCAGGGGGCAAGAAACTGGAAGAGCCCTATGTGATCCGCCCCACTTCGGAGACGATCGTCGGTCACTTTTTCAGCCGTTGGATTGACTCCCACCGGGACCTGCCGCTCTTGATCAACCAGTGGGCCAATGTCATGCGTTGGGAACTACGCACGCGCCTCTTCTTGCGCACCAGCGAGTTCCTTTGGCAAGAAGGCCACACCGCGCACTCGACACACGAAGAGGCCAACGAAGAAGTCTCGCGCATGCTAGGTGTCTACCGCGACCACATGTGGGATGTGTTGGCGGTGCCCGTGATCTGCGGCGTCAAGAGCGCCCATGAACGCTTTGCCGGGGCCCTCGAAACCCAAACGGTGGAAGGCATGATGCAGGACGGCAAAGCACTGCAGTGCGGAACGAGCCACGACCTTGGCCAGAATTTCGGCAAGGCCTTTGATGTGATGTTCCAAAATGAAGAAGGCGTGCGCGAGTACGTCTGGCAAACATCTTGGGGTGTTTCCACGCGCTTGATTGGAGCCTTGATCATGACCCACTCCGACGACGACGGCCTCGTGCTGCCGCCCAAGGTGGCCCCTATCCACGTGGTTATCGTCCCGATTTTCCGCAAGGACCACGAGCGTGATGCTGTCTTCGAAGCCGCCGACAGGATTGCGGGTGAGCTACGCAGCGATGGCCTGACCGTAGAGGTCGATAAGCGCGAGGGTATGAAGCCGGGCGCTAAGTACTTTGACTGGGAACGGAAGGGCGTGCCTATGCGCTTGGAATTGGGGCCCCGGGACCTCGAAGGAAAAGCAGTCATGTGCAAGATGCGTATTGCTGAACTGGACGAGCGTGGTCGCGGGAAAAAAGAGCTGCTCTCCTGGGATACCCTCGGAGTCGAGGTGGGCAAGCGCCTGGATGACTTTCAGGATTTCCTGCTTCAGCGCGCCCTCACCTTCCGCAAGGAAAACGAAGTGGAGGTGGACACCTGGGAAGATTTCGAAACGATCTTCGCGGATGGTCAATCCAAGTTCGTCTGGGCCCACTGGGATGGCACCACCGAAACCGAGCTCGCCATCAAGGAAGCAACCAAGGCCACCGTCCGCTGCATCCCATTGGACAGCGAAGGCTACGATGCCTCTCCCGGCAAGTGCATCAAGACCGGCGAGCCCAGCGCTCGAAGAGTGCTGTTCGCGAAGAACTATTAGGCGCTGGAAATAGCCTCCGGGAAACGAGCCCTTGGGCGTACGTCAGCGCCGTTGCTTAATCTGAAACCGGGCAGCCCCGCGCCCCAGCTGCGCCCCCGAGCCGAGTACCATACTACCGATGAAAGTCGAAGTTGTAGTGTTAGGCATTGGAGGCGTGGGCGCATTTGCCCTGCGTGCCCTGGCGCAACAAGGAGTCAAGCCTCTCGGCATCGAGCAGTTTGTTCCCGGCCACGATTTAGGTTCCAGCCACGGGGGCACGCGCGTCTACCGACACGCATATTTTGAGCACCCCGACTACGTTCCCTTGCTACTGCACTCCTCTGCGGCTTTTGGGGAACTGCAGGAACTCTCGGATCGACCCTTGATGGTTCGTTGCGGGACGTTGCTCCTGGGACGCAAGGATTCCAAAGAACTGTCTGGGGCGCGCCAAGCCTCCGATGAACATCGCCTACTGGTGCGCTCCCTGAATGCTGGAGAATTACGCGCCCGCTATCCTCAATTTGATTTGCCCAATGACTACGTCGGCCTGTTGGAGCCGGGTGGCGGCTTCGTCAGACCCGAAGCGGCCATCGAGGCAGCGGTCAGCGACGCTCGACGCCTAG
>Ga0302120_10001526_pt1 | contig 10850 bp, 8 predicted proteins | sample AG5_Bottom_MG_FD_203118 | JGI IMG/M metagenome (GOLD analysis project Ga0302120, IMG submission 203118) | Marine microbial communities from Western Arctic Ocean, Canada - AG5_Bottom | ecosystem: Environmental > Aquatic > Marine > Oceanic | place: Canada: Western Arctic Ocean | collected 2017-10-01 | reverse complement strand
CGGCTTTGCACGTAAATATTCAAATTTAGCAAGTGTTGATGCTTCTGCGGAAAATGGTAAAGCAACTCTGCATATTTTTGTTGCTAAAAAACGACAATTTCCATTAACTATTAGTATGTTGGAGAAACATCCTTTTTTTTCACAAGCTTTTATTCCAAGAGAAAATCAGCCGTTTATTGTCGTTGTTGCACCACCCGGAGATCAGCCCAACATAGAGAAAATTAAAGCGTTTATCACTAATGGCGAGCAGGGAATTAATTATGCTCGCGGTGTTTGGCATCACCCTCTAATTAGTTTAGAAAATGAGATGCAGTTTATTGTTGTGGACAGAAAACACAATGCAGGGGTTGACACGATTGAGCAGTGCGTCGTGTTTTCTCTCGAAGAATCAGAGATTAGTATCAGCAGGAATGAAGAATGATTAAGTTGTATTTACTAGATTGGCTTAGTTTGTCGTTAAAATTTTTGCATATCATTGTTGGTATTGCATGGATTGGTGCATCTTTCTATTTTAATTGGCTAGAGAATAAACTCAACAGAATTGGTAATCGAGATGGGATTGCCGGACATTTGTGGGCGGTACATGGCGGTGGTTTTTACTATTTAGAAAAATACAAAAAATATCCAGAAACACTACCCGAGCCTTTGCATTGGTTTAAATGGGAGGCTTATATTACTTGGCTCTCGGGCTTCTTGTTATTGACGGTTATTTATTATTTAAATGCGAGTACTCATTTATTAATCAACGGCAGCACAATGAATCCTCTTTATGGGGTTGGGTTAAGTATAGTAGGCTTAGGGCTAATCTGGCTGGTCTATGATCAATTGTGTAAATCCAGTATAGTTGACAAAACCGTGATTTTTATTGGCATTATTTTGGCATGTGTCACCCTTAGTGCGTATCTCTACAGTCATATATTCAACCCTAGGGCGGTCTATATGCAAGTCGGTGCTATGCTTGGTACTATTATGGCTGCGAATGTGTTTTTTGTTATCATCCCAGTGCAAAAATTACTGGTGAAAGCTTGTGTAGAGAAAACCGAAGTCAGCCAAAAGTTGGGCGTTGAGGGTTATGTGCGCTCTCGCCACAATAATTACTTCACTCTGCCCGTGCTCTTTACCATGATAAGCATCCATTATCCAATGGTCTATAGTTCTACATATAGTTGGTTAGCGCTGATTGGTGTTTTTGTTATTGCCGTATTGATTCGTCACTACTTTAATTTAAGAGGTGTGGGTAAGGCGAAAAACAGCCTCATTATTCTAATTGTTCTGGCTTTATTGTTGTTTATTTTTTCACTTGCGCCAAGTTCAAATACAAACCAAAGCACAACCAAGGTTGGTTTTTCTGAAGTGCAAACAATTATTGAAAATCGTTGTTCAAGTTGTCACTCCTCACAGCCAACAGATGAGATTTTTACCACTGCACCCAGTGGATTTATCCTAGATACCGAGCAGCAAATAATTGCTAATAAAGACAGCATTTATCAAAGGTCAGTGGCAACAAGCTCTATGCCATTTAATAATAAAACCAATATGACGACTGCTGAGAGAAAAGCCCTTGGTGCATGGTTTGAGGAAATTACTGATGACTGATTACAGTTTATATCGTGCCTCAATTTTTCATTGCTTAGAGAACGGAAATACGGTTGAGGCGGATTATTACGCCGATGGCTTACTGGTTATTCATAAGGGAAAAATCGTAGAAGTCGGTCATTATGCTCAATTAATCAGTCAATTTAGCGCTGAGGATCCAGTCAACCATTTTGAAGATAGCTTAATCATCCCTGGGTTTATCGATAGCCATCTACATTATCCACAATATAGAGTGATTGCCTCATACGGCGCCTCTCTATTGGACTGGCTTAACAAGTACACTTTCGTTGAAGAGCAGAAATTTAATGACCGGGATTACTCAGAAGAAGTCGCTGAATTATTTCTCGACGAACTCGTTAAAAATGGCACCACCACGGCAATGACATTTTGCACATCTCATTCACAGTCTGTAGAAACTTTTTTCAGTGCAGCTCAAAAAAGAAAGTTGCGTATGGTGGCGGGCAAAGTAATGATGGATAGAAATGCACCAACCGGGTTGTGCGATGATGTAAGCAGGAGCTATATAGATTCTAGAGCACTCATTGAGAAATGGCATAACAAAGATCGTTTAAGTTATGCGATAACACCGCGTTTTGCCCCTACATCAACATCAGAGCAACTTACCCAAGCAGCTAGGCTGTTGAGTGAATTTGCTGGAAGTCGCAATAATAAAGGAGTTTTGCTACAAACACATATGAATGAAAACTCTGAAGAAATTGCTTGGGTAAAAGAGCTTTATCCCCAATGTAAGAATTATTTCGATGTTTATGATAGTCATCAATTATCGGGTGACCACTCTGTGTTTGGTCACTGTATCCACAACTCTGAAGATGAGTATAAGAGGATGGCAGATACTAACTCCAAAGCAGTACTTTGCCCCACTTCAAACTTGTTTTTAGGCAGTGGTTTGTTCGATTTGGATAAATTAAATGATTACCAAATTACAACAGCTTTGGCTTCAGATGTTGGGGGTGGAGACAGTTTTTCGATGTTTTCGGTAATGAACGAAGCTTATAAAATTTGCAAACTTAAGGGCCGTAATTTGGACCCAGTTGAGGCATTCTATTTGAGCACTTTAGCAGGCGCTAAAGTTCTCAATTTGGATGATTGTATTGGCAATTTCGAGCCAAATAAGGAGGCAGATTTTGTTGTGCTTGATTTAAATGCAAGCGAGTTAATAAAGCAAAGATTAAAAAGTGTAAACAACATTCATGACTTATTGTTTTGTTTAATGACACTTGGCGATGACAGGCTTGTTGACCAAGTATATATATTGGGACAATGCGCATATCAAAAAATGGAGGCACACTAGTGGGAAAACTAACAACACATATACTAGATACAAGCACTGGAAGGCCTGCTGAGGGCGTTACAATTAGCTTATTTAAGCGGAAAAATGACAATTCACATCTTATTTGCAAAGCGCAAACTAATTCAGATGGTCGATGTGATAAGCCTTTATTGTCTGGACCAGATTTAATACTGGGTGGTTATGAAATTGAGTTTGATTTTGAGCAGTATTTTAATGAAAGAAAAATCAAAAACCCTTTTTTAAAAGATGTGATTGTCCGTTTTTATATAAGTAATGACAAAGAGAATTATCACGTGCCCTTGCTCATTTCTCCATTTGGCTACTCAACGTATCGAGGCAGTTAATGGATTTTTTGCTTAATCAGCATGAGGCAGCGCAATCATTGGGTGAAATAAATCCCAATACGACAGTATTGCAATGGCTGAGAGAGAATAACTTGGTAGGCTCAAAAGAAGGTTGTGCTGCAGGTGATTGTGGCGCTTGTACAGCGGTTGTTGGCGAAGTAGTGGAGTTTGAAGGCAAGCAAACCCTAGAGTACAAAAGTATTAACACTTGTATCGCCTTGGCTTGTAGCTTGTCTGGTAAACACCTAGTCACTGTCGAAGGTCTTAGTGAAAATGGCCAATTGCACCCTGTGCAACAAGCAATGGTAGCTGAGCATGGCTCGCAATGCGGTTTCTGCACGCCAGGTTTTGTCATGTCACTATTTGCTTTATACCACAATGAAGCAAACATAAATTTGGGAAAAATTAATAATGGCTTATCGGGTAATTTATGCAGATGTACTGGATATAAAAGCATTATCAGTGCTGCATTTTTAGCTTTTTCTGATAAAGAGAGCCATGAGCAAGATTACTACAGCCGAAATAAACAAGAAACACTTGAAACCCTTATTGCAATGAGCTCACTGGATAACTTACATTGCTCCTTTAAAGACCACGACGCCTCATTCCACTATGATTCACCTGCAGATATCGATCAATTGTCTGATATTTTGAGTCAAAATGCAAACGCAATTATTATTGCGGGCGGTAGTGACTTGAGCTTAGAAATTACTCAGAACTCCAAGCAATTACCCCACATTGTAAACGTTCAAAGAGTGCGTCAATTACAAATAATTGATGACCGAGAGTTCGAACTAGAATTGGGTGCTGCCCTCAGTTATCATTCGGCTTGGGAGAGTTTGATGAAATATTGGCCAACACTAGAATCTTTTTTGCATCGTTTTGGTTCAATGCCCATTCGAAATTGGGCAACAATCGGCGGAAATATTGCCAATGCTTCACCCATTGGTGACATGCCGCCTGTATTGATTGCACTTGAGGCAACATTAAAACTAAGAAAAGGAACAAAAGTTCGAATTGTAAAGTTGGAAGATTACTTTGTGTCTTATAAGCAAACATTGCTTGAGAAGGGTGAGTTTATTCAAAGCGTTATCATCCCTAAACTCTCAAGCGGAGAACAGCTTGTTCTGCACAAAATATCCAAGAGGTTTGAAGATGATATTTCTGCAGTGTGTATGGCAATTAAAGTACGAATGGATGCTGGTCATGCAACAAGGGTGCGTGTTGCCTTTGGTGGTATGGCTGCCACCCCTAAAAGAGCCATTCATCTTGAGAAAACGCTGCTTCAAAATTGGGATGAGACCAACCTCAAAGAGTTGGCATATATTGCATTGAAAAATGATTTTTCTCCTCTGAGCGATGTTCGGGCTTCTGCAAAATATCGCATACAAGTCTCAGCAAATTTGGTGCAAAAAACCATGTTGAATCTTACTGGAGAATTTGTGCCGAACTTATCAGAGGAAGGCTTGATAATATGATCAAGGTCAGCCTTATTGGCAAAGCCATCGCCCATGACAGTGCGCATATGCACGTACAAGGCAGCGCGCCATATATTGACGACATGGCCGTACCGGCTCACACATTGCACATAGCCTTTGCACTAAGCAAGGTTGCTTATGGAAAGATTAATAAGATCGATATTTCTCTCGCGCAAGAATCAAAAGGTGTGCACAGCATAATGCTGGCAGAGGATATAAATCATTTAAGCGTTGGACCAATACGTCACGACGAGCCTTTATTGGCTAAAGATGAAGTTTTGTTTTACGGTCAAGCGTTAGCAGCGGTCATGGCAGACAGTCATGAAAATGCCCGTAAAGCTGCGACACTTATTAAAACAGACGTTACTCAGCTTGATGCCATTGTCACTGTGGAGCAAGCCATGGCACATAACAGTTTTTTGGATAAGCCGCTTGAAATGCATACGGGCAATGCACAAGAGGCGATTAATATAGCAAAGCACAGCATAGCAGGAAGTTTGAGCATTGGTGGTCAAGAGCATTATTATTTAGAATCTCAAATTGCGTTGGTCATACCAACTGAAAACAAAGAATTTGTTGTTCACTCCTCCACTCAAAATCCTACTGAGGTTCAGCACTTGGTTGCACATGTTTTGGATATTCCACAACACTCTGTAGAGGTGATTACGAGACGCATGGGCGGTGGTTTTGGTGGCAAGGAGACTGATTCTTCGCAGTTGGCTTGTATTTGTGCTTTGTTTTCTCAGAAATCGCAGAGACCTGTGAAAGCCAGATTGCCTCGTTCTGAAGACATGTTAATGACAGGTAAGCGACACGATTTTAAGGTTGATTACCGAGTGGGTTTTGACGGTCAAGGCCACATACAAGGCATTGTTATTGATTTTGCTGCCCGCTGTGGATACTCACTGGATTTATCGAAAGCGATTATCTCACGCACTTTATTTCATGCAGACAATGCTTATTATCTACCCAATGCGAGTTTTCGTGGATTTCTATGCAAAACCAACACCGCTTCAAATACAGCTTTTAGAGGGTTTGGCGGCCCACAAGGCATGCTAGCGATTGAAAACATCATTGACGAAATCGCCAATCATCTCTCAATGGATGCTTTTGAAGTAAGAAAAACTAATTTTTACCAAAAACAGACCAATAATGTTACTCCCTATGGGCAAATCGTTACAGATAATATTATTAATGAACTCACAGCAGAATTAGCACTTGATGCCAACTACCTGCAGCGCCGCACAAAGATAGATTTATTTAACAAAGAAAACACTTATCTCAAAAAAGGCATAGCCTTGTCGCCTGTTAAGTTCGGTATTTCTTTTACTACTCAGTTTTTAAATCAAGCAGGCGCTTTAGTCCACGTTTATAAAGACGGTAGTATTTACTTAAACCACGGCGGTACAGAAATGGGTCAAGGCTTGTTTGTCAAAGTTGCACAAGTCGTTGCCAATGAGTTTGGTGTTGAACTTGCCTGTGTTAAAGTTTCCGCAACCAGTACGGCCAAAGTCCCGAATACATCAGCCACAGCTGCATCATCAGGTTCGGATTTAAACGGTATGGCCGCTAAAGAGGCCTGCATGCGAATCAAGAAGAACATGCTTGATTTTGCCACCGGACATTTTAACGTGAATGAAGGCGATATCATTTTTGCAAATGCAAAAGTTCAGCTTGGTAAGAATATCATGACGTTTGTTGAGTTTGTTTCTTTGGCGTACTTAAATAGAGTGGAGTTGTTTAGTAATGGATTTTATAAAACTCCGAAAATTCACTATGACGAGGCCAAAGCAAAAGGTCATCCTTTTTACTATTATTCTTATGGCGCTTGCGTAAGCGAAGTTGTTGTTGATTGTTTGACCGGAGAGTACAAGCTGATAGCCGTTGACATACTGCACGATGTGGGCGCCTCACTTAACCCAGCTATCGATATGGGCCAAATAGTGGGCGGCTTTATTCAGGGAATGGGCTGGCTCTGCTCAGAAGAACTAAAATGGGATGAAAAAGGCGCATTATTAACAACCGGAGCTTCAACGTATAAGATTCCTGCTATTGGCGATACGCCCGAGCACTTCAAAGTAACAATTAAGCCTAATATTTCCAACCATGAAAACACCATTCATAAATCCAAAGCAGTGGGTGAACCGCCTCTTATGTTGGCAATATCGGTATGGTTGGCAATAAAAAATGCCATATCAAACGTGGACTTGAATTGTGAAACATCCTTGAGCGTGCCTGCCAGTTTTGAGCAAGTTTTCTTTCAATTAAATCAATTCTGTGAGAAAAAATGATGAGTTGGATGAAATCACTTGAAGGTATACATAATCAGAAAATTGATTATGTCATCCTCAGTGTTGTTGAGACCAAAGGGTCTACTCCATGCAGGACGGGGGATAAGATAATTTTTACAGGTCAGAGTCCTATGTTTGGCAGTATCGGTGGCGGCAATTTGGAATATCAAGCGCTTAACCATGCAAGTAACTTATTAGCTAAAAAGACTAATAATATTACCATCAAAAAATATCCACTGGGCGCCACCTTGGGCCAGTGTTGCGGGGGCTTTGTTAAGATAATGTTTGAGGGTTTCGTTGATCAGGGCCCAGATTCAATCTGTAATAACACTTGGCTTGAAAACTGCGTTAACTTAACCAAAGAAGAATCGGATTTTGTTTTGGCCACTATTGTCCAAAGTGAAGTGGATCAATACCCAATGGGCGTCAAGGTTGTATTACCTAACAATCAAAACAGCCTCAATATCAAGTCAGACAATTTTCTAAAAGAAGTAATGGAGGGCGCTAATCGAACACTTCAGGCCGATGAAAAAGCTGCTTTTGAGCAACACCCAATAGACGAAAAAAGGCAAATTGAAGTGTGTTATGAGGTATTTTCCACCAGTCGATTACAGACGGTAGCCGTCTTTGGGGCAGGGCATATTGCTCGAGCATTGATGCCTCTTTTGACCCAGTTACCCTTAAAGATTTATTGGATAGATGATAGACCAACGCAGTTTGAAGAGTATTTGGGCGATACGAGTGGCATCAACCAAATATGCGATGATTTCAACTTAGCGATAGATGATTTACCCAAAGACACATACTGTTTGGTTATTACCTACAGCCATCAGAAAGATTATGAAATATGCGAGAATATTATTGACAGAAATGACTTTAGTTATTTGGGTGTTATTGGTTCAAATATTAAAGGCAAAAGGTTTAGAGATCGATTGCGCCACAAAGGTTGGTCCGACAATTTGGTTAGTCAGCTCATCTGTCCGATCGGTGTGAAGCACACCTTTTTGCAATCACCAATTTCAATTGCGGTATCGATAACCTCAGAATTATTAAGTTTCATAGATAATAAACAAAAAATGATTACGACATGAATTATCAATTAGAACTTAAAAACATCAGTAAGTCTTATGGAGATCTAAAGGCTAATGACGATATTTCGTTTGGCATACATCCTGCAAGTATCCACGCGTTGCTGGGTGAAAATGGAGCCGGCAAGTCAACCTTAGTGAAAGCTATCTATGGTTCAATACAGCCAAATGAAGGCTCGATGCAATGGCTTGGGCAGAAATATAAGCCAAATAATCCGTTTGAGGCCCGAGAAAAAGGTGTGGCAATGGTGTTCCAGCATTTTTCACTGTTTGAGTCTTTATCGGTTGCTGAAAATATTGCCTTAGGTCTTGATAATGTCGATTTGAATGAAGAATTGGTGCAAGTCATTATTAAGCATTCAAAGCAGTACGGCTTGGATGTTAACCCACATCAAACAGTTGGTGATTTGTCTGTTGGCGCAAGGCAACGTGTGGAAATTATTCGCTGTTTGATGCAGAACCCTAAATTATTAATTATGGACGAGCCTACTTCGGTTTTAACACCCAACGAAGTAGCTGACTTGTTTATTGCCTTACGAAAGCTGTCTGAAGAGGGTTGTGCCATTTTGTATATTTCTCATAAGTTAGACGAAGTGCGTCAAATTTGTCACCGAGCAACCATATTACGTGGCGGCAAATTAATACAAAGTTGTAATCCCCAAGAGCACTCTAAAAGTGAGTTGGCTGAAATGATGATTGGCAAAAAACTGACCCAATTGGCTCGGAATAATGTTGTTCTTGGTGAAGATATATTTTCCATCAATGGTTTAAGTCGAGCACGATCAAACATGTTCGGAGTTGATCTTGTGGATATTTGTCTTTCAATCAAAAAAGGTAGTATAGTCGGCATCGCTGGCGTTGCAGGAAACGGTCAGGACGAATTGATGGAGGTATTAATCGGAGAGAGTCATTCTGACGTCGGCGTCTTAACGTTCAATGGGCAAAATATTGGCGATCTTAATGCGCATGAGAGAAGACAATTATCGATGTTTTTCGTACCCGAAGAGAGGCTTGGTCACGGTGCAGTTCCAGAAATGGACTTGAATGAAAATATGCTACTTAGCAGACCTCAAAAAAGTGAAATGACAAGTTATGGCATTATTGATAGAAATAATGTTGAAAGGCTTACACAAAAAGTTATTAGTGATTTTGATGTTCAAACTCCTTCTAGCAAGATGTTAGCCAAATCACTTTCAGGTGGTAATTTACAAAAGTTTATGGTGGGCAGAGAATTAATTCAACAACCTGATTTATTGATTATTGCTCAACCAACCTGGGGAGTCGATGCGGGCTCTGCAAATAACATCCACCAGGCTTTAATTACATTGGCCGAGCATGGCTCAGCCATATTGGTTATTTCTCAGGATTTAGATGAGATTCTTACCTTATGTGAACAAATACATGTGTTGACTGAAGGCGTCTTATCACCCCCTGTAAACATGCAAGATGACGCCCTAGAGGAAATATCACAGCTAATGGTTGGAGGGAGTAATGATTAAGCTACAACCGCGCTCTGAAAGCTCAGCAAAAATGGTTATTTTTGCTCCTGTACTTGCCATTGTATTGACAGCTATTTCAGCAATGATTATTTTTCTTTGGGCCGGCTTGGATGTTTGGAATGCTTTTTATGTGCTTTTTGTGGAGCCATTAACTGGGAAATACAACCTCTCAGAGTTATTAGTGAAGGCGGCACCCTTAATGATGATTGCACTTGGTTTGTCAATCGGTTTTAGAGCGGGTGTGTGGAATATTGGTGCCGAAGGACAATACATTATTGGGGCCATATCGGGTGGCGCTGTTGGTTTGTATTTTTACGACGTTCAGGGTATTTGGCTAATGCCATTAATGGCATTAGCTGCCGTATTAGGCGGCATGTCTTATGCGGGCATAGCTGCATTTTTACGAACCAAGTTTCAAGTTAATGAAATATTAGTAACATTGATGCTGACCTATGTTGCTATTTTATTTCTCAGTGCCATGGTTTTTGGACCTTTACGTAATCCAAATGGTTTTAATTTTCCAGAAAGTCGTATCTTTCACGATAGCGCGACTCTACCCATTATTTGGCAGGGAACAAGAGTGCATATTGGTTTAATATTTGCTCTACTTTTTGCTGTTATTGCTTGGTTTATGACTAATAAGCATGTATTTGGTTTGCAAATAAAAATTAGCGGTAGCGCACCTCGTGCAGCAAAATTTGCTGGCTTTAGTGAGAACCAAACAATTTGGTACACTTTGTTGATATCCGGGGGTGTTGCTGGATTAGCAGGCTTGTTTGAAGCAACTGGTCCAATCGGTCAATTGGTACCTTCTCTTCCTTCGGGCTATGGGTTTACTGCGATTATTGTAGCCTTTCTGGCGCGCCTGCATCCAATCGGCATTGTCTTCTCGGCTTTATTGATTGCGCTTACCTACATGGGTGGTGAAAATGCACAAATTACTCTTCAATTGCCAAATTCAATTACCAGTATTTTTCAAGGATTGCTGCTATTTTATTTTCTTGCTTGCAACGTATTAATAGAATACAAGGTTGCTTTTTTATTTAACCGGGCAAAATAATGGACGAACTAGCAATACAAGTTATATTGGGAATCAGCGTTGCGTCAGTGCCACTGATTTTTGCCGCACTTGGTGAGCTTGTTGTTGAACGCTCAGGCGTTCTCAATCTTGGACTTGAGGGCATGATGATCATGGGGGCAATTATTGGATTGGTTGTTCAGTATCACACGGGTAGTGGACTA
>Ga0302120_10001522_pt1 | contig 10860 bp, 8 predicted proteins | sample AG5_Bottom_MG_FD_203118 | JGI IMG/M metagenome (GOLD analysis project Ga0302120, IMG submission 203118) | Marine microbial communities from Western Arctic Ocean, Canada - AG5_Bottom | ecosystem: Environmental > Aquatic > Marine > Oceanic | place: Canada: Western Arctic Ocean | collected 2017-10-01 | reverse complement strand
CCTAATACATTAGCTATATGCATTGCAAGGCCAGCTGAACCATGGCCTCCTTCTAGTACGCGACTTCCTACGCCAATACCCATCCAAGAAAGCAGAAACCCTGAATCTTTTATTCCTATAGTTTGGGCACGTCTGAACATATTACGTCGAGCTTCCGGTAATGCCGCTTCAACTATCGTCAAAGATTTCTGCCCAACTTTGATGCGGTCTCCAATTGAAAATCCCCGAAGAAGTTCTTCGGAATCGAATCTTCCAAGCCCTTTAATTTTAATTTCACCCGGTTTTTTTTGAAGTAAATATGCTCTTCCGTCATCCTCTCTAAGGGCAACCCATTCTAAATCCCTGATGCCAATCATTGTTCTTCCGCGAAGGCTCTATGGTTTCAAGTCATTTGCTGAATATACCGACCCTATAGGGTCGTCTTTTATGTCCCAGCATAAGATAGTTAAGACTATACCCAACTATGTTAGCGCTATAATGATGATAAGAAGCACATTGCCCTCTTCCTTCACCGCTTTGGCACTTGTATTTTTGATGTTGACTATGTCTCAAGTGGGTTCAATTGATTTTGAAGAACCGAATTCTAAAGTTAATGAACTTGAGAAAGAAGCAGTTCCACTTTTCGCAACAAGTCCTGGGCATACTGTTTTTGGGGAGTACGTGGGAGCACATTGGTGCGGTCCTTGTATGAGTAGTGCCTCTCCTTCTTTGAATAATCTAAAAACCTCAAACCCTGAGGATTTCACGTTTGTGTCCTTTTTTGAAGGTTCAAGTACAGGTTGGCCAGCTGATTCTATTGGCACATCTGGAAAAAGGACTGATCATATCATGGCAGCATCTAGTGGATACCCTACATTTTCTTTTGGTGACGAACAAACTGGTTCTTGTTACAAGGTTGGTGCTGGAGGCACTAATTATTACGATAGTGATTTCACTACTGGCGGTTGCATGGCCCCTTCATCATCAGATTTTTCTATGGAACTTTCAACTTCTTTAGATACAACAGGTGAGACAGTTACGACAGATCTTACTGTCACTTATTTAGGGTCTCTGCCCTCAGTAATTGTATATGTTTATGCAGCAGTTACCGAGCACTCGGGTGCTGAGAACTATGATGATGGTTACAAACCTCACCATGTTTGGCGCTCTTGGTTACTTAACAGTAATAACAACGGTTTCGAACAACTGGTTTTGTCTCCGAATAATCCTTCCGAACTTTCTTGGGATAAGTCAGTAAGTGTAGTTCGTGCAGCAGACGGCCACACTCAATTTGAGAATTTTTGGCCCGTTGTGGCACTAATGGATGGCCCTCATAGTACTTACAATGAGATTTATGCTGCTATTGATTTAGACATGGCTCCATTAGTTGATATCGGTATTTCAGATTTCATAATTGCTGGCAACCCTGGTTTCGTTCAGGGGGATAATCTTGCGTTGCATGCTACTATCAGAAACAATGGTGTGGACTCATATTCAGATGGCGGCACTATCAGCATTTACTACTTAGATGGATTGGAAGAACAATACCTAGGAGAAACTCCACTTAACAGTAATATTGGCCCAGGTATGACTCAAGATGTATCTGTTAACTTTGATACATCTTCGGTGGAAATGCAACCTTCTGGCGCATCTGTATTCCGTGCAAGGCTCAGTAATTTGGCAGGCGATAGAATTGCAAGTAACAATTACGCTGACGTTTCAGGGCTACATGATATGGCTCCTGTGCCAAGTACGCCAACTGCTGTTTCGTCACCCAATGTAAATAGAGGTAGTATAGTTCAATTTGAAGTGAGTGCTATTGCTAATGATTTGGTGGACTCTATGGATTCGATGTACCCTACTTTACAATATTCCGAATCAGGATCTGAATCATGGGATGATACTTGGATAAGTGGTCCTGAGATGATTGGTACTGGTGGCAACTCTCGATATCAGTATTCAATTAATACAGAATTAAATTCTGCAGTCGGTTCTTACGATCTCAGAGTCATGTGGACTGATGCAGGCGGTCAAAGCAGTCAATGGCTTGAGTCTAATGACGCATTTTTACTTCAGAATGCCCCTCCAGTCATATATTCTAGCAGTAATAATGAGTATGCAGGTATGCCTACAGTAAAGGTGGATTCAGATGAAAAATTTTCTATTATTGGCCTAATTAATGATGCTGAGACCCCCCTACATCTCCTAGATATCACCAGCGGAGATTCCGAATTTCTTTCATGGGATCCGTTAAATCTAGAAATAACTGTGAGGTTTTCCCAAGTTATACGAGATAGTCATGGTAATCCATTACCTCAGGGTATTTATTTCAATGTGGATGATGGTGATGACACAAATTCTGGTTTAATTTTATTTAATGTAATTGAGAATGGTGCACCACGCTGGTCTCCTATCAATACTCAGTCATTCGATGAGGGTAGTTATGGGAGTATTACTTTCACTAACTATCTCTCAGATACTGATGATGCTGGTAATCCAGTACCTGTTGCAGGTCTCATATTGTCTATCTTAGATATCTCAGATGAAACACTAGTCGATGCAACTTTGAATGGGCATTCATTATCTCTTGTCTCTTTAGATGATGACCAGTTTGGAATAGTAGATATAACTGTTAGAGCAAGTGATGGTGTAAAATATTCAGACACAATTGTGACGTTCCACATATTGAATGTCAATGATGCTCCACGTATCGACTTAGCTGGTATTGAGATTATCACATTACAAACTCATGACGTCCTAAATATGGATCTATCACAGAGAATCACAGATATTGATAATTCTGATGATGAAATCTGGACTGTTGTCAATAATGAGGTGCCGGGGGCAATTCAATGGAATCCAATCACAGCTAATCTTATGATGTCGTGGCAGGAATCTGGTCTTCAAACCGTTTCAATAACTGTTGAAGACAGGCATGGTGCATCATCAACCTCTCTTATTCAAGTTAATGTGGTTGATGAACTTCCATTATTATGGAAATCTGGTTCATTAGGCGATTTGACAATTTCTATCGATACAACTGATTATTATACTAATCCATCTGTAATAATTTCTAATATTGGTGAATTAGTATTATCTGAAATAACCGTATTTTGGAGCATATGTAATACGGTTACTGGAATCTGTCACACCTCTGGTCTTTCTCATAATTTAGGCCCATTTATTGTAAATCACATAAGTGGTGAAGGATTAGGAATAGGCGATTATATGACTTTTACAGTTAGAGCTATAGATGAAGATGGCATGGATCGAGTAACTGATTATACCTACAAGATTCATGCAACCTTACCGGAAGTTATAGTTGATGAAACTCCGCCTGACAGTAATAAGAATTCTAATCCAGGTATGAGTATGATGATGATGTCTGGAATTATGAGTTTAGCATTAATTCTATGCTTCTCCCTACTGTTAGCTCTAAACATTATTCTTAGAAGGAAGAAACAATTTGCTGAAGCGTATGATTCATATGACTCATCCTCTAATAGTTTACTTTCGTCACAAATGAAAAAAGATCCTAAATCACTCGCTCCTCCCCCCCCTATGATTGCTGAATTGCCGCCTAGCGGTTTACCTGATGGCTGGACTATGGAGCAATGGCATTACTATGGCGAAGAGTATCTTCGTCGACTTCAGTAAGTTTTTTTTCGCAAATGCTTCTATGCCGCACCTTCAAGAAGGTCAGACTTACAGGGCTAACCCTGAGGGATGCGCTTGTTGGACGAAGAACAAGATTTGGAAGTTGAAAAAACCCCTCTTGAGAGTTGGGAAGATGGTGCTGCATTTGGCGTTGCGGAAGACAAAGATCCAATTTGTAAAACATCGGTCGAAGAATGGATTAAAGGAGTTAACATTGAATCAACTGCCGATGTGCCAATTCCAAAGAAACTTGTCGACCAAGTAATAGGTCAAGAAGCAGCTTCTATAGTGGTGCGTAAAGCAGCCGAGCAGAGAAGGCATGTAATTATGGTTGGTGAACCCGGTACGGGTAAATCCATGCTTGCACGCTCAATGACCGAATTTCTTCCTAAAGAACAATTAGAAGATATTCTTGTATACCGCAACCAAGATGATGAGAATGAACCTAAGGTAAGAACTGTGCCAGCGGGTCGTGGTTCAAGAATTATTTCTGAGCGTAAAGCATTGATTAAACAACAGAGAGAAAGAACAAATCGAACGTTGCTATTTATTGTACTAGTTGTTGGCGCGGCTTTGGTTCTAGCAACACTTTCTAGTGGGGAAATATTAACTCTAATTTTCGGGTCTTTCTTACTTATCTTTGGTTATTTCTTCCTTAGAGGTAGACTGACTGCTGGCGATGAAGGAAACATACCTAAACTTCTTGTTAAGCATGAACGTAATGAAGATCCCCCATTTATAGATGCAACAGGAACTTTGGCTGGCGCTCTGTTGGGTGATGTAAGGCATGACCCATTCCAGTCAGGTGCAGATCTAGCTACCCCTGCTCATGAGAGAGTAGAACCAGGTGCAGTTCATAGAGCAAACAAAGGAGTGCTTTACATCGATGAGATTAGGATGCTAAGGATGGAAGAACAACAAGCATTATTAGTTGCAATGCAAGAAAAAGCACTTTCGATTTCTGGTCGTTCAGAACGATCATCTGGTGCTCTTACAAAATCAGAACCCGTACCTACTGATTTCATATTAATTGCGGCAGGTAATCTTGACAGTATGCAAAACATGCATCCTGCATTAAGGAGCAGGATCAGAGGTTATGGATACGAGGTATATGTCAATACAGATATGCCCGATACTGAACGTAACCGCCGTCGTTTAGTTCGATTTGTTTCTCAAGAAGTCATGAATGAGAGGAAGAAAACATCTGGTAAACCAATTCCTCATTTTGATGTTGAGTCAATCGGATTAATTCTGAAGGAAGCTCAGAGACGTAGTGGGCGAAGAGGACGTTTGTCTCTTAGACTTCGTGAATTGGGCGGATTAGTCAGAATAGCTGGTGATTTAGCAGTTGAAGAAAATGCAGAGTTGGCTACTGCTGTGCACGTTATTCGAGCCCGAGCAATAGCAAAACCATTAGAACAGCAAGTTGCAGATAGATATCTCGAACGTCAGGCGGATTATTCCATGATCGTCAATAAGGGAGAGAGAATTGGAAGAGTTAACGGATTAGCAGTTTTAGGTGCTGATTCGGGGCTTTCAGACTATTCTGGTGTAGTTTTACCCGTTGAAGCAATGGTTACAGCGGCACACGGTAGATCTGGGCAGGTAATTGCTACTGGAGGTCTTTCTGACTTAGCGAAGGAATCAGTAACTAATATTAGTGCGGTAGTTAAAAAATTAACAGGAAATGACATTAAAGATTTCGATATTCATGTCCAATTCCCCGGGACTCACAATGTTGATGGGGACAGTGCTTCAATTACTATGGCGACTGCAATAATAAGTGCATTTGAAGGTGTACCTATTGAGCAAAATCTCGCTATGACCGGCTCTTTGTCAATACGAGGAGAGGTTCTCCCTATAGGTGGTGTTTCGGCTAAGATAGAAGCTGCTGCCAAATCTGGTATTGAGACTATTATCATTCCTCGTTCTAATATGCAAGATGTTCTTATCGATGAAAAATATGAATCAATGGTAACTGTAATTCCAGTAGATTCTCTTGATGAAGTGCTCAAGCATGCACTTGTTGGTTCTGAAGATAAAGTCTCTCTCGTTGAGAGACTAGCATTAGTTATTGATACGATTTCTAGTGGCGCGGATACTCAACCCTCCGCATAATTTGGCACTCAATACTAAGAGTCCTATCAGCCGGGTCTAAGTTTATGGGGGACAATGATAACAATGCTTCTTCGATGGGAATTTTATTCCTTGTAGTTCTAATCGATATGCTAGGGTTCACATTAGTGATACCATTTCTGACCTATTTCATTCAAGACCTAGCTTCTGCTGAAGGAATTTTAGATGTCGGAAAAAGAGATTTGTGGGTGGGTGTGATAATTTCTTGTTACTCCCTTGCTCAGTTTATTTTCACTCCAGTTCTAGGTGCCTTGAGCGATAGACATGGTCGCCGACCAATATTGATTTTTGGCTTAATTTCAAATTCAATATTTTTCATAGTATTCGGTCTTTCTGAGAGTATTACTATGGCGATAATTGCTCGGTTTCTAGCAGGTGCAGGGAATGGCAATATTGCTGTCGCCAGAGCATACATTGGTGATATTAGTGAATCCAGTATGATATCTCGTAGGATGGGTATGATTGGAGCCGCTTTTGGCCTTGGTTTTATGATAGGCCCATTTATTGGAGGCTTATTATCAGACCCTGCTATAAGTATTGGTGGCCCGTTTGAAACTTTATTTTGGATAGATCATCCATATTTGCTACCATGTATGTTTTCGAGTTTACTTTCCATGGTATCTCTTTCATTAGCGATAACTAGATTGCCTGAAAGTTTACCTCCTGAATCTAGGACGAGTTCAGCAGGTACTCCCTTAGGGGAAATAGGAAGTATATTTGCTAATATAATCAAAGTTATGAAATTCCCAAAGATATCTACTTTAATTTTAGTTAATTTTCTTTTTATGGTGGGTTTTAGCATGATGCATGGGACCTTTATCTTGTTTACTGCTATGGAAATTGAAAGTGGGGGTTTAGGTTTCAATGAGATGCAGAACGGTTGGATATTCGCTTTTATCGGTTTATTAGGCGTTATTATTCAAGGAGGGTTAATTGGAAAATTAACTGATAGATTTAATATGAAAAACTTGATGATTATTGGAACATTCATGGCTGGTTTAGGAATTGCTAGTTTACCATATGTCCCTTCAAATGTCAGTTGGCTTGTATTTGTTAGTTCTGCCGCATTGGCAATAGGAAATGCTCTTTTCTCACCTACTCAGTCCTCCTTATTGACATTTGAAAGTAATAATGCAGGATATGAATTGGGGGCAGTTATGGGTGCTCAGGAAGGCTATGGTGCCTTAGCCCGAATCATAGGTCCACTACTTGCCGCATATATCTGGTCGTTAACCGTTGAAGGAGTTGGTTTATGGACTTACCATACTTGCTTCAGAGTAGCAGGGTTGGTATTTATATTGGCACTCTTGCTCCAATTAAAGATTAAATTTAGTATAGATAATCAAGGCAATGTATTAGGCGATTAGTAGGTGTGAAAAATGACAATTCCAGCAGTAGTTGCACATGGCGGTGCGGGGCCAGGACCTACTCGTCAAGAAAATTTAGAGAAAGCAGTCGAAAGAGCGGCTAGTATACTCAAATCAGGCGGCTCTGCTCTCACTGCTGCAGTAGAGGCATGTGTAATTCTGGAAGATGACCCTGTATTCAATGCAGGTACTGGTAGTGTAATTCGTACAGATGGCTCGGTATTGACGGATGCCTCTATACAAATTGGCGATGGTAGGATTGGCTTTGTCATAGCGATGGAAGACACTCCTAATCCAATCAGAGTTGCGGCTGATTTGCTCGATGAGGAAATAAATGGATTGACTTCAGCAGGTGCTAGGTTGTGGGCGGATCAAAGAGGTCACATCAGGACTAAAGTTGAAGGGAGAGCACCTGAAGGTCAGATTGGTGATGAAAATAAAGAAATTACTGGTGATACTATTGGTGTTATTGTTAGGGATAGCAGTGGGATGATTGTTGTTGCTACTAGCACAGGTGGCTGTAGTTTCCGCCCCCCTGGCCGAGTAGGAGATGTTCCTCTCCCTGGTTCCGGTTTTTGGGCAGAAAACGGTCTTGCAGTTGCTGCAACAGGTATAGGCGAAGCAATAACAAAGGTCCTTTTGAGCAATAGAGTTTATGAAAAAATCAAAAACAACCATTATTCATTAGAAAAATCTATGAAATGGGGCATTGAAACTCTAATCCCTCCAGAACATTCGGTTGGATTAATTGCTTTGGGGCCAACTGGACCTGGTGTGGGTGTAGCAAATTCCAATATGCCATGGGCAACTTGGGAAGCTGAATCTAATGATTAAGTCTACTTTGATTTAGGGATGTGCTTAAGGACATGGCTTTTGTCGCCGGCTTAGTGATAGTATGTCTGACCTTGAATCCCGTATCCAACAGATTGCATCTGTATTAGGCCAACTTGATGATTCACAAGTCCCTCGGAATATTCGTTCTTTGACCAAACTATCGGTAGAGAAATGGCTTTTAAATAAAGACAAAGCTATGGATTTGAGGCTTGGGATGACTGCTTCAGCCCTTGATGATATATTCAATGACGCTAACTTACCTCTTCACTTTGGTCCATTATGTTTACAAGTACAAACCGCTTTAGAAACTCTTTTGACAGAAGTTCGCCGTGGCTAGTTATTTTGTGTACTTCACTATTCAATAAAATCAATACGATATAAGACGAATTTAATGCAACAGAAATTAACTGATTTAGGGGAACTAAATCAAGTACTCCGGCGCTCTGTTGCCTTCATTCTTAGATTTCTATATTTGCACTTGCGACAGCATCGAGGCTTTGATCCTCGGTGTGTTGCGGAGCACTTCATGCATATCCACTTCTTTAGAAGACGAGCCTCTGCTACACTGTGACGCTGAGCCATATAGTCACGCCGAACTGCCTACCCTTGATAATCGCTTTGCTGAGTATTTCCTCTTAATCTTACTATTATTTTCAAGATATCTAGACCGAACTATTCATTCACCTTCGGCTCAGCCGGACCTTCGGTGCCAGCGAGTATTGTATTAGGAGCCCAGTGGGGCGATGAAGGAAAAGGCAAGGCTATTGACCAATTAGCCCCGAATTCAACGTGGGCGGTTCGCTTCCAAGGAGGAAATAATGCTGGCCACACTATTGTTTTAGGTGACACAACTCTAAAGTTACATCAAATTCCTTCTGGTGTCACTTCTATGGGTTGTAATTTAGTTCTCGGAGATGGTATGGTCATTGACCCTTGGGTCCTTGAGGAAGAGCTAGAAAGATGGTTTGCACTCACTCAAGAAAGACCTGAAGGAACTCGTCTTTTCATTAGTGAACGAGCGTCTGTAATTTTACGATTCCATAGATTATATGACTCTGCAGACAAGATTGTCGGCACTACAGGTAGAGGAATTGGTCCAGCCTACCGTGATCGTATCGAGAGAGTAGGAATTCGTTTTTGTGATATCCCTGGAGTCGTTTCAGATATGGATAAAGTATTAGCAATTACTGACAGAATGAATAAACAATTAGATTCTGTAGGAGTATCTGAAAAAATACAACCAGAGTCCCTTCAATCTGATTTACAATGGATATTAGATAGGTATCCTAATACAATAAGACCTACCGGATTAATGGTTGATTTTGCCTTGCAAAACGGTGAACAAATATTGCTTGAGGGCGCTCAGGGCGCTATGTTAGATATTGATCAAGGCACATATCCATTTGTCACATCATCTGTAACTAGTCGTGCGAATGCAACACATGGTGCTGGTATTCATCCGGGACACGTTGATCAGTGTTTTGGAATTACAAAGGCGTATACGACTAGAGTTGGAAACGGCCCATTTCCTTCCGAATTATCTCTTGATGATGGACCGGGTCAGCACATGGCTCAAGTAGGTCATGAATATGGTACAACTACTGGAAGACCACGTAGAACCGGTTGGTTAGATATGGTTGCTTTACGTGATGCTCATAGATTCAATGGCTACACAGGACTAGTGGTCACAAAGTTAGATGTCCTTGGAGGTTTAGATGAAATTAAAATATGTATAGGCTATGATTTTGATGGTAAAATCATCAAATATTTTCCCACAACTTCTGATGAAGTTGCTCGATGTAAACCAATTTATGAAACTCACGAAGGCTTCCCTGCTCTTTCAGATGATGAATGGATTTCTATGGCTGAAAGTTCCCGTTCAGAAGGTATTGGTTATGCTGCCATGCCAAAAAAAGTTCGTCATATCGTTGAACGAATCGAATATTTGTCAGGTATCCCAGTTGTCAGCGTGGGAGTTGGACCAGATAGAAAAGCTTCAATTGCTAAGGTTGGTGGGCCATTTGATTTACCTTCTGAAGAGGTAACGTTCTAATTCAAAGTTCATTTCCGAGATACACATGGGATTCAAATCCAGAGCTAAAAAGAAGCAAAAAGTGGCTTCAGACGCCAAAGGACCTTCAGATAAAGCGAAGGAAGAATATTCTGGCGAAATTCGTTGTGATGTTGCTGATTGCGAAAATTGGGCTGATAAGAAAATAGGTGGCAGAAAATTAGCATTTGATAGAGCCGCAGATGTTTGGGGAGAAGATGGCCTTCTTGGCAGTTCACGTAGAGTGACTGTTTGCAAGTCTTGCTACAAAGAATGGAAAAAGGCAAAGAAAGACGACCCTAGTGAATGGGGTTAAACAAACTTCCAGTTTTCCTATTAGTAATGATAAAATGCATTATGCAATAGCGTCACAACATGAACCATCCAGTTAATGAACCAATACTTGGGTACTCTCCGGGTAGTCAAGAGAGGATCGATATTCAAATAGAACTTGATAGGCAGATGAATGAGGTACTTGAAATACCATGCATTGTTAATGGTAAAAAAATATTTACCGGTATAACTACTACGCAAGTAATTCCCCATAACCACGGTCATGTAATTGCTAAAGTTCATTTGGCAGGCAAGGATGAAATAGAAGCTGCTTGTAAGGCTGCAGTTGATGCTCAGAAATCATGGATTAATATTGGACTCGAAGAAAGATGCGCTATATTTGAGAGATGTGCCGATTTGCTAGCAGGTGATTGGCGGATGAAAGTTAATGCTGCTACTATGCTTAACCAATCGAAGACAGTCTTTCAGGCTGAAATCGATGCTGCTTGCGAATTAATTGATTTTTGGAGATTTAATTGCCATTATGCACGCGGATTTCATGAT
>Ga0302120_10001519_pt1 | contig 10868 bp, 9 predicted proteins | sample AG5_Bottom_MG_FD_203118 | JGI IMG/M metagenome (GOLD analysis project Ga0302120, IMG submission 203118) | Marine microbial communities from Western Arctic Ocean, Canada - AG5_Bottom | ecosystem: Environmental > Aquatic > Marine > Oceanic | place: Canada: Western Arctic Ocean | collected 2017-10-01 | reverse complement strand
CTTCAGCGCACCATTGTAATTCATGTTGATCGTTTCACCGGCAAGCATTCTCTCGTGAACGTACTTCAGTTTCTCCTTAATGCTTGGTGGCAGCACTTCATCAGGTAAAGCGAGCAACGCATCAAGTTGCTCCTTATTAAAGTTTGACCCCTCCCATCGGGCCTTACCATCTGCCGTGTCAACCTTTTGCACACCACCCCCAGATTCGACTTTATCCAGTGCCCCCATCACTCCATCGACCATCGCCTGTTCATTCCTCTTCATCGTCGTGTGATCCAGTGGAACCGGCTTGCCGTCAACCAACAGTAAATTGCCGTTGCGATCCTTGGCGAAATTGCCATCACCCAATCCGAGTTTCACCAATGGTAAATTTTCTGCTGATGATAGATCCTTCGCTGAGACAACTATCCCCACATCGGCAACGGCAGCATCGGGCGGCATGCGTTCCAAAATGCTCTTTCGGAGCTTCACATAATCCCGCATCGCCACATTGACCTGCGGGCTACTGGTCAGACCTTTCGCATGCTTGCCCTCTGTTCCGGGTTGTAAAAATATTTCACTTGGCGCCCCGTCTTTCCCGAATTTTATTCCACGGCGCTCAAGGAACATTCTCGCCCGACCCAGCTTGCTGCTGGAATCTTGAAGGAGCATCATGTCAATGAACTTCTGCTTAACGCTGGTGGTTCGGTAAGTGCTGCCGGCGTCTTCCCCCCGATAGTATGACGAATGTAATTCCGCACGAACCTCGGCATGCAGTGTATCAAGAAATTTTTCGTTGCTAAATAATGTCGCCGCATCCACTTCCCGAACCGATGGGTCAAGATCATGTCTGCGCATCCATTCAGCCCAACTCATTTCCTGCGCCCAAAATTCCTCTTTTAATTTAGTGTTATCAGGATCAGCATCAAGTTTCCTTGCCGTGGCATCCATCTTTTCGCTCAACTTTTTCAGATATTGATTCGCGAATGCAACCTGATCATCAGGGGTGTACATTCCCCCAACACGTTTTCCGCCGGGTTCTGGAATGCCGAACAAGGAAGTATTAATCTTACCAAGCGCCTCCTGCATCCCCTCGTGCGGCACTTGCTCAAGTGCATGCATCACCTCATGTGGCAATGATTCAGAGATGTCTCTCCCTGCAAGATTTATGTGAATTTCTCCATCAGCATAGTACCCGCGGCCAATTGAGCTTTCATCGTAAAACCATTTTATTGGAACTTCGGGCATCCCGTACATTTCAGAAACCCCGCCCACCAGGTCTTCCATCTCAGCAGCACGGACCTGTGTTTCAAAGTCCTGACTTCTCAGGACTTGATGAACGTCTCTTATATGGTCCGCCTCCTTGTCCAGCCCGCGGTTACGAAGTAATTCCTCCTGGTTTTTAATTCGGTTCAGCCATGTATCGATATCATTTTTTTGGCGCAACTTTACAGTTGGGGTCATAAGGCTTGTGGGAACCGTCATGCCTATACCCATCCCCAAGCCCGCTCCGCCACCAGCAAATGCCACTTCCGGGTCACCACTTAATGCCCCTAGCCCAAACCCTGTTGCCGAGCCAGCCGCGCCACCCCTGACAAAACTCGCCCCTATCTGTAGTGCCGGATCTGCCCTGCGCAGTGCGGACGCGGTGGACCTGACCCAAAGTTCATTTTCTGCCGTGCCGGCTATTCGGGCAAGCGGACCGGCGGCACCGGGTTTCCTTGCCATCTCCCTGCCGATTGCTTCAGTGGCTTCGCCACCAAGCCTGATAACCTTCCCCGTTACCTCCGTTATCTCACTCGCCCATGCGAACGGATTCAGCAATCTTATTTGCGTGTTTTTTATTGTAGCCTCAACCGTTTCCGCAATCGCTTCATCTCCCGCCGCCAAGGCCGCGCCCCTTGCTGTGGCACCCCTCATCCGCTCAGGAACCTTCTCGACGTACTTCCCTAACTCCTTTGCCCATTCGCCTGTTTGCTGTACGGCACGAGCCGCCAATGGCGCCTTCGCCACGCCGGCCTCGACTACTTCCTCTGCCACCGTAGCACCTGTTTTCTTCAGCACTCCGCGGGCAACCGGCGCTGCGGCTCCCCTTACTCCCGCCATTGTCCAGCCTCGCGATGCCGCCACCGCTCCGCCGGCAACCATAGCCGGGAGGTCAATAACGTATGATAACCCTTCGGCGGCATCAGTTTTAATCATCTTGTCCATCTTGTCCGCGGCATCGTTGTATCCCGCCGCCCTCAAGTTCTGGGAGATTAAGGGTTCCCTGCCTGACAGTGCCCTCATCCTGTCTGCCTGTAATTGGTTAAGGAGATACCACTTCGCGGCGCGGAAATCTTTGGCTTCGCCAATATATGCTTTAGCCTTCTCGCTGCCCCTCCACTTTTCAATTTCTTCTGATGGTATCCCCTCAAAAATATCAACGATAAGGTTTCCTGCTGACTTCGCCCGGAGATCGTGACCGTACTTGCCGACCTTCGGGGCACCCGTCCTCTTCTGATTCTGCCAATAGGATTCGGCTTGCTCTTCCAGATAGCGATTCAACTTGCCCTCGGCAGCACTCCGAAACGTGTCTTCCTCTGAGCCACCAGCCATTGCAAAAATTATCTGCATGTCCATGCCGGCACGGTTTGCTGCTTCTGCCGCTGTTGGAAGTGCGGAGGGCAACTCCCCTTTCAACTTGGCCTTTACTGCCGCAGATCCCACATCGTAAACCTTCTGTAAAAAACTCTGGTCGCTTGTTTTGTAGGTCGGTTTATCGAAAATATCCCGCATACTCTTTGGGTTAAGTTGGTCAAACTGCTTCTGTTGCTCCGGGGAAAGGAGTGCCCTCGCCTTCTTTACATAACTTTCACCAATCAATTTATTTGCCCCAATCACTGCCTTGGCGGACAGGCTTTTAGCAAACGAATCCGCACCCCCTGCGCCGGCGATAAGTGCTTCCGACCTGTCGGTCTGCAACCAATTAGGAACCTTTTTAAGCGCATCTTTAGCTGTAGCTTGCATCGCAAAGGTTGCGACGTTTTGCATAATCTCGCGCTCCTGCTGCACATAAAGGTCGGATAGCCAGTGTTCGCTGACGCCAAAATCCTGATTTGTCACGTTCGCGGCGCTCATTTCAGACCTCGACGAGCGCGGGGTGCCCTCCAGGAACGCTGCGGGTATTCTCATTGGCACGCGATCCGGTCCTGATATTATCTTGGAAAACCGTTTGTTAACTTTTGCAGTTTTGTTTTCCTTATCACGCATCTCCAAAGTAATTGCTGTAGCCGTCTGTCCTGCTTCTGAAACGGATCCAGAAATAAACGGATCTAATACGACTGATTGACCCACCATTTTCAGACCACCCCAAAACGCTGAAATATTATCCGTGGTCAACCAATCTTTATCGACTGACTCCATTGCGTCAAAATACATATCAGCTTCGCGGAGCGTCTTAAACTGGTAGGACTCCCCCTTGGCTAATTTTTGGTTAATTGCCATACCCGTCTCTTCAATTAACTTCTTTCGGAATTTCAGCAGTGCGTCTGGTCCTTCCTTCTGTGCTTGCTCGTACCGTTGCTGGGGAGAGATGCGGGTCAGTTGGGGTTGAGTGATCCTGGCCGGTTCCGGTTGCCCGAACGGGTCATGAATTGTCGCGGGTTGGGGAATGGGGGCAGCTACCCTTGGGCTACGGTTGGTTGTCCCGAACGGGTCGTAAACTGGAGGTAAAGGCATAATTATTTCGATCCAGGATTTCCATTGTTTATTCCGGTTGGCGGCTTGCCATCCGGGGTTGCGTATATCTGCAAAACAGTCCCGTCCGGTCCTCGGAAATTGTATTGATCCCCGTGATTTAGTTTCTCATCCTTAATCGCCTTATTTACCTGATCCATGCTTTCGTACACAGTGCCTTCTGGTACGGATGTTGCCGGCGTGGCAGGGGATTCAGGTTGCTCGACGGGCGCCGAATATGTCCCGCTAATCAATCCACCGGGAGTGTCGGGATCCGGGTACGAGTACGAATCGCCATCGTGAAGACTTCCCTGCCTTATCGCCGCTTCATAAAGACCCTCGGATGTGTAAACCCAATCACCCTGGCCGATCTCATCGCGAATGCTTTGGAATTCATGCCTACTCCCCAGAACATCTTCGGTCTGCTGTGAATATTGATTCACGCCAGCTCGCCCTGCCGCGATTGAGGCATTGTTTGCCCATCTGGCAACCGACAGAAAATCTTCCCTCATTTCCTGACTCAAGAACTGCCCGGTCTGCAATTTGTCCACACTCTTGATAACCTTCTGCATCAACCCCCCGGCAGCTTGCGCAGATTCCTGCTCCCCCTGAAGGACGGCACTTCGGGGATCCAGGGTTTTCATAAATTGCTGAATGATAGCAATATCTGCCGGTCCTGTCTTGATTGTTGATGCCCGATTGACCACATTCTTGAGTTGATTATATTTCAGGTTCCCATCGATGGACTCGGCTACTACCTTGTTTGACCTCGCGTCCTTATACAGTTTTAATATTTCCTTCTGCTGATCCTCTTGCAGCATTTTAAACCTGCGAGTTTCCCCTGCGGTCATCCGTGCTTCCTTTGCGGCATGGGTGACATTTTGTTGCGTAATGGTTTGGCCGAATCTAGCCTTGTCCTTAAAGAGATCCTCGGCAGTTTGCTCATCCTTTACCTTGGCAGTATGCGTATCACTTGCTCGGTCAAAAACTCGACCAAGGTGGTCGCCGTTGCCCAGGTACATCAATTCAAATGATTGCAACTCAGGATCATCCCGCTTAATTAATCCTTTGGTCAACCTAGACTCAAATGTTCCTATGTTTGCGTTAACCGTTCTCGCCTCTTCCAGTTGGGAGGGGGCGAAGTTGAGTCCGTTTACACTGTTGAAATTCGTTAGCCACTTTGCGGTAGCTTTGCTTTGGTTCAAGGTAGCTTCCGCCTCCACCCCTTCTTGAGCGATTCTGTTATCCTGCGCACTTTCATGTTTCACTAGGGCATATCTCGTCTTCAATTCATCTTTTGTGTTGTTATATCGCTCATAAACACCAGAGTTCAAGCCGACCCCGTTAGCGCGAGCGATGCCCTTTGCGTCAGTATACTTCTGGTATGCGTTTGGGTCACCACCACTGAAATCTATTTCAGTCATCGTTTTGGTGAACACCCCTAGCGCACCCGTTGATTTCTCCAGATTGCCAGCCTCTATTTCTCTCTGCTTACGCTTATAAACAACCTCCTTCATTTCTTGTTCAAATATCAGCTTCTTCTGATCAGCAGCATCCTTCTGCAACCTGATCTGTGCCGACGACTGCGCCTGTGCAACACCGCGACTGTAAAGGTCTTGCCCAACCTCGAACCCCTGTAAGAATGATGATTTTTTAGCCATTATATTTTATCCTTATGCTTTAAGCCCGGCCTGGTAACCCTTACCACCCCAGTAACCTCCGGCGGCTTGCGCACCCACGCCGGCGAGCATTCCCAAACCTTCCATCCAGGGATTAGAAGTATTAGCAACACTGGTAGCATAGTTCTGTGATTGTTGTTGGTAGCTTCCCATCGCGAACTGGGCAGCCTGACCACCGGCATTTGCGTTCTGACCAATGCCTTGTTGCAATTGCATCGGCGCAAAGTTAGCCGCACCTTGCTGGGCACCACTGATTGCTCCGTACTGGGCTGTAATGGGTGTTCCCAGCGCGTAGGCTTGCGCCTGGGACATCCTTTGCGTCAAAAGGCGTTGTCCTGCATCAAACTTCGCCAGCGCCTCCTGGCCGATATTGGCCGCCCCGTAAACATTGCCGCGGGCAGCTTGGGCGCCTCTAACACTCTGCTCCACCTGTTTGCCGGCGCCGGCACCCAACTCCCTGCCGGCAGATAATTCTTCGAGAGTAGTTTGGGCTAATTGCTGACGCACCTCCCAACCAACCGGATCCGCTTCCTTAATCCGTTTCAGTTGTTCAATATTCATATCGCCGCCATAGCGTTGCTGAATGTCTAGCGACATCGCGGCAATGGCATCGGCGCTCGCTCGCATACCATCTAATTCAATCTTTTGCTGGTCGAGGTCACCGACATTAGTGAAATCATACGCAATCTGCTTCCCCCCGATGGAGGTTGTCCCGGCAGTTCCGGCCTTGGCGGCTGCCTCGATGATCTTCCGCGCCGGCAATGTCTCTATGTCGGCAATCGCTCCCTCGCGGTTGGCGGCGGCATAATCGGGTGCCGCTGGTGCGGGTGGCGGGGTGCCTTTGTTAACAGCATCGGCGGCTGCCCAAAAACGATCCTTGTATGCGGCAGTGATTTGCTTGGCCGCCTCCATGCATTGATCCATTAGTTTATTCTTCATCGCTCAGTGCCCTATCGTATAACTTTTTCATTTCGTCCTTGCTGACCGTTCTCAGGTCACGCACTTCCAATTCTTCCCCGTACAAGTCGCCTTCCCATTCCGCAATATACACCTCGCACACTTCGGGTTGGTGAGGCAAAACCCAACACACGCACGGTCCCAACTTCTGCCATCGGTGGAACGCCACCCCAAAATAAACACCTACCGGCAAACCCGGTTCCAACATCTCAATGTTGGCGGTTGGCACTTTATGCTCAAACCGTTGCCCACCTTTTACTATGCCGCGGACCATAATTTTTCAAATACCTTACGCTGGAATTGCTTCTTCTTCCCGTGTCGAAGAGCAAACAGTTTCAACTCTTTCCACCCCCGGACACGCTGATCGAGTTCATCGACACACGCCGCCATTCCTTTTCTCGACGTCGCCAAAATGTCCGAGAAATATAAACTGTCTCCCTCTTCGTTCCAGGGAACCCAGTGCTTATCGATGTCATCTTCAAGCATCTTCGTCCCAACCGCCACCGCGACCAAGTCACCCTGTTCTTCGACCAAAACGAGACCTCCATTTTTATGGTGCCAGCCGAGGTAAATTTCCAAAATAGAATCGGGCCACTCGCCAAAACACAACCCCTTCCGGTCCGCTGACCGGATGAACTTAATGACTTCAGCCATTTTATGATTAGATCCACTCATGTCTCCTGCGTAAGGGTGTTGACGTAGGCGCTGGCACGGATTGATCTCAGGTGCAACTTGCCCCCATCAGTCCTGATCTTGAATTGAATTTCACGGCACGGACCGTTGTTAATTAAATTATATGAATTGATGATCGGTGCCGTTTTGGGGAACGCAATTGGCAGGACAAATGGTAGAGTGACCGTGCTGGTTGTCGAACTGATGGGCGTTTGGTTGATCACCACCTCTTCTCCCTCGTCCATTGAGGCGCGGATATTTACTCGATCCGCTAGTGCGGGTTTCAATTCCAATTCGACATGGTTCGGCAGTATCTCATTGAACTGCTGTCCAAACGATAACCCGCGGGTGAGGATGTGCGATTCGTAGTTTTCCCCATCATCCTGATACGCCGCCGCAGTTTCGCTGGCGACCTTCACATGGTCCTGGTAAAACATTGCCTTGCCCTCTTCAGTCGAGAATAGTAACCGGACTTCACCACTGAATGCGCTCGTGGCGAATTGTGTGGCATCCCAAGTCCAGCTTCCAACAAAGGCGCGGGTGACGGTATTGAAAACGATACAGGTATTGTTCGTCACAGAACTCCCGGTTGGGACGCTCAGGATGTAATGATTCCGCCAGAACACTGCGGCTGCCTGATCAATCGAGGCATTCCAGTTGATGGTATCGATCAAGTCCTGAATGCCTACGCTAATCGGTTCGCTCACCGCCCTGCCGGCACCCTCCAGAATACTCTTCACCGTGCGGATACCGTCCGGTGCCAGAAAGAAAATGTCCTGCCCAACCTGGGCGATGCTGCGATGTGAAACGCACCCGATCTTGGTGTCAATATTCTCAACGGTCCAAGTGGCTGCCGTGGTTTCCTGCGGATTGCTGGTCACCGCGTAGCACGAGCGTTGTTTGAACACCACGAGAGTGTGCCCCATCCAACTCGCCAATCCAGTGATGGGGTCACCCGAATCACCGCCGATTCTGATTTGGAAATTCACATTATCCCAGGTGGAACCGTCGATCAAATCGCTGGCGAATAAAGCGTCAGGGGTGGCAGTCACGCCACCGGCAAATAATCGATTGGTGTGGGAGATAAGATATTTGCAGATGGGCGGGTTACCGACCCCGGTGCCCTCGTCAGTAAATGCGGATCCATTATACGAGTGAACATTGTTGGTGCCGTCCGTCAGGTAAAGTTTATCCACCAGTTGAGCCATCTCAACATTTACGCCGGCCGCCGGGGTGTACCCAGCACCCAACGCGGTCACATCGGTCCAAGTTCCGTTGGCGTTCTTGTAAACCTTTTGATCTGAAACCGCCACCAACTGCTCCAGCGCGGAGGTGTCGAAATAGCCGATGCTATCACACCGTACAGCAGGATCTCCAGTCCAGTTGTTGGTGTAGCTTTCCCAGTTAGTGGAAACGTCCTCCCATTTCTCATCGAGCAATCCGCCCAGTTCACGCTTGGCGCCACGGCGGGTTACCAGTGCCCCGAACCTGTCGATGTCCATGTTCTTCCCCTCGGAATACTGTGCCTGATCCAAGAGAGTGGACCGGACATTTGAAACCTGACCACCCGTAAAGGTTAGACAGGCATCAAAGGCCAACTGATCATCCAAACTGTCGTTGTAATTAATGGGCATTATTCAAAATCGTTTACGTCCCAAACGGGTGCCATCGATGGAATCAATCTGGTCACCTTCGCCGATTGCGCAGTTTCAAGGTCACGCACTAACATCATCTGGCCGGCAGCCTCCTGTTGCTTAACCTGAGCCTTTCCGTACTGCCGCACATGCTCAAGCATGTCCGCCTCGACGTATGCGAGGAGAGCATTGTCGATACCGTTTATCCGCGGGGAATCCGTGTCGCCCATTGCGGTCACCTTCAGCTTGCCCAATACCAATAGTGTTTTTTGCGTATCAGGTTTTCGGACTAAACGAATTACTGCGTTCCCGCTGGAATCATTTGGCAGCACAATGTAATTCGCCGGCGAACCGGATCCATCCAGCAAGTCCGGGTTAAGCTGGAACACCGTCTCGAAATTTATCGGAACCATTTCCTTTTCATCCCATGCCGCCGAAACCGGGAACCTGACCGTGCTGTTTAGCGTCACCTCTTCCGTGTCCACCGCAACCGTGTATGAGGTGGTGCCCAGCGTTTCGCGCCAAAGTCCGGAGTCCCAAATCATCTCGTACCGGCGATCAATGAAGGACTTGACCAACGTCAATGAATCGGCATCACTCTTCTGGAGTTTGTCCGCCACAAATTGCGCTATGCTTGTTTTAGTCATAATCTTATCCGATTGTTTGAACGATAACCACACCGTCATTTCCATTGCCACCGGGCTGAGCAGATCCGACACCTCCACCACCTGACGCGGAATTTCCCATCGCCCCCAAAACCACGGAAGATTGCTCGCTACCCGAAGCTGTTCCCACCGCGCCATCGGCGGCATAAGTACCCCCGGCGCCGCCGCCGAGCGTCAGGTACGATCCGAAAGTTGAACCACCACCAGCGGCACCACTCCCAAGGCCACCCGACGCAATACCGCCAGTGCCCACCGTTACGGCCACTGAGGAAACTGAAGTCACATCTATCCAATCAGCAGCAGCACCTCCGCGACCTCCGTCACCGCCAGAACCACCACCACCACCGGCCCCAACTGCGATGACATAAATTAACGTCACGCCTGAGGGTTTTGTCCAAGTCGCACCTGTCGTGTAGGTTGTTTTGGTTGGTGTAGAAGCTGAACCCCCGCTTGATGCCGCCGTGATGCGCCCCTGCTGATCAACAGTCACAGTCGCTGAAGTGTATTCGGATGGAGTAAGCCCCACCATATCCACGAGCTTGGCTGCCGTCACGGCATCGTCCGCAAGTTTTCCGGTGGTCACATTTAGGTCGGTGATGTTCGTGGTGACAACAGAATCTGTCGCCAGCGTAACTCCACCTAGATTGGAGATTGTGGCATCGCCAGAGACGGTGGTGTAGGTGGGAACCCCGGACGTACTGCAGACCGGTATTTGCCCATCCGTGCCACTCGCCAATTTGCTCAACACAATGTTGGCCGCCGCGGATACCGTATCGTTGACCACCGCACCGGATGCAATTTTGCTTTGGGTGATGGCGTCATTGTTGATGACAGCATCATCGACGATGCTATTCAAATCCGAGGCAGTGACCGTGTCGCCGCTGGAAAATGTTTTTCCTTTTGTAATGTCAGGCATTAGTTTTCTCCTTCAATCTGTCGTTCCAATTCATTAATATAAATTCCAAGCTGGCGGATCAACACGGTCCCTTCAGGTGTGGCAGTGCAATGTTCCATCCCGACTTCATTCCTCGCCGCTATCTCGGAGAAACCTTGCAGCTTCACCGTCAAGCACCCGTTGCTCACGGCGAGCGCGAGCAGCAGCAATGATAGTTTCAATGTCCTCATTTTTTTGCTTCATGCGTTCCATCGCCATTCGGGCTGTTGCTATGTCTCCGAGCCTCTCCAGCGCCGAAAGTATTTTCGGCAAAGAGTTCACAGCCTGAATGATGCTGAACCACATCAGTCTTTCTTTTTGGCAACCGCGCTCCACACCACGCCAGCCAATGCGATAATCGCACCAACCACAGTCTCCACGCTGCCCTCATCAATCATACCCTTGGCGACTAAATAGCCACCACCGGCGGTGAGGATGTGTCGCACTAATCCGTTCAAAACGGAGTCTTGAGTTTTTGTTAACTCGCTCATTTTTTTCCTTTGGTTATCAGTTGTTTTATCTTTAGAATAATGTAGACCAAACTAGCCACACTAATCAGAACGTGGAGAATCGTATCTAACTCCATCATCCAATTTCCTAGGCCAACGCCGGACGCTAGTGCTGTCTTAAT
>Ga0302120_10001513_pt1 | contig 10891 bp, 11 predicted proteins | sample AG5_Bottom_MG_FD_203118 | JGI IMG/M metagenome (GOLD analysis project Ga0302120, IMG submission 203118) | Marine microbial communities from Western Arctic Ocean, Canada - AG5_Bottom | ecosystem: Environmental > Aquatic > Marine > Oceanic | place: Canada: Western Arctic Ocean | collected 2017-10-01 | reverse complement strand
GATTGGCGCGCTCAAGGAGGACCAGGACTTTGACGAGTTCAATCGTTGGCAGTTAAGGGGCGATGAATTTACTCCGCTATCCCGCGCGGCGTTGGTGGCCACGGAATTCTGCGCGGTGGGTCCCTGGCCGCGCATCGAGGGGATGGACTTGAATCGGAAGGAGGCGCGCTACATCGAAACCGATGACATCGTGGCGACCACCTTTCAGGCCTGCCTGGAACTCTCGATGGACTGTGCGCGGTGTCACGATCACAAGTTCGATCCGATCACGCAGAAGGAATACTACTCGGTGGCGAAGACCTTTCTCAGGGGCGAGCGCAGTTCCAAACCCTCTCTAACAGAAGCTGAGAAGACTGAGTGGGAGCGTTGGCGGAGGAGGCACAAGGGTTCGTTCGTCCAGGATGACCGGATGCGGACCCTGGGGTTGGGGAGGTTCGCGGCCTGCAAGGGGAACATGGCATGACGCTTGCAATGCGGAGTCTCCGATTTCATCTTGTCCAGGTGATTGCAGAAACGAGTCAGTTCAAGGTCGGATCGCAGGGTAAGGGGACTTACGAAATTACCGAGGAGGTTGTGGCCATCGTCCGCAAGTCAGGAGTCACCAATGGGACGGTGACGGTTTTTGTGAGGCACACCAGTGCGAGTTTGGTGATCATGGAGAATGCAGATCCCAGCGCGAGGCGGGATCTGGAAGAATATTTTGAGCGCTTGGTGCCGGAAGATACGCCCTATTTCATTCACACCATGGAGGGTCCCGATGACATGCCTTCGCACATTCGCATGGCCCTCACCCGGACGAGCGAAGTGATTCCAGTCACGGATGGGCGGATGGCTCTGGGAACCTGGCAGGGGATTTTCCTCTTTGAGCATCGGCGCGCCCCTCATACGCGAGGCATTGTGGTCAGCGTGGTGGGAAACTAATGATCAGTCAGGACTAGGTGGAATGGTGAAAGTTGTGAGTTGCCTGTTGCGTGGCAACAGTCGTAACGTCTGGCGTGGACGAAAAAGTCTCGCAGTTGATTGATCTGGCGCTTGAGGAGGACATAGGAACGGGTGACGTTACGGCGGAGTTTTTCGTGCCCGAGGAGCGCAAAGCGCGAGCCTTTGTGGTTGCGAAGTCGGATGGCGTCGTCTTCGGCGTGAAAGTGGCGGCCGAAGTTTTCAAGCGGGTTGATGCCGGAATCGACGTGAATTTCATGTTGCAGGACGGCGCCGACATTGCGCCGGGTGCCTATGTGATGGAGGTGGTGGGAATGGCGCGCTCTCTTCTGACTGCCGAACGCACGGCGATCAATTTCCTGCAACGTCTTTCCGGAGTGGCGACCAAGGCTCATGAATTTGTGGAGTTGGTGAAGGGCACGGGAGCAACCATTATCGACACTCGAAAGACCACCCCGGGGTGGCGTAAGTTGGAAAAGGCCGCGGTCGTGGGGGGTGGGGCGCAGAATCACCGGATGGGGCTCTATGACCGGGCCATGGTGAAGGACAATCACCTCGTGGTGGAAGGAGGAGTGGAGACCTTGCGTGACGCCATGCTCCGACTCAAGGAGGCGCATCCCGGGGTCGACGTCGAAGTGGAGGCCGAAACGCTGGAACAAGTGGAGGCCTTTCTGGGACTGGAGGGACTGGACTACCTCTTGCTAGACAACATGGAGAACGAGCAGATGAAGAGGGCGGTGGAGATGCGCGGGACCAGGGATCGTCCGCTCTTTGAAGCCAGCGGGGGCGTGAATCTCGACACCGTGCGCGGGATCGCGCAGACCGGGGTGGAGTATATCTCGGTCGGGGCCCTGACTCACTCGGCGGCAGCTCTCGACATTTCATTGGAGTTTGTTGCGTTCGAAGGGGAGTAGAATTCTGGAGGGGCGTGATGATTGATTTGCGGATCTTGGCGGCGCTGGGGGATCGGATTGAGTGGCACGATTCGTTGGATTCGACCAATGACCGAGCCCGCGAGCTGGCCTCGGCAGGAGAGGGCTGCAGGCATGGCTTTGTGGTGGGTGCCGATGCGCAAACCGTGGGGCGTGGACGGAAGGGGGCTCGATGGTTCAGCGAACCGGGGCAAGGGTTGACCTTCTCGGTGATTGTCACTCCGTCCTGGCGGCGTGAGCAGTGGGGATGGCTCAGCCTGGCGGCGGGACTGGCGGTGTGTGAATGGCTGGAAGGCTACGAGTTGGCGCCAGAGATCAAGTGGCCCAACGACGTGTTGCTGGAGGGACGAAAGCTGTGTGGAATCCTGATTGAGACGGTGGGGGATAGGGCGGTGATCGGGATCGGCCTCAACGTCAATGAGAGAAGCTTTCCCGAGGAACTCGAGGCGATTTCGCTGGCCCAGGTTTTGGAGAAGGAGATTGATCGCGAGACCGTGATGCTTGGGGTCTGGTCGACTTTGCTGGATCTCCTTTCGCTGGAGCCACCCGCCATTGCGGAGAGGGCTTGGGAGCTCCTTGCCTGGCGGAACTGTGAGATCGAAACGGCCCAGGGGATGCGCGGGCGCATTCGAGGCTTCGGCGAGAATGCGGAGCTCAAGGTGGAAGGGGCGGACTGCTTGCTAAGCATAGCGGATGCAGATGGGGTGCGGCTCTCCGGGGACCGAACATAGGTGCGAGTGCCGCCTGGGTTGCGCAGCGCCAAGGGACGCAAAATGAGAAGACGGTGGCATGGCGCTTGAAATACGTGGCCCGGTGGGTTTCTCTCCGCGCGCGATGGCGGAACTCAGCAAGGCATACGAACCGGGCGAAGTGGAAGAGAGCTGGTATCGGCGATGGGTCGAGGCGGGCTGCTTTCGGGGAGACGAGAGGTCGGACAAGCCGGCCTACTCGATTGTGATCCCGCCGCCGAATGTGACGGGCATTCTACACATGGGCCATGTGCTCAACAACACCCTGCAGGATATTCTCTGCCGGCGAGCGCGGCAGGAAGGGAAAGAGGTGCTCTGGCTTCCCGGGACGGATCATGCCGGCATCGCGACCCAGACCAAGGTCGAGCAAAAGCTGCGCGAGGAGGGCACGACCCGCCGCGAGGTCGGCCGTGAGAAATTTCTGGAGAAGGTGTGGGAGTGGAAGGACCATCATGGGGGCATCATCATCGAGCAGCTCAAGCGCCTTGGGTGTTCCTGCGACTGGGAACGGGAGCGTTTCACGATGGATGCAGACTACTCGCGGGAAGTGCTGCGAGTCTTCACCGAGCTCTTCAAGAAGGGTCACATCTATCGCGGCAAGCGGATGGTGAACTGGTGTCCGGCTTCGCTCACCGCGTTATCCGATGAGGAGGTCCTGATGACCCCCCAGGCTTCGAAGCTCTATTACATGAAGTACGAGCTCGTGGAAGAGCCGGGAACATTTTTGCAGATTGCCACCACGCGACCGGAGACCCTCATGGGCGACACCGGGGTGGCGGTCAACCCGAAGGATCCGCGTTACGGGCACCTGATCGGCAAGTGCGCCCGCCGGCCCTTCCCCGAGGCGGACATTCCGATCGTGGCAGACGAGCACATCGATCCGGAGTTTGGAACCGGGGTGCTCAAGGTGACGCCAGCGCACGACAAGGCCGACTTCGAGATTGGCGTGAGGCACGATCTGGAGATCATCGATGTCCTTCATCCGGACGGAACCATCAATTGCCCTGCGTGTCCGGACCTGGATGGCAAGGATCGTTTCGAGGTTCGAAAGTTGGCCGCTGCGAAGCTCGACGCGATGGGACTGCTGGAAAAGGTTGAGGACTACGAGAACAAGGTGGGCTTCAGTGAGCGGGCCGGCGTTCCGATTGAGCCCCGCATTTCGATGCAGTGGTTTCTGAAGTATCCCCAAGTGGAGCGAGCCACGGAAGTGGTCGCGAAGGGAGAGATTGTCTTTCGACCGGAGCGCTGGAAGAAAACCTACCTGCACTGGTTGGAGAACATCCAGGACTGGTGCATCAGTCGTCAGCTTTGGTGGGGACATCGCATTCCGGTTTGGTATCGCAAAGAGAAAGCGGCCGAGCTGCGGGAGGCGGAGAATCTCGACGTCTCGCATCTTGAACAGGGCGACATTCATGTCGGCAGTGAAGCTCCCGAAAATCCTGAAGAGTGGGAGCAGGATGGGGATGTGATGGACACCTGGTTCAGTTCCTGGCTCTGGCCCTACGCCACTATGGACGATGCCACGCAGGAAAAATTCTATCCCACCTCCGACCTCTCGACGGGTCCGGATATCATTTTCTTCTGGGTGGCCCGCATGATCATGGCGGGGTTGGAGTTTAAGAATGAGATCCCCTTTGAGAACGTCTACTTTCACAGCATCGTGCGCGACATTGAGGGGCGCAAGATGTCGAAGTCCTTGGGCAACTCGCCCGATCCGCTCGACCTGATTGCGAACTACGGTGCGGATGCTTTGCGCTATGGGCTCATGCGGATCGCCCCCACTGGACTGGATGTCAAATTCGACGAGAAGCAAATCGAGGAAGGACGCAATTTTGCCAATAAGATTTGGAATGCCTGTCGCTACCGACAGATGCAGGGTGCGGTCGAAGGGGAGCCTGGTGAACCAAGCATGTTTGCGATCGATATTCTCAGCAAACTGGAATCGCTGGAGCAGAGATTGGCACGGGCGCTCACGAACTATGCCTTCAATGATGCGGCCCAGCAGCTCTACCAATTTTTCTGGTCGGAGTTTTGCGACTGGTATCTCGAAGCGGTCAAGGGGGATTTCCGTGACGATGCCGATCCGGGCCGGCGGGCGTCCACCCTGCAAGTGATTGACCGCGTCTTTGAGCGCTACCTGCAGTTGATGCATCCCTACATGCCGCACCTCACGGAGGAGATCTGGGAAAAACTGGCCTGCGGGGACAAGGGCGAGTTGCTCATGCAACGGGCCCTTCCGACCGAGGGAGCCTCCGTGAGCTTCGGGATATCTGACTTGGCCAAGGCGGAGGCACGGGAACGAGTGGGCGCGATTTATGAGTCGGTCTCACAAGTGCGCAACTTGAAGGCGGAGTACAACCTTGCGGCCAATCGCAACGTTCGACTCATCATGAAGCCAGTGGGCCCGTGGGTGGAGGCCGAAGGCGCCACTATTGTGCTCCTTTGCGGAGCAAAAGAGATCGAGTTCTCAGCGAGTTACGAGGCGCCCAAGGGCACTCCGGTCGCAGTGACCGCGATGGCAGAAGTCCATCTTCCGTTGGAAGGATTGGTCGACCTGGAGGCAGAGAAGAAGCGCATCGATGGCGAAATCGCCAAGGTGCAGAAGGAGCTTTCCCGCTCCGAGGGCATGCTTGGCAACCCGAAGTTTGTGGAGAACGCAAAGCCGGAAGTTGTTCAAAAGGAACGTGAGCGATTGGAAGAGTGGCGCGAGAAGTTAACTCAATTGGAGGAGCTGAGAGGCGCACTCTCTTAAACAAAGAGACTGTTCAAAAATGCGGAATCCGAAATTTGTTGTATTTGTTGCCGCCAGTTCTTAGCTCTTGCTAAGATTGGTGGCTGGGGCAGCGTGAACGGAAATCAGCACTCCATGACGGAAATTTCTGTAGTTTCAGGTATCACCGGATCGACTCTCGAGCTCTTTCGAGAGGCGGGGTTGGATCGGGTGGAATCGTTGATCTCGCTCAGTGCGCAGGAAGTCCTTGTCGCGCTCGATGCCGCGAATGACCGCTGCGGCGTTGCGGTCCGTCGTCCCTCGGAAGAGTTGGTGGGCGCTTGGCAGAATGTCGGGCGCGCCATTCTGCGAAAGCATGCTGAAGGGCAGGCTCCTGCGGCCAAGGTTGTGCCCGAGGAAAATATGCGGGCCGCGGGCATCGATGTGAGCTCGGTTCCACTGGCGAAGGTGGTGGATCCTCCGCCACCCTCCCCCAAGACCCGAAGGAAGGGCAAGGAGGTCGCTCCCGTCGAGTCCACGATTGCAAGGCCCACCGCTCGGCAGTCCGCAGCCCCGTCGAGGCAAGAATCTCCGCTCCAGAGAGCTCTCAAATCGAAGCCGAAGCCCAAGGAGCCCGTTGAGCAAGCGAAGGGGTCTCCTGCTCCCAATATTCGGTTCAAGCAATTGGATGTCGTCAAAAACTCGAAGAACCAAGGGCAGCGCCGCAATCGTGGCATGTCCCATCCGGAGGCAGGTCGAGTCCGTTGGGCTGCAACGGTGACTGTGATGGCCCCTCTCATTGCCGTGCTCAACGCGCTGGCTCTGGTCTCGGCCCTCTTCATGGTGCGCTTCTATGGCTGGGAGTTTCACTGGACCCTGGCTCTCCTCCTCCTGATCTTTCCGTTTTGCTTGATGATGTATCTCTCGCAGGGAGCGAAGGCGCGTTGCCGGTTGTGCGGGCAAAAACTTTTTGTGCCGAAGCGTTGTCGCAAGCATGATAGAGCCTCCCGATCGATCTTTGGTCATACCTTTGCAGTGGCTCGCAATGCTCTGCTGTTTGGCCACTATCGCTGCATGCTGTGCGGGACCAAGACGCGGCTGAGAGATTAGCGCGGGACGTGGTGGCGGGAAGGGTGAGTTGGAAGGGATCGCGGCGGCCACTTCCCGAAGGTCCAGACTGGGGGTCGGGATGCAGTTTACTCGCGGGATTTGCTATCGATGACGATCGTCACCGGGCCATCGTTGATGAGGGCGACATCCATCATGGCTCCAAAGCGGCCTTGAGCGACGGGTTTGGCAAGGCGCGCGGAGAGGAGTTCACAGAACTTCTCGTAGAGCGGTTCGGAGTGGTCGGGTTTGGCGGCGCGAATGAAGGAGGGACGATTTCCCTTTTTGGTGCTGGCGTGGAGAGTGAACTGGCTGACGACGAGGGCGTCGCCAGCCGACGCGAGAAGGGAATGATTCATGCGTCCTTCCTCGTCTTCAAAGATGCGCATGTTGGCGATCTTGCCCGTGAGCCACTCGGCATCGACGATCTCGTCGTCCTCCTCGATGCCGAGGAGGATGAGAAGGCCGGAGTTGATTTCGGAGACGACCTTGCCTTGGACGGTGACGGATGCTTCGGAGACTCGTTGGATCACTGTGCGCACACGGGAGTTTTGGCAGGGGATACAGGATCCTACAGCAATTTTCGCAGAGCTTCGTGCCACCGGTTGTAGTTGAAGCCGAGGGCCAGAAGCACCAGCCCGAGAGTGAGGAAGCTGAGGATGCGAAGGATGGTGTCGAGTTTCCACACGTCGACCATGAGGACGTCTTGGCTCAGGATCAGGGCGAGAGAGAACGGGATGGCTGAATCGGATCTCAATTGCGCTAGAGGTCATGGAGCCAGTCTAGCAGTCGATTCGACCTGAGGTAATCGAATCAATGGTTTGAAGTATTGATTGAACTGATGATGAAAATCCGTACCTCTACGGGAAATGAACATTCACCATCTTGAGCTGTTCTACTATGTCGCCAAATTTGAAGGGATTACGTCGGCGGTCCGGAAAATGCCGTATGGAATCCAGCAGCCCGCGGTGAGTGGCCAGATCTTGCAGTTGGAGCGCGAATTGAGCGTGAAACTCTTCAATCGGCGCCCCTTTGCGCTCACCCCTGCCGGGGAGGAACTCTATGATTTTCTCTATCCCTTTTTCTCGCGGCTCGATGATGTGGAGGCGAAATTGAAGGGGGAAGAGAGTCGGCATCTGCGGATTGCGGCTTCGGCCTCGGTCTTACGAAACCACATGCCGGATCTCCTGGTGGAAATGCGAGTGGAGGAACCCGACTTGCGATTCACGCTGCGCGAAGTGGAGCCGGCTGACATCCACGGGCTTCTCATGAACCAGAAGGTCGATATTGCGATCAGCATCATATACGGACGCCTCACCGAAGGACTGCAGGCGGTGGAACTGATCAAGTTGCCGCTGGTGCTTCTCGTTCCGGTAGAGTGGAAGGTGCGCAAGTTGTCCGATATATTGATCGATGATCCCTACTCGAGAGGAAAAATCGCGAAGTATCCCCTGATCGGGCTTCCTCCTCAGCAAATTCTTGGAAAGATGTTCCTCGACGCGCTGGACGAGCGGGACATCAACTGGACTCCAAGTATGGAAGTCGACTCCCTGGATTTGATCGGAGAGTACGCCGTGCGAGGCTTTGGAGCTGGGCTTGGAGTTGGGATCCCCGGGAAGGAGCTACAAGCGGGTTTGCGGGAAATCAGATTGCAGGGGTTTCCTCCACTCGTGGTGGGGGCCATCCACCACGGCCCGCTCAAACCGATTGCCAAAGAGTTCCTCAATAAAGCAAAGAAGCGGGTGCGGAGCCTCACCAAGCGTAGCTGATTTCATGACCAGAGAAGGACTCATTCTGGAATGGTGATTTGGAGCACCTCAGTGGGGGTAAGGGATTCCAATTGATCCCCACCGCGGGGAAGAAGAATGAAGTCGCCCGGCACGAAGGTGCGCCCGTTGCTACCGCGGAGTTCGCCATCAACCACCGTGACAATGGAGAAGCGATCATCGTCGGGATTGCCGAGGGCGGTTCCCTCGGGGAGATCCAATTGATCGACGGCAAAGTATTCGCAGCTGGCGAGAGTGTGGCCGTCGGGTTCGTCCATGCCGGGTTCGCAGTCGCTGAAGTCGATGCACGCCATCGACTCGCTGACGTGCAGGTCGCGCGGAGTTCCGTCGAGACCGACGCGGTTCCAGTCGAAGACGCGAAATGTGGTGTCGGAGTTCTGCTGAATCTCGTAGATGAGAAGACCGGCGCCGATGGCATGGAGTCGCCCGGAAGGAATGAAGATCGACTGGCCCACTTCGGGTTCCACGGCGTGCACAAGTTGGTCGACGGTGCCGTCCGCAATCGCGGCTTCGAATTGCTCCTTGGTCACCCCGGCGCTGAGACCAATGTAGAGCTTGGCTCCAGGAGCCGCGTCTGCGATGTACCACATCTCAGACTTGGGTTCGCCGCCCAGGGTGGGAGCGATTTTTGCGGGGGGATGCACCTGGATGGAGAGGTCATCACGCGCATCGAGGATTTTGATGAGGAGGGGAAAGCGCTCGCCTCTCAAGCCAGGCCCGAAAATTTCCTCGCGTTGTTGGGTCCAGAGATCGTGCAAGGTCGTGCCGGCCAAGGGGCCCTCGCTGATGAGGGACTGTTCGTTGGGGCGGTCCGTCACTTCCCAGGACTCGCCGTAGGGTTGGGAATCGGGAAGCTCGCGTCCGTAGACTTCATGCAGAGTGCGCCCGCCCCACACCCGGGTCATGTAAAGTGGTTCGAAGGTAATAGGTTCCACGTGATAGTATTGAGCACGGGTTGTTCAGGTTGCCAAGGCACAACCGGCTTTTGTGAGTTAATGTCGGCGCGTGAATGGAAATCGTTGTGAATAGTTGCTTGGAAACAGGGATCTCCCATGGATCGCCGGAAATAACGGAGTAGGATTATTGAAAGGTAGGTGAGAGCGTGGGGTCCAGAGTGGTGAGTTGGGTATCCACGCTGCTTGCCGGCATGGGCATGGTGAACTCGTCGAGACCGTGCTTACCTATTGCCGAGGGGATGAAGATGTCGGTAGTTCGTACGAGAACATTTTCTATTCGAATGGCGAGGTTGGGGAGGAGCTTTGTGGGGGTGCGGAAGGGTGGAGCTCAAAACAAGTCCAGCATCGCTGCCGACCGTTCTGAGATGGGCATCATTCAAGGAAGAGGGATGAGCATGGAGCGGAAGGATCTCGCCAGAATTTTGAAGGGGCTCACTCGGACTCTCGTGACGCTCGCCAATTTCTTGGCGCCAAGTTCTCCCTGAACCCGGCCTGTTCCCCAAGAGGAAGCAAGAGAGACCTCTGCGGAAACAGATCGAGCTTCTGCGACCACCCTGAATACTTTTCCTGGATGAGAAGATGTGAACCCTCGGATTGGCGGTTGGGGAACCCGTGCCCGTGCGATCGTAAATCCCCTTGATCTCCCCAACATTAGAGCTGATAATTACCGGTAGTGAAGACGCTTTTCATGTCGTGGCTTTCGTGGCTCCTCTTGGCCGCTTTCGCAGCCGGTCAGGCAGACAGCTTTCCGTATGAGACGTGGACGAGCAAGGAGGGTAAGAAAATCGTCGCGCGCTTGACGAAGCTCGAGCAGAAGGAAGCCACCCTGCAGATGAAAAAAGGCGGCAAGCGTTACACTCTGAAGCGGGATAAACTCTCCGACGAAAGCAATGCGATGCTCGTGCAGCACCGCCAGTCAGTGATCGAGGAAATCAAGGGCGGCGAGGTCGGGACGACCACGATCTTCAAGGCGGTGGTGGTGGGTGTCAGTCCGAAGGCGGTGGCGGCCTTGGAAAACAAGACCCTTGCGTTTTTCGTGACCGATATTCGTGTGGATACAAACCGAACCAGCGCCTATCTCGTGTTGGACGATGCTCTGTTTCTGAAGGTGCAGGCCCCTCCGAACTATGAATTGTTCGAGAAGGAAAGAGCTCTTTATTCCCGACCGGGCCGTAAGGACCGTCGCTCCGATCCGAGCCGGAGGGTAAACGCCCTAGCGCGCTTCATGGCTCGCGAAGGTGCCCAGTACAAAGTCCTCTTCACCTCAAAGACCCTCCTGGAGTTTGGCACAGTTGGGATCTCGGAGGGTGTGATCATTCACAGGTAAGCGCAGGAGAAGAGTCAGCTCTCGTATCTCTTGACCAGTTTTTCAAGTCGTCGTCCCAGGGGACCGACAAGCGCCGCTTCGTAGTCAGGCAGGTGGTCGATGTCGGCGAGGGGAGGGAGAGCATAGGTTGCGATCCCGTGTTCCGCTGCACGTTCCATGGTCACCTCGTAGGTGGCGGGAGAACTCCACGGAATGCCTTCGAAGAGGGCAGGGAGGAAGCGCTTGGTGGCGAGCAGGTGATAGCCACCATCGGGAGTAGGACCGATCACGGCATCGTGCCGGTGGCTGAGCTGAGCGAAGGCCGCGTGTATCCAGCGACTCGAGATCTCGATGCAGTCGCTGCCGATCACGGCGACTTTTTGGAATCCTTCCTCGAAGGCACAT
>Ga0302120_10001511_pt1 | contig 10895 bp, 16 predicted proteins | sample AG5_Bottom_MG_FD_203118 | JGI IMG/M metagenome (GOLD analysis project Ga0302120, IMG submission 203118) | Marine microbial communities from Western Arctic Ocean, Canada - AG5_Bottom | ecosystem: Environmental > Aquatic > Marine > Oceanic | place: Canada: Western Arctic Ocean | collected 2017-10-01 | reverse complement strand
TGACTTCGGATCAGGAGGTTGTGGGTTCGATCCCCATCGCGGGCACTAAATTTTTAAAAAATTGATTCTATAAATTAGTAGTAATGGTTGTTAGATTCCATGTAGTCTAATGGTTAGGATAGCTGGTTTTCACCCAGCAGACCCGGGTTCAATTCCCGGCATGGAAGCCAAACGCATATAACTCAGAGGTAGAGTGCCGGTCTTATTGAACCGGAAGTCATTGGTTCGAATCCAATTGTGCGTTATCTGCCCTAGCGTGGGAACTCTTAGAAAGAAAGACATCGGTGGGGACCCAATTGCTTAAAGCAAGGAAGGTCGAACTTAGATGCGCTTTCTTTAAGGGGGAGTTGGGTGTTAGAACCTGATTTTTTTTTGCGTTTAAAAATTGATTTGATATTATCTAAGAATAATAACCAAAAACATGGGGTGCTATTGCGATCGAAGGAAAGGCGGAAATGGAAAGATAAATACCCCCTATACTTGGCATATGTATTATTGCGAGTATATGTTAGATGATGTAGAAGGCTATACCTACGAACAATTTAAACTTGATTATAAAGAACAAGAGGATAAAGGATTAAACTCCTTGGAATTATATAACCATTTTATGGATTTGCATCCTTCCTACGAGGAAAACAAAGATTAATAAACGCGGAATGGCGCAGAGGAAGCGTGCGTGGCTCATAACCACGAGGTCGCAGGATCGAAACCTGCTTCCGCGAATTATTTAGGAAGCACCCATGGCCCAATGGATAAGGCGCCCGCCTACGGAGCGGGAGATTCTGGGTTCGAATCCCAGTGGGTGTAGGTCGGCATAGTCTAATGGTTAGGACTTCGCTTTGTGGCAGCGACGATCCGCGTTCAATTCGCGGTGCCGACAGGTCGCGTGGTGTAGTTGGTTATCACGTCTGCTTTACACGCAGAAGACCGCGAGTTCAAGTCTCGCCGTGACCTCTTTGCCATTTTTTATTTGTTTTTTAATAAATTAAATCGAATACTAATATATAATGACACACACTAGACATCATCGCAAGAAAAGGTGCACTCATAAGCGCCGTCACAAGTGCTGCCGCAAGCGGTACAAAAAGAGCCACACCCATAAGCGTCGTCACAAGTGCTGCCATCGCCGTTCTACGCATGGCACGCGCTCAAAGACGCATCCGGGCAGAAAAAATTACACTACCAAACGCGGAGATAAAGTATACCACCGCCGCCACCACTACGTGCGTCGCCGCCGTCGCCCGTACACCCACCGCCGGTAAACTTCCAAGGAAATAAACTTTATTTGGTTATATATATATGACTCGCAGAACCCAGAAACGCAATAGAAACCGCCGCCGTACCAAACGCGCCAATCGTCGGCGCAATAACCGCAGGCATACTAACCGGCGGCGTCGTCGCCGCCAGCGCGGGGGAGGCGCTACGGGAAGTATAAAAAGTTTTCTCTTCAAGATGCAAACACTTTTTCGTTAAACGCAGATGTTAGAAATTAAAAACTTTATTTATAAATATAAATAATGTTTCCCGAAGACGTAAATATTCACATTCTCTCTTATCTTGGTATCTCTCCAAGACGGCGATGTTATGCGCGCACCCACAATAAAAAAATATGCAAAAACTCAGTGAAAAATACAAACTGCAATATATTATGCAGCTTACATGATTATTATCGATTCAAAAAACCATTATTTAGACCCTTCGAGGAAATAACTTATTTAGCCAATCTTACAGACGCTAATCGCAGGCGGACACCAAAAAATCCTACAATTCTTAAATACCCTCCAACACCTACTATTGCCCATTGGGTGAAATATCAAGTATAAATTGATTTTTAAAAAGGGATATATATTCTCAATAAATACGTTAGAATGGACGAAAATCAGATGCACATGGTATTTTATTTTCTGGGATTTTTGCTAGGACAATTTGGACCGATTATTTGGATGACTCAATGGTTTATGCTTTATAACAATATGATTAAAGATGAAAAGGCAATTAAAAAGGCAAGATATGCACGAGGCACGGCTATATTATTTATAATATCAAAAATCTTTTAGCCGGCACTTTAATTGTAGGGATCATAAAATTGATTTAAAAAATATAATAATTATTCTCCACAATTACAATGTCTACAGAAGAATACACCTTCCCCACTCGCTTCCACGAAGTCGCGTCGAATATCTATTCGGAACTGCCCCGATGCAGGAAACTTGCCACCTTTATTCTCGACCGCCTAGACGAGAATCAAGTCGACCATCTTGAGAGAGTTTATATGAACAGAACACAATTTACGCGGGCTACTGGAATCTGTAATCTGTGGCACTACTACCACACAGAGGACGAGGACGCCCTAAGCGGTAGTGGCGTTGACATGCTAATATACATGCTCGATGCGTATACCCGCGATAAGGCGTCCGAGGTAAGGCGTCAAAAACTCAATAAGGGCAATGTTTAATAGGCGTACTCTAAATTTTTTAATCATCAAAAAATGCTGGCGATACCCACCACGATGTCGGGCGATCCGGTCCCCAATCTTTATCGACAGAATAAGTCGTGCAACAATGCTCAGTAGGACAATTTGTCAATCTCTCAAATTCTTTGTGAAAACATATTGGCCGACTCTTTGTGGACCAACATCGAAAAACAACTTTATATTTTGGAAGAGCGGGCAATACTTCCCGCAAAAACTTCTCCTTCCAATAGGCATTAAATAAATAACGATTCTTAAAATCTAGCCAAAGACCAGGGGGGAAATACATTATATATTTATAATTAGTTTTCTTTATTCACATTGAAGTATAAAATTGATAACTTTTAACCCACAGCTCGTACCAACAAGAAGAATGAAACAAATCTACGATCCCGTTCATGGATTTATACCACTCACTCCGCTGATGGTACAAATCATCGACACTCCAGCCTTTCAAAGGCTACGTGATTTAAAGCAGCTAGGAGCAACTTATTATGTTTTTCCCTCTGCCACCCATACCCGTTTTGAACATTCTGTAGGAGTAAGCAAGCTCGCCTATGATCTCATGGTTTCTCTCCAGAGAAATCAACCAGAACTAAATATTACTGCACGCACCATCGAATTGGTGCAGATTGCCGGTCTTATTCACGATCTCGGACATGGACCCTTCAGTCATCTCTATGACCATTATGTGCGAAAAGAGGAAGAACCAGAACATGAAGAGCGTGGGTGCAATATCTTCCGTCAATTGGTAGCCGCATATGAAATCCCGCTGACGGAAGAAGAAGTTCGTAAAATTATCCGAATGGTATGCCCCACACCCCAAGATAACTGGCAGTATCAAATTGTCGCCAATGTCCGCACCCAAATCGATGTGGATAAGATAGATTACATTCAGAGAGATAGTTTCCATCTTGGATTGCAAACGGGCGGTGAATTCAAACGTCTGATAACCCATTGCCGAGTCATTGACGAGACAATATGCTTCCCAACAAAAATACAATATGATATTTATGCCCTCTTTGCTGCCCGCTATCGCCTGCATAAGCAGGTATATCACCATCACGCTGTTGTAGCTTATGAATTTATTATAACAGAAATTCTAGAAAAGATAATAAACAAAAAATCTGATTTCCTTGATCTGACAGATTCAATTGTCACCTGTCGTTTGCACAGCGAATATAAAAATGATCTCGATCGCATGGCACACCGGCGGCATTTGCGAATGCTTGCAGAGAAGCGAGTCGACTCACCACTCTCGCCGGACCAGCTTGCCGAGCTCAAGGAGGCGGAATCCGGAACACTGCGTTTTCATCAACACACTATTGGATTTGTTAGTGGCAATAAATCCAATCCTCTAGAAAATATCTCATTTTATTCGGATAAAGATCCTAATGTAAAATTTAAACTGGATCCAAAAGAAAATAGCTTTATTATTCCCGACAAATACCAAGAAACCATCCTCCGCTTATATAGTCGGCGCCAGCAGGGCGTGATCAACAAGGAACTAATAAACCATTGTAAAATACTCCTTGAAAAAATAGCCTCGCCGTCAGCTGACAATTCCGACAATTAAAAACCCTACATCGGCATAAACATATACCCCTTCTTTTTTAATTCTTCCATGGTTCCCGCCAAAAGCAAATCCTTGCGTTCAACCCGTATAGTACGAAAGGTGCCAAACATATTCAAACGCCCATGGAGCCATTTATCCTCCAATATAAATAATTCATCCGTTTTTGTCCAGTGAAAGTATAATTGCCGTATACCACCGACTACAAATGCGCGGAAGGGCATCAGTTCTTCTTCTTTTTCTTCTGCCATCTTTTGTTTTTCTCTCAACTCCTAGCCACCCTTTCTACGTTCAATTTAAATTTAAATTGAACGAGCTTTTCGAAATCTATCATTCCACATAAAAGAATGCAATACATTACCAAATATGGAACTGAAGACCACTTCACCTATCAAGGAACCGAGAGAAAAGATTATCATGATAAAAATGGGGTACAGCAACCTGGTCATAAGAACAAGTTTAACATCCATCATTTTGCCATTTTAGCTTTGTTTCAATGGTCGCAAGAAAATGCTCATGCAAAAAAAGAAATGTATAAAAAACATAAGCTGCGTTTTATTACTCAGAAAACTGCCTTTAAATATGAAGTGCAAACGCTAGTATCTATGATGCATTGGGACACCTTTAATAAATCATTTAAATTTATCATGCTTAATAATTCTTTGAAGAAAAAGGGAACTTCTTTTGAAGAGCTACATGAAAAGGCTGAGTTGATGTTGAAGGAGGAAGAACGATTATCTACGGCAAAATTTAAGAGAGGTATGAGATATGGAAGAAACTTTTATGCGGCAGTTCGTATTAAGTTTCATGCGGCAGTTCGTATTCAGGAATGGTGGTTGCGTAAAAAGCGTAAATTTCGTATCTATAAGAATCTATATCAACTAATGGACGAATATTCGGTTGAAGGAGGTTTTACAGGACAAGATTCAAGAAAATATTTGGGAATGGGAAAGGGTAAAAATCTTCTTAAAATTCAAGAAGATATTATGAAGAAGGTTGAAATGCATCGCGTAAAGTGTAGAGAAGTATCAACAAAACTTGTAAACACCACTCTGCAAAATGTTATTGAGCGCCAAAAAATGGAAGCTTGCCAGCAAAAACGGCGGAAATCCTGCGACGAGGGTCCATCCTGCGACGATGGTCCATCCTGCGACGAGGGTCCACCCGGCGATGAGGGTCCGCCGTCCTTCCTAGGACGCTGGGCGCGCGCGCTTGGATTGACTAAGCAATAGAAAATTGAAATAGAATGCTTATAATTTTTTAATGCACAAACTTATGGAGTGTTACAAATCAGAAAACGTGACAACAACAACCAAAATAGCTGGATTTGATTTGGATGGCACATTGATTTGCACCAAATCAAAGCGTCGTTTTCCAAAAGACAAGAATGATTGGCAATTGATAAGCAATAAGGTGGCGCCGGTCCTTAATCGATTGCACAATACCGGCTACACAATCCTTGTATTCACGAATCAGAAGAACTTAGAAAAGCGATTAAGCAAAGAGAACTTCAAAGAAAAATGCATGAATATCCAAAGATTATTAGGTGTTCCCGTTATATTCTATGCTTCCTTGGAGAACAACTATATGAGGAAACCTTTCCCAGGAATGTTTAAACTGCATATGCGCGAACATCCTTTCTCTCGTGAAGATTCCTTTTACGTTGGTGATGCTTGGTCCAAGACGGAATGTTTTAGTGATAGCGATGCTTGTTTTGCACATAATTGCGGCGTGCGATTTTATAAAGCCGAGGAGTTCTTCTCTCTGGCGGACCCGAAACCTTTTCATATTCCTCGCAAAAGACGATTCGCCAAAGACCCACACTTCGTCAAAAACCAATTAAAGCTCTCTGAATTCATCAGTGACAAAAAATATTTATTTATGGTGGGTCCGCCCGCTTCCGGCAAAACAACATTCTGTCAAAAGTATCTAAAAAAGTTTATGCGATTAAGCAAGGATAACTATAATACAAAAGCGCAGTACCGAAATATCATTCAGGAAAACATCTCGGAGAGGCTTGTCTTCGACAATACCAATAGCGGAATAGCATCTCGTGAGGCGATTGAGCGTCTGCTACCAGATGACGCAAGTATAGGTTATATAGTGCGGGTTATCCCCAAAGAAAAAGCGATGTATTTGAATAGATATCGTTATTCTATAACACATGGAAAAGCGACACTCCTGCCTGCTGTAGCATTTCATGCATCTTACAAACGTATGAAGCTGCCGGAAGGTCCAAATGTGTTGACTCTTGACTATTCGTGGATTGGAAAGCTGATGAAATTCTATTGTTAAGGAATTAAATTTTTTATTCACTAATAATAATGGGATTGCACTTTGCGGATCAATATAGTCTATTGCACTATGCTGTTGGCGTAGTTGCATATTTTTGGAATATTCCTTTCATTTTAACAATAATAATACATACTCTCTTTGAATTAGTCGAAAATACCAAATTTGGAATGGGTATAATTAATAAATATTTTGTACAAAAAAGACGCTTTAGTTGGCCAGGTGGAAAAATCGCCCCCGATACATTCATAAACAATGTTGGCGATACCATATTTTTTGCCGGCGGTTGGCTATCAGCACACTATCTGGATGTTGTAGGAAATAAATATGGCTGGTATCCGTCCCATCGTAAAGTTGAAAATAAAATATTTTAATTTATATAATGTCCCAAGCTAACAACTCCTCTCGCGTAAAAAAGGCGCCTGCATCTGCGCCGCCGCCACCGCATCGCGCGAAAAAGGCGGACCGCGCGCCCACCCGGAAGAAGAAATGCCGACGGAAGAAGAAATGCCGATGGAGCATGAAGAGTCGATGTCCGAAGGGTAACGCGTGCTTGTTCTCGCACGCGAGGGGCGGAAAGCGGCGGCGGCGGCGGCGGCGTACCCGCCGCAACAATCGGCTCCGTAGTCGTCGCCGGCAGACACGGAAAAGACATTAGTCTAGAGATGAATAAGTTTTTAATATACTCATGTATATTAAAAATGTCAAAACAAGCGGTCGACCTGCCCATTAATTTTCCCAAGCGCGCTGATGGCAACCTGGATTTCACAAATTTTTATAAACCTCTTGCGGGGGGAAAGTACTGGTTTCAATTAATATCAGACTTTGAAAAGAAACAGCCCGCGTGGATAATTATAATTAATAATTCTTTGATAGATTATTATAAAACTCTCAAACAAAATAATAAGTCAGTGTATCATAACGTAGATTATCTTAGATACTTAAAAGCAGTCACCAACTTTATATTCAAGACTATTGTTGCGCATCCAGCCACTCAACCATGAGTCCAAAGTTCGGGGTGCCCAAACCAGTAACAGGATCCCAACCAACGGCGGCTTCGTATCCAAAGGTACTATTGCAACACTGCATCTCTGTACACCAGTTATTACCTTGAGTAATATCTTGAAATGTTTTTTTATTGTCCGCCCACATCTTATAAAGAACCGGATTAATAAATCCAAGCTTCGGCTTTCCTTGAGAAACCTGATGATCATTGAGTAGAGCAACCAAGGCTGCAAATACGGGCGCGGAACAAGAGGTGCCGTCCACCCCCATTACTTGACCCCCTGACACAATAGGACAATAATGCCCCAACGCCGAAACATCAGGATAACCGCGACCTCCTTCCTTAAAGTTAGGCGGGCGCAAGGCTGTCGACTGCACCCACGCCTTAACAGCATCCGCCTGCCACGTCGTTTGCTCCTCATCAAAGATACCGAATCCGCCCCCAGTAGTCCAACCAGTATCAGCAAAATTGCAAGGCAATTCCTTGGTGCCATTTACGCATCCATATTGCTGACACAAAGGAGATTGCCAAGTATTATCCGATTTTGATTGTTCAGGAACCAAATACGTTGCACTCACACTCGTTACGTAAGGTGAAGATCCGGGAAAAGCCGGATTTACAGCCGAAATGCCTTGCCCGGTAGAGCACCCTTCATTAGTACGGCCGGGTGCCCCTGCATCTCCACTAGATACCATAATAGAGACACCGCGCAACCCCATCTTTGCGTATTCCAAATTAGTCCGATGCAAATATTGCGCAGATGTCATATTTCCCGGGCAAGGACCAAGTCCCGAGGAACATTGATCTCGTGCAGACCAACCCCAACTCATCGACAAAATATCTGGGATCTCGGTAGCATTGAGAAATCCAACCGCAAAAGAATACACCCACATTGGAGAATCCCACAACCAGACATCTGAATTCTCCGCCACCTGCGACATCATTTGCACATCCAATTGTGCCTCCAACATCGGCGAACCATTACCACCAACAATATTGGCAAGCGGTTTTTGCGGCTCACCATTCAATTGCTGCTGCTTTTCCAAATCACTCTCACTAATTCCGCCCAAACCCTGATACTCCACAGCACACACCGAAATGCCATCATTCTTAACTACCCCATCCGTCACATTGTAAAGCTCCAACATGACTTCTCTCGCCACATAACCATCACCATCGCCAACGCTATGCGGGGTGTTAAGACACACAGAATTGTCCCAAGGCGCCGTAATACCTTCATGACTTTCAACAAAATCCAAGAGTTCCGGTGCACGCAAGTTCATACAATTTAAATCAAAGCCACTGCACTCCAAAGCGGCGCCGCCGCGGCGCTCACACTTTACACCATAAAGCGCCAAATAATCGAGCAAATCCTGCACCTCTACTTCGGGTGGCGCCACCAAAGCATCGATCTTTTCCTGAGACCAATATTGCCCATATTGTGGATGCTCGGGATTAGAAACATTATGAAAGGCGTCCAAGAGAATATCCGTATTCTGTTGGCGCATAGCAACCATCGACGAAGCATCACTAGTTCCCGCACATGCAAAAGCAGCTAGAGAAAGACAAAACAGACGTGTAAATGTACTCACCATATAAAATATATTATGGTTTGCGATTTAAACCATTTATGAAATATATAAACATCAAGATAAAAGGAACCATAAAATAAGCACCACATAAAAATTGAATAAATTATTAAACACTTTATAACGACAACAACAATGGTCTGTCTCTATGGGACAACACTCAACAAAATACCTGAATTCATACGAATTACGTGCAATATTATCATTAAAGAAAGTAATTACTCAGATTGGAACTGGCTCACTCATCTTTTAACAGAATTTATATACAAACAAAGTATTGCACGTTTGCAGGCAGAAGATTATTATGGTCAACCGCCACTTCCCTATGCGCCTCACCCGGATGAGCCAACACCATGGGGGCATTGGTTTGCAAGAATAAAAGTGGCACTTGAAAAAGAGTTTAACGATGTCAATGCGGTACGGGTATTTAGTTGCTGTAAAAATCCACCAACAGAGGAAATAGCAATTATTATCTATGACGCTTGTTCTTTGGACGAACAGCGAGCATTTCAGGATTCGCTCATTCTTCCGACTCTACAGGAATACGAGGAAGACAGCGAGACGGACAATCCCGCCGACCCCATCCATACTCCGCCACCACTTCTGCCGGTCGCACAAAAAATATCGGGTCCGCCTTGTGTTGTCTGCGGTGTACTTCTCTATTCTCTCAATTCAAAGTACTGCACTCAATGCGGTACTCCAAAGTTTATCCCAAAAGCGGCACCAATCACCCTTCTGCCGCCATCAATAATCAAAAATCCAATCAAATCAAATTACCCTATGTCTTGTCAATGTGATCATTGTATTTCGGATGCTACAAAGAATATTTCCGTAAAGGCATAGGTCGCAATAATCGAAACTATTGGAATGCCATTTTGGCGAGCAGTAGCGCAAATTAATTTACAAATATAAATTATGGAAGCATGGAAACTAACCGGATATAAAATAGATGAAAAAGAACTGACAAGACTAAGTTTTCAAATGTTTAAGCGAGAGAACCCGCTTATTTCTCTCGACGAAGCGATACTGAAATTCGAAAAGGCAGAACCAGACGTTTCCTTGAAAGAATTTGCAGAAAAGCGGCACAGAACTGCGCAAAACTATAGAAAAACCTATAAAAAATATTTTATAGGTAATTGAAGATGGCATTATTTTTTAATCTTGGAGAGTGGATTATAAGAAATGTATTTTTTTGGGCGTCCATAGCAACCATATCTCTCTACTTTTTTTTCTTCTAATTTATTTTTTACGATTTTTGCGCCTGCAAGTCCAAAAAAACATGCTGCAAGTAAACCGCCATAAGGAGGTTTTAATGGCGTTGGTGTTGCTGAACTAAATGTTCTTTTAAGAATAAATCTAGAATGCATTTATATATTACTATTTTTACTTTTAGGTTTATTTTTATACGAAGGACTTTCATGAAAAGCTATATTTGGCGCAAAAGTTGAACCACATCCACAAGTACTAGCAGTATTTGGATTATTAAAAGAAAAGGATTGCCCCATAAAATCATCATTCCAATCAATTTCAGTTCCTAATAAATAAAAAAGGCTTTTTCCACAGATTCTCAATGTTGTATCGGCAGTTAAAGATATTTCTTCGTCCAATTTTTCAATAGGATCTTTTGTAGGCTGTAATTGATATTTTAATCCATTACAACCACCGCCAGCGACAGAAAATAATACTGTCTTATATTCGCCGCCACCTAATAATTTTATCAACTTTTTTCTAGCTAACTTTGTTAATTTTATTGCCATTATTATATTATTTAAATACTTAAATATTTCGCATTTCTTTAGATATATAATGACTGAATTTACAAAACCCACTTTTATCTACTGGAAGATTGCTGCTCGTGCACAGAGACCCATGTTGATGTTGCGTGCGGGAAGTGTCCTATATACATGGGATGATGCTACGGCAAATGCCTGGCCTGCTGCTAAGAATGACCAACCTTTTGGGCAG
>Ga0302120_10001500_pt1 | contig 10932 bp, 8 predicted proteins | sample AG5_Bottom_MG_FD_203118 | JGI IMG/M metagenome (GOLD analysis project Ga0302120, IMG submission 203118) | Marine microbial communities from Western Arctic Ocean, Canada - AG5_Bottom | ecosystem: Environmental > Aquatic > Marine > Oceanic | place: Canada: Western Arctic Ocean | collected 2017-10-01 | reverse complement strand
ATTGGCGGCCTAATTAGCGCACGCTATAGTTCATAACACCTCACTACCTACCTAAAAACTGAGCCTAAACTCATGCTTTCATCTCGTTTACAAACTCGTTTATTTGCCTTACGATCTAACAAATTATTTGAATTATTTGTGGTCAGTATCATATTGCTATCTGCACTAGTGATCGGCGCAAAAACCTATTCCATGCCCCCTGGACTGATCAGTTTTATTGGCTTTTTGGACATCGGTATTACAGTATTTTTCTTAATAGAAATTAGCATCCGATTTACTGGTGATCCAAATAAAAGCAGGTTCTTTTTAAACGGTTGGAATCTGTTCGACACTATCATTGTGGTAGTAAGCCTTATCCCCATAGAAGACAGTGAGTTAGCTTTAGTAGGCCGTTTAATACGTATTTTCCGTGTATTGCGTATGGTTTCTGTAGTGCCAGAGCTGCGCATATTACTCAACTCACTGATCAAGGCCCTTCCGCAACTAGGGTACGTACTCATGCTGATGTTCATCATTTTTTACATCTACGCTGCCGTCGGAACTACCTTTTTTAGCCACATAAATTCGGTGTTATGGGGCGACATTTCCATCTCTATGCTTACCCTGTTTAGGGTCATGACGTTTGAAGATTGGACCGATGTTATGTACGAAATCATGGCTGTGTATGGATACGCCTGGGTGTTCTTTTTAAGCTTTATTTTTCTCACTACGTTTGCGTTTTTAAATATGGTTATTGGCATCGTTGTAAACGTCATGGAACATGAGAACGCCGCGGAACGTTTAGCCGACGGAGAGCCCTCCATGATCGATTTACGCAATGAATTAGCCGAAATTAAAGCCCTCTTAAAACACCAAAAAAATTAATTGATCATGATTGAGGCTTACCCAAACACAAGTGAAGTAACTGCCAAATGGGCATTTGAGCGCTATGAAACAATTAGACATACGCTGCCTACAGCAAACTTCCCTAAGACCAGCACGAGGGTGGCTGGACTAGCCGATTTAGCCAACCACTTTGACGTGTTTTTATTGGATGCATTTGGCGTACTCAACGTTGGCCAAACAGCCATAAAAACCGCATCTGCAGCAGTGCTTGCACTGCAATCGGCTGGCAAAGAGGTGATGGTATTAACTAATGGCGCAAGCTTACCTGCTACTGAATCCCAGGTGAAGTTTGAGAAGCTGGGGTTTAACTTCGTTTTAGAGCACATCGTAGCTAGCCGAGATGCATTGTGTCACGGGCTTGCACAAGGTATCACCCAGCAAAAAGGCCCTGCTCTTTTTGGGGTTATGTCTAGGCCCGATTCACAGCTACACACCTTACCTATAGACAGCGTCACCTTGGGCGAGGATGCAGTGTTATTCGATAAGGTCAGCGGTTTTATATTGCTGGGTGCGTCCTATTGGACAGAGCACCAGCAGCACTTACTGATACAAAGCCTCTGCCAAAACCCTCGTCCAGTATGGGTGGGTAATCCAGACCTGGTGGCCCCTAACGAGCATCACTTAAGCTTAGAACCTGGCTATTTTGCCCACCAGCTGAGCCACATTACTGGAGTAACCTTGCATTTTTTTGGCAAGCCCTTCTCAAACATTTATGAATTAGCCTGCGCACGCTTGGACAACACCCCTAAGCACCGTATTTTAATGGTGGGTGATACGTTACACACAGATATTCTTGGTGGCGCTGCATATGGTGTAAAAACAGCCTTAGTGACGGGTCATGGTTTATTCGCCAAACAGGACGTGACGCCCTATATTAACCAGTCTGGCATCGTGCCCGACTACATTATGGTTTCGCCTTAGATTCTCCACCTAGGCTCTCAACCTAGGCTTACATCTACTATTTTTCTGTGGACACAAGCTGCCACGGTAATAGGTGCTGATTTTTTAGTTCTCGCAAAGCGAAACTAGAATTAAGCGCTGCAACACCGGGTAATTTAACTAATTTACGCTTTAGCGTTTGTTCGTACTGTTCTATAGATTGCACTACCACACGTAATAAATAATCCACATCACCAGACATAATGTAGCACTGCATTACTTCATCCATCGCCACGGCAGCACTTTCAAACTGAGCCAACAGTTTGTCATCATGGTTATTGAGTTTTACCGTTACAAAAACCACTACGCCTAGGCCCACTTTTTTAGCATTAACCAAGGCTACGTTAGCGCTTATCACGCCACTTTGTTGCAAGCGCTTAATACGCCGCCAGCAGGGTGTATGAGATAAGCCAACATGCTCAGCAATGGTATGAACAGACTGACTCGCGTCTTTTTGTAGTTGCTGCAGTATTTTGATATCAAAGGAGTCTAACTTCATATCTCACCAAATTAGGATGTATATCCTATAAATTTATAATATAAGACAATAATATTTCATATTGGCATATTTTTCTATAACAAGAAGCAACATATTTCCATCTCAAAAAGGGCATACTGGTGCGCTAACACACTCTATATTTGTATGAGACCGCTTGCCATGACCAAACCACTTGCCTACCAACCCGAAGATTTATACGAATGCTACCGCCAACAGTCTGGCCAGGTGTATATGAGTGGTGTACAGGCTTTAGCACGCATTCCCATGGCCCAAGTGCGCCGCGACCAAGCTGCAGGATTAAACACCGGTGGCTTTATTAGTGGTTATCGCGGTTCCCCACTAGGCTTATTAGACAAAACCCTAGAACTAGCACAGCCATATCTAGATCAACATAACATTCGTTTTCAAGCGGGTGTCAACGAAGAGTTGGCTGCCACCATGGTATGGGGTTCGCAGCAACTTCACCTTTCCAAAGAAGCTCAATACGATGGCCTTGTGGGGATGTGGTATGGCAAAGGCCCTGGAGTAGACCGGTGTGGGGATGTCTTTAAACATGCTAATGCCGCAGGCTCCGCACCCTATGGCGGGGTGTTATGTGTGGCTGGTGATGACCATGGCGCAAAATCTTCCACCGTGCCTCATCAATCTGATCACGCATTTATGTCATCCACGATGCCAGTGCTGTATCCCTCGTCTATACACGAATACATCTGGATGGGTTTGGCAGGCCTGGCAATGTCCCGTTACAGTGGCTGCTGGGTTGGCTTTAAAGTCATTTCAGAAACTGTAGAGACCACTGCAGCAGTTAACTTACAAGATGAAGACGTGGAATTCATCATACCTAAAGATTTTGACATGCCACAAGACGGACTCAATTTACGCTGGCCAGACGATCGCATGGTGCAAGATTCAAGGCTACAAAATCACAAGGCCTATGCTGCCCTTGCTTTTGCTCGCGCCAACGGCTTCAATCGCGTTACCCTAGCTTCGCCAAAGGCCCGCTTTGGCATTGTAGCGTCTGGTAAATCTTATGAAGAATCCCGTCAAGCTCTTCACGAATTAGGCCTTACTGATGAGCAAGCAGCTCAATTGGGTGTAAGCATCTATAAAGTAGGTATGCCATGGCCTCTAGAACCCCATGGTGTCCGTGAATTTTCACAAGGTTTAGAAGAAATCCTTATCGTTGAAGAACGCCGTGAAATGATCGAAAACCAGATTAAACAACAGTTATTCAATTCGGCCACTCATCAGCGCCCTCGTATCATTGGAAAATTTGACGAACAGGATCAAAGCTTACTTCCGCTGGATAAAGAACTTGATGTACCAATGGTTGCCAAGGTCATAGCGCAACGCCTGCTAAAACTTGATATAGATACAGATACCAAGGTACATCTATTAGCGCAAATAGCTCGCATCGACCAGCAACACGCTTCCAGCTCTGCTATTTTGGCCCCCGTCACTAGAACACCATTTTACTGTGCAGGTTGCCCCCATAACAGCTCTACCAAAGTTCCTGAAGGCAGCCGTGCAGCAGCCGGTATAGGCTGCCATTTTATGGTGCAATGGATGGACCGCAACACAGAAACCTTTAGCCAAATGGGTGGTGAAGGGGCCATGTGGGCGGGTTGCGCTCACTTTACCGCTGAAGCCCATCAATTTGTCAATTTGGGTGACGGTACCTATTTCCATTCTGGATCTTTAGCCATTCGTCAGTCCCTTGCTGCCGGAGCTAACATCACTTACAAAATCCTCTTTAATGATGCAGTTGCGATGACTGGCGGCCAAAGTGTAGATGGCATTTTAACCATGCCTCAGCTTACTCATCAGTTGCTTCATGAAGGCGTAGAGGAGATTATTGTACTCGCAGACGACCCTAAACAAATCAAACAATCCGAACTTGCAGCGGGTGTGTATTTAGGTCACCGAGATGAGCTAGAAACAGTGATGGTGCGTTTACGTGAAAAACAGGGTTTGAGCGTTATCGTATTCCAACAAACCTGTGCTACAGAAAAGCGCCGGTTACGCAAACAGGGTAAAGCGGAAGCTATTAAAACCCGAGCTTGGATTCACCCTGAAATTTGTGAAGGATGCGGTGATTGTTCGGTGCAGTCAAACTGTGTCGCTATAGAACCAATAAAGACAGCCCTTGGCCGCAAGCGTAAAATCAACCAATCTAGCTGTAATGCAGACCTATCTTGTGTGAAAGGTTTTTGCCCATCATTTATCACCGTTGAAGGTGCTCAGGTACGCAAACCGAAGGCTCAAAAACAAGCGTTGTTAGACCTGCCAGAACCCCAACCTCAGATGAATCTAGACCAACCCTTTAATATTGCTGTCACTGGTGTGGGTGGTACGGGGGTACTCACTATTGGTGCATTGCTAGGCATGGCCGCACACCTAGACGGCAATGCATTTATGACCTTAGATTTCTCCGGTTTAGCGCAAAAAGGCGGCGCAGTGCTAAGCCATGTACGTTTGGCTAGCTCGCCAGAACAAGTCACTACCCCGCGTATTGTTAATGGCCGTGCAGATTTATTACTAGCTGCCGATGCTGTAGTAACGGTTGCGCCAAGTGTTTTGGGGTTATGCAGCCAAGCAACTCAAGCAGTGGTAAGTAGTCACCTTATTCCTGTGTCTAATTTTGTATTAGATGCCAACTTTGATTTTAAACAAGACGAGTGTCTAAGCTTGATCGCCAGCCACGTACACAAAGACATACACCAACTTGATTTTCATCAATTAGCACTGACACAAATGGGCGATACTATATTTGCCAACGTTATGTTGTTAGGGTTTGCCGTGCAAAAAGGCTTTGTACCCGTATCTATTGAAGCCCTTAAGCAGGCGGTAGAGCTTAACGGAGTAGCTATAAACGCCAACCTTCAGGCATTACATTTAGGTCGCCAGTTGGCCCATGTAGGGCTAGAACAGTCACAGGTTTTGCACATCCAACCCGCAGCACCCAGCTATAAAGAGCTATTATCAGATCGCCAACAGCGTTTAGTGGCGTATCAAAGCCAGGCTTTATCAGACCAATACGCTCACCAACTTAATGAGTGGCACGAAAAAATATCCGCACTGTTACCTGCTGATAAAAGCCTCACTTTGATGCGTGGACTAGCCACCGCCTACTTTAAGTTATTGGCTGTGAAGGATGAGTATGAAGTGGCTCGCTTGTTTAGCCAGCCAAGCTTTAAAGAAAAATTAAATGCCGAGTTCACTGGTGATTTCAGCATTTCATTAAACCTTTCTCCTCTAGGTTTCGCGGGCTGGAACAAACACCTTAACCAGCCCAAGAAATACCGCGTTGGCAGTTGGATATTACTTCTAATGAAGCCACTGTCTATGCTAAAGGGAATTCGTGGCACTGCATTAGATCCATACAGCTATAACTTGGAGCGCAAAGCTGAACGTGCATTTTTAAGTTATTTTGTGAGCCAAATTGATTGTTTGATTGGCATGCTTAACTCTCAGAACCAAGCCGATGTACTGACTGCCATGGGTTTGTTTCAAAGCGTCCGTGGCTACGGCCACGTTCGTGCCGCTTCTATGACTAAGACCAGGGTTCAGATAGAGTCCTCAATACAAGGCCTAAGCATTGATGAACAGGCTTACGCTGCAAATACCTAGGCATAGAAGTGCATTACTGAGTTTATAAAGACTAGGTATGTACGTATTTGCGCCTTTGCGTGGAGCATAGCGACGTGGCTATGCCTCCATCAACATCAAGGGTTGATGCCTAGGTCAATTGAAGGCAAAATGGGAACTCTTTTTATGCAACGGAGTCTTTTGCATGCGTCCACATTTGTCCATGTCTCGTCGTACTCGTCGTACCCCTTTTAGTAGCCGCGTAGAAGCTGCTGGTGCGAGTGGTTACACGGTTTACAACCATACGTTATTAGCCACTTCATTCCGTGGTATTGAAGTGGATTATTGGCACTTATGTGAAAACGTACAGGTATGGGACGTCAGTTGTGAAAAACAAGTAACGCTCATGGGCCCTGGGGCTAACGAATTGGCTCAATACATGACGCCAAGGGATCTGAGCCAAGCAAAAGTAGGCCGGTGCTACTACCTTCCGATGTGTGATGAAAACGGCAAAATGATGAACGATGCCGTAGCTATTAAGGTGAATGACCGTCATTGGCGCTTATCTGTTGCAGACTCCGACGTATTACTTTGGGCTAAAGGCCTAGCTATTGGTTTTGGTTTGGATGTTGAAGTAAGGGAGCCCAATATCTACCCAGTAGCTGTGCAAGGTCCTAAGGCTGAAGAACTGATGTGCCGAGTATTTGGCGATGAAATTAAAGCACTAGGATTTTTTGCTATTGCGCCCTTTGTTTACAACGGTAAACGTATGAAAGTAGCTCGTTCTGGCTGGAGTAAGCAGACCGGTTATGAAGTGTTTGTGAATGATGCCGACATTGGCACGCAATTGTGGGATGAGTTATTTGCTAAAGGCCAAGATCTAGATGTGCGCGCCGGCTGCCCTAACCTTATTGAGCGTATTGAAAGTGGTCTACTGTCCTTTGGTAACGACATGGGCCACGACACAACTCCCTTTGAAGTTGGTTTAGATAAATATGTAGCCCTAGACTCCGACGTCAAAAGCCTAAGCTTGCCTGCATTAAGAGAACACACACCTACCAAAAAACTAATGGGTTTGGTGCTGGAATACCATCGCAATGTAAGTGATTTAAATGTCTTTGTAGGTGACCAGAAAATTGGCGATATTCGCAGCCAAGCCTACTCGCCTAAATACATGCGCCGATTAGCCTTTGTTATGTGTGATTTGGCAGCGTTAGATAGTGCCACCACCGTAGAAATTAATACAGACCAAGGTAAGGCCACCGGCACACTAACGAGCTTACCTTTCGATTTTGACGTATTAGGCCTTGCTGCCTGTCGTTAGCGCGCTTAAAAAAACGAACCTAGCCAGTCTTAAAAGTGACTGACTAGGTTTATCTATTTCCCCGACTTGATTGCGGGCGTATATTCACGTCACTTATTTTCGGTATAACCTTCGCTTGGTCGCACTATTATGATTCCTGAACTTTCTGTCTCTCGTCGCACACGCTCTACACCATTTAGTAGCCGAGTTGAGGCTGCTGGGGTTAAAGGTTACACGGTATACAATCACACCTTATTAGCCACTAAATTTCGCAGTATTGAAGAGGATTATTGGCATTTGTGCGAAAACGTACAAGTGTGGGATGTGTCGTGTGAAAAACAAGTGGCCATTAGTGGACCTGATGCGTACCGGTTAATCCAGCTCATGACGCCTAGAGATTTATCCAAAGCACGTATTGGTCGTTGTTTTTATGTACCCTTGTGCAACCCTCAAGGTGGCATAGTCAACGATCCGATCGCTATAAAGTTAACTGAAAATGATTGGTGGTTATCCATAGCCGACACAGACGTTATGTTATGGGCACAGGGTTTAACAACTGGGTTCAACTTAGACGTTACTGTCACCGAACCTGATGTTTGGCCTCTTGCAGTGCAAGGCCCAAAGGCCGAAGACCTAATGGCAAGAGTATTTGGCGAAAGTGTACGCGACATTAAATTCTTCAACATTAAGCCAATGTCATACCAAGGTGTAGACATGCAGGTAGCTCGGTCTGGTTGGAGCAAACAAGGCGGCTTTGAAATTTACGTTAACGACGCTAGCCTTGCTGGCCCATTATGGGATGAGCTTTTTGCTAAGGGCGAAGACCTTAACGTAGGCCCAGGCTGCCCTAACTTAATTGAACGTGTTGAAAGTGGTTTATTATCTTTAGGTAATGACATGGGTTATGACACCACACCTTTAGAATGTGGCTTAGACCAATACGTAAGCTTAGATGCAGACATTGACAGCTTGTCTATATCAGCTCTTCGCCAATTGGTGCCCCAGCGTCAACTTATGGGTTTAGTCATCGATCAGGTCTGTACAATTTCTGAATCCAACGTGTATGTAGACGGCCAGTGTGTGGGTGAAATTACTAGCCAAGCTTACTCACCTAAATATGGTGTACATTTAGCATTTGTCTTGTGTTCTTTGCCAGCTTTAGGCGCCCATCTTAAAGTAGACGTTAAGACAAACCTTAGCGTGTTAAAAGGACAGTTGACCACCCTACCCTTTAACTTTAGGGCCCTTGGTTTAACACCAAAAACACCCGCTAAATAGTTCGGATATAGTCACGGATAGTTCCGGATAGCCCCGATATAGATACAAATAAGGCAACACCATGAGCAAATCTTCTTTTTTAGGCGCCGATACCATTGCGCTACACAGTGGCTACCAGCCAGAATCAGATCATGGTTCTAGGGCAGTGCCTATCTACCAAACCACTTCTTATGTGTTTGACAGTGTAGACGAGGCTTCTGCACTATTTAATGTTGAGCAAGGTGGGCATATATATAGCCGCATCACCAACCCAACTGTTGCTGTATTAGAGCAACGTTTGGCGGCGTTAGAAGGCGGTGCTGGTGCTATTTGTACGGCTTCTGGTATGAGCGCTTTGTTTGTAAGTTTCTTTAGTCTTTGTTCCGCTGGTGATCATATTGTTAGCGCCACGCAAATATACGGCTCTACAATTACGCTCCTTAAGCACACACTAAAACGATTCAATATTGACTGCACCTTTGTTGATATTAACGATCAACAAGCAGTATCTGACGCCATACAAGACAATACCAAGTTAGTATTTTGTGAGTCTATCGGTAACCCCGGCCTTGCTGTGTCTAATTTACCTGCCATTGCTAAAACTGCCCACGCTCAGGGCATACCATTAGTAGTAGACGCCACATTTGCAACGCCCTACCTTAACAATCCTATTGAGCACGGTGCCGATGTAGTGGTCCATTCTGTGACTAAGTGGATTGGCGGCCATGGCGTAGCTGTTGGTGGTGTAGTGATAGATGGAGGCAATTTTGATTGGCTTAAAAGTGGTCGATTCCCAACGCTAACGCAACCTTATGAACCTTTCCATGGCATGAACTTTTGGGAAGAATTTGGCCCTGCCGCTTTAGCCATGCGTATTCGCTGTGAGTCTATGCGTGACATAGGCGCAGCAATGACACCCCATAACGCATTTTTATTATTGCAGGGTTTAGAAACCTTAAGCCTGCGTATGCAGCAACATGTGTCTAATGCTCAAGCCATAGTCACTTGGCTACAGCAACAAGACGCCGTGGCTTGGGTTAACCATCCAGATATTAACGCCGAAGCACATACCAAAGCACTATTTCCCAAGGGTGCAGGCTCTATGCTTACCTTTGGTGTAAAAGGTGGTCGCGACGCCGGCGCTGCCTTTATTAATGCGCTACAACTTTCATCCAACTTAGCCAATGTGGGAGACTCGCGCACCTTGGTATTGCATCCTGGTAGCACCACTCACTCACGTTTGAGTGAAGCAGACCTTGTGGCAGCCGGTATCGGCGCAGACTTGATTCGAGTATCCGTAGGCATCGAAACCCTTAAAGACATTCAAGCCGACTTTGGCTTAGGATTACGAGCCGCAGCTAAAGTTGTGGCCATGCAGGCGGAGGCGTAACTATGTATATTCAAGTTGATAACGCTATCACCTTCATTGCCACAGGCGGCAAACCTTTTGATGCAAGTTTACCCACCGTGGTGTTATTACACGGCTCTGGCACTGATCATCGAGGATGGGCCTTGCAAGCTCGCTGGTTTGCCTTTCATGGTTATAGCGTATTCGCCCCAGATTTCCCTGCCCATAGCTTATCAGACGGTGAAGCCCTCACTAGCATCGAGTCTATGGCCGCTTGGCTAGTACGGGCATTGGATACCGCCAAAGTACACAATGTCCATTTAGTAGGTCACTCACAAGGCTTTCTTGTCGCCTTAGAAGCCTCTACCTTACTAGGCGACCGCCTTAAATCGGTTACCGCCCTTGCCACAGCCAGCGCTATACCTGTGAACCCTGCCTTAGTAGAAACTGCCCAAACCAACCCTAAAGCCGCCGCCGCAATGATGCTGCAATGGGGTTTTGGTACTCAACATCAATATGGCGCTAGCGCCGTGCCTGGTATGCAACCCATTGGCATCGGCGTGCGTATTATGGCCAGCAATCCTTTAGCCATAGATCTTGCTGCTTGCGTTGACTATAACAAAGGCGCTCAAAGAGCACAGCAGCTTGCCACTATAGGCTGTCCCAGCTGTGTTATTCTCGCTGGGCAAGATCGTATGACGCCAAAAAGAGAAGGGTTAAAACTAGCGAAAGACTTAAACACACAAGCGCAAGTGGTTGAGGAATCGGGACATATGTTGCTTATGGAAGCTCCAAAACAAAGCCTTAAAATTATGAAAACATTTATCCAATCCGTAGAGAAATAACCATGGCCAAGCTAATCAACAATTCATTATCCGCAACGTCACCCATTAAAAAAGTGGCTGTTATAGGCGCGGGCACAATGGGCGCAGGTATTGCAGGCCAAGTGGCTAACGCGGGTGTGGAAGTATGGCTATTAGATCTACCTAGCTCTGGAGACAGCGTTAACGCATTAGCCGAACGCGGATTCAAACGCCTACAAAACCTCAATTCTCCTAGTTTAATGAGTAACCAAGCAGGTCAACTGATTCACTGTGGCAATACGCAAGACGA
>Ga0302120_10001498_pt1 | contig 10934 bp, 8 predicted proteins | sample AG5_Bottom_MG_FD_203118 | JGI IMG/M metagenome (GOLD analysis project Ga0302120, IMG submission 203118) | Marine microbial communities from Western Arctic Ocean, Canada - AG5_Bottom | ecosystem: Environmental > Aquatic > Marine > Oceanic | place: Canada: Western Arctic Ocean | collected 2017-10-01 | reverse complement strand
ACATCCAACAACTGAACTCGAACCGTGAAATGCCGAATAAAACTCACTTCTACGCCCACCAGAGGCAATAATCAAATCATTTAATTCCTAAACAGGACAATTTCATCCTTCTTGTTCAGGTGACCGCATTGCCCTTTCATTGAAAGCAGATGCGTGAGTCGGATAGGCTGGTCACATGTCCAAGACGCTGCCAGTCCACGTCACCGTGGTTATACCAACACGCAACGAAGAAGCGGCCATCGTAGATACGATTCAGAGCGTTCCCAATGATGGCTGGTGCGAAAAACTCGATTTCCTCATCATCGATGGCAATTCGACCGATCGAACTCGTGAATTGGCAGAATCGGTCGGAGCGTCCGTTTATCTCGAGCCAAGAAAAGGCTATGGCCGTGCCTATAGAACGGGATTCGCTATGGCTCCCGGCGAAATCATAGTGACTATGGACGCCGACTGCACTTACCCAGGGGAAGAGGTACCCGGCTTAGTCAGGAAGTTGTTGGATGAGGATTTGCAATTCATCACTTGTGATCGTCTGAAGAAAGCAGAAGATGGTTCGATGTCGGGTCTGCACGGCTTCGGGAATTGGATGCTATCTTTCAACGCTCGAATGCTCTTTTGGTACGGGATACACGACTCTCAGAGCGGCATGTGGGTCTTCCACAAATCGATTTTCGACAATGAAAAGATGCGACCGACAAACGACGGAATGCCGCTTTCGGAGGAGATGAAAATAAGGGCTCGTCGCTTCCTCGGAAAGAAGAAGGCAATCGAAATCAGCGTTCCGTATAGGGAACGCGTTGGAGATGCAGAAATCAACACTTGGGCCGATGGTTGGAAGAATTTACGCTTCCTCTATTGGATGCGACTCGGTCTAGTTCGGGCCAAAACCCCTTGGGGTCCCGAGTGATTCTACCGGTGTTTCAGGCCGTCCTCTGGCGACAATTCACACACATCGATTTTTACTGGCGATTCGGTTCACATATGTTATGAATGGAATGCGAATATCGACAGAAATTGGCAGAGATAAAAAAATGGCATAAATTCTCGATGGTCGGCACCGGCATCGGTGGCATGAGTGGCATCGGTGGCATCCGAAATTTCATTGGTATCAATGGCTAGAAGCATTAGGAAATCATTAGCAAAAGAAAGCAACATTCGGTGGCGTTTGGCAATGGCTGACAGTACTTTTCAGATATCTGTGTCTAGGATTTTCCATTGGTGAAATGCTCCTGAAAACGACTAATTTAGCCTTAGTGTGCCCTCGCACACCTAATGTTCTGTGTGAACTCTAGGGGACTTTATCTCACTTGCACATTGATGACCCTCCACGTAAATTCATGTTTGAGGCGGGCTGTTTGGACGAATTTGGGGATGAATCGCCGCCGTCCAGCCGCATCATCAGAATCGGTGGCGGCGGAGGATTTTGGGGCGACCGTGTCGACGCTCCGATTAAGCTCCTGCAAGAAGAACCTCTCGATTACCTGATGTTCGATTATCTCTCTGAACTAACGATGTCAATAATGGCTAAACAGCGAGCCCGAAATCCAACATCCGGCTGGGCTACCGACCTTACCGATTGGTTGAGTGTCGGCGGAATGGAAGCGTTGCATCGGCGTGGCGTCAAACTGGTCACTAATGCTGGCGGAGCAAATCCGGAAGCGTGTGCCGCTGCTGTGCTGGAAATCGCCGCATCGATTGGTTGGACTGACGCCCGGCTCGCAATCATCACTGGTGATGACATCTTACCAAGAATTGACGACCTGTTGGAATCTGGACAAAAACTCGCTCATTATGAGACGGGAACATTACTCCAAGATTCTGGAAGGTCGCTGCTCTCTGCCAACGCCTATCTCGGGGCAGGGCCGATCGGCGCTGCCCTCGGCGCCGGCGCCGACATCGTCATCACCGGCCGCGTTGCTGACCCGAGTTTGCTCGTCGGCTGCATGCTGGATGCGGCGGGCTGGGTCGAGAATGCTAACGAACAAAATCTCGAGCGCAACATTCCAATCGATGAGTGGGCCCCCGAGAGCGTTTCCGAGCCGCTAGATGTGTTGGCACAATGGACCGTAGCGGGCCACCTGGTGGAATGTGGGGCTCAGGTTTCTGGTGGAAATTCTTCGGATTGGGCGTCGATTCCAGAACTCGACAAATTGTCATTACCCATCGCCGAAGTCGGCATCGACGGAACCGTAGCCATCACCAGAGCGATGCACGGTGGAGGCAGGGTAGACCGGCGCATCGTCGCTGAACAATTAGTCTACGAAATATCCGACCCGACCGCATACATCACACCAGATGTGGTTATCGACTTATCAGAAGTCACGCTGACCGAGATTAGCACTGATTCGGTTGAGGTCGCTGGAGCTAGAGGCAAACCTCGGCCGCCTGAGTTGAAGGTTAGCGCATCATTGGAAGATGGTTGGTTTGCGTCAGCGAGTCTACTCATCCCAGGACCTGATGCGATCGAGCGAGCAAAGGCGTGTGACGCGACCCTTCGTGGCCGCCTCGACGCTACGGATTTGTTGATTTGTTCAGAATTGATTGGCGCTGGAATAACGCTACCGCCAGGCATTGATTCCGATGAACACCTAGTCGAACCAGCCGAACTCCTACTGCGCTGGGCTGTTGTCAGCAACAATCGAGATGAGGTCATTCGTTTCACTCGCGAAGTAGCACCACTCGTCTTGACCGGCCCCGGTGGAGTTTCTGGATACGGCGCGCGTGGTCGGCCACGGCGACAATTACGACACTGGCCGACATTGCTCGACAGAACGCTCGTCGAATCTTCGGTTCGTTGCGATGTCATCGGAACGAAGGATGTCAGCCAGGTGCGGGAAATCGCACATCAAACCGCAGCGGCTCGTCGAGGCCAACATGGACGCGGAATTCGCTTACTCGGACGGCTTCACGATGGCTTGGAATATTCGCAATTGACAAGGCCGTTCGCTCGCCGAATCGCGACCAGAGTGCCCGAAGTCCTAGAATTGAGGGAGGGCAGTAGATGAGCGATGTTTGGATTCCACTTAGCGTGTTAGCACACGGCCGATCTGGTGACAAGGGCGACCATCTCAATATCGGCTTGATAGCGCACCATCTGGAATGGTTCGAATTGCTCGTCGACGCGGTAACGCCAGCCAGACTCGCCGCTTGGTTTGGTCCTATGTTGAAGGGTGATGCTCTCGTCTATAGACTGAATGGCATAGGGGCGATTAACTGCATGTTAAAACACGCACTCGAAGGTGGTGGAACCACCTCTCTCAGACTCGATGCTCAAGGGAAATCTTGGGGCCAATCGCTGCTTCGCCTACGAGTTCCCGTCGACCACCGAGATGCAAAATCGCTCGGCGTTCCACTGATTTCAGCGACTGCAGATGAAGCAGGCCAAGTCGTACTCGCGTAAGGCAAAATCGCGCTGAAATCAATGGCATCGTTGCCTTCAAGATATCCAGCGCTGTGTTGAGCCACAGTAGTTTTCGCGATTGACAAAAGTCTCGTCTGTCGGAGGGCTGTGTTGAAATCCAGATGCGTTCATGTGTCGCTCCATACGCTACAATCAGCGCCTGCAAAAGCCAACAACCGACCTAATCCTTTCAATTAATCTTGAAACTTAACAGATGAACACAGAGGTCACCGTTGATAGCCAACGGCCGACTAGCCTAACTTATGCACCCCAAAATCAATGTCCTCGGAACAGAACTCAAACCTTGTTCGATGGACCCGCTGACGGGCTGGTTTCGTGATGGCTGTTGCAATACGGACAGATCTGATCGCGGCTTACATGTTGTCTGCTGTATCCTAACTGACGATTTTCTCGAATTCGCCCGCTCCAAAGGTAACGATCTGATTACACCCGCTCCGCAACACAACTTCCCCGGCCTCACCGCTGGCGACCGGTGGTGTGTTTGTGCTCAGACTTGGCTCGATGCGGCTGAACAAGGACTAGCTTGCCCGATTTCACTCGAATGCACTCACGAAGAAGCGCTGGCGATTATTCCACTAGATTTGCTGGAAACTCACGCCGAGTGATTTGATTTGAACCGAAAAATTAGTGGAAATCTAGTGAGGTGAATCGCTTTGGTGATTCACTTGGGTTTGCAACTCGGAACTAGTAATTGGGAATTTAGAAGTCGAAATCCGGAATTTGAAATAAGAATTTAATTAATTTCTAGTTCAGATATCATCCATAGAGGGGATATCCTCGATGCCCGAGGCGCGCTGTTTCGTTGCAGTTCCTGCATCGCCAGCAACCGCTGTGGCGTCAGCAGTAGACGGCAAGGCTGCTGGGTCATCCCAATTCAAATTCGCTCCACCCGCCGTGCCCGAGCCACTTACTCCGCCGCTGAGTCCGCCCCCGAAGGCTTCTTCTTCGCCTTCAAAGCCATCTCCCAAAATGCCACTATCGAGGCTAGGGTCAACGCCATCGAATCCAGCCGTGCCCCAAGATTCTATCAAATCGAGGTCACGCTTCAGGCTGTTGCGACGCCGGAGCATGATGAACATACCAGAAAGTAGCAACAATCCGAGCAGCCCGAGAACGATTCCCAAGCCGTTGCTCGCGAGTCCGGTGACGAATGAAACCGCATTTGTTCCACCAGCAACTTCGATGTCCATTTTGATGGTCGGCGACACCATATCACCATCTTCAGCCCACGCTTCGACCCGAGCCCAGCCACCACCTAGCGCGGTGTATCGCAAGCGTCCCGTCCAGATGCCATCGCCCGCGATTTCATCGCCGCTTTGACCATCATCGAAGAGGTCGAAAGTCTCCGATTCGCCGGCGTGAGAAAGACGCGCCCTGACGATTTCTGTCGTGCCATCTGCATCTTCCAGAATGACGGTGACGGTCACCAACATCGGCACACCGGAAGTGAGTTTGGAGGGATCTACTTGGAGGCTGCGAAGTGTTGGATTTGATATGCCTACGGAGATGTTGATATTTGCGGTCGAAGCGACTCCACGACTATCTACCACACGCAGACTGATACGCTGTTCACCTGGCGAGAGTACGGTCGACCAGTTGATTGAAGTCGAGACTATTTCCGCTTCGCTGCCACTCCCCAATCGCCACTCGTAGAGGATGATATCATCGTCGAAATCGACCGAATCTGAGCCGACGAATGTGACGTTCACGCCCGGTCCAACATACTGTCCTTCGACAACCCCGCCAATCACAGCCATCGGCCCCGTCTGCCCGACGCTGAGATATTGAGCGACTTCTCGCGAAGCGCCGGTAGAGTCGGTGAGTATGAAAGTCAGATTGTGTACACCAGCTGGCAGCCAATCATTGTACCAGAATTCGGTGGTGCCGTCGACTATGAGAGGCTCGGTCACACCGGGATGGTCGCTGGTTACGGTGACGCTGAAGTTGTCGCCATCCGGGTCCCAAGAGCGACGGAAATCGAACAGCACGGGGCCGTCGCTGAACACTTCGACTCCGGCTACAGGCGAATCGAGAATGAGGATTGGCGCAGATGGCTGGATGCTCACTCGAACGGTGACGCTTGCCGGTGTGCCTTGGCCATCGTCAACGGTCAATGTGATGTTATGGACACCGGCTGTCAGGCGAGCCGATAGGCTCCAACCGCTGCCGATAGGGGCGGTCATCAAATCGGACGACCAGATTGCCGAGACCGTGTCTTCGATGCCGAGTTGCGCAGGATTACACCAGAGCGAAATCGGCGGCACTTCCGGGCAAGCAAGGTCCCAATCGCCAGAGCCAGCGGCTGCAGCGAATTCGATTAGAGTCGATGAGTCGCTGTCGAGACCATCTTGCGGTGAAGCAATTAGGGCGTGCGGCGGCGTATTCTCGACCAGAACGACGACATCCATCGAAGCCCAGAAAAACGCATGTGTCGAATCGTCATCGCTGACTTCGAGCGTAATTACATGGCGTCCTGGCGATAACTGCCCGGCCCATTCAAGCGGGTTTGAGGGGTCGGGTAATTGTCCGATTTGGTCGCTGCTCCAGCGAGTCCGAATCGTATCACCCTCCGGGTCTATAGTCCCGCTTGCATCGAGCGTAACCGAATCCTTTGAGAGATTTCCAGAACGGATAACGACTAGGTCTGGAACTGGTAATTCGTTGTACAACTCAACCGCCCAAATTAATTCGATCGCAGGATTCACCACGTCCGATATTGAGAGTTCAAGGTCGAAGTTCGTAACATCCTCATCAACGGCTGCGAACGATAAATTCCATTCAAGAGGGCAGTTAGGAGTCGTGCAAGTTGCTGGAACTGCAGCCCACCCTTGACCGAGACTCGAAGTGATGTTAGTTTGCAGTGCGTCGCCTTCAGGGTCCGTCGTCGCACTCGCATTGAGATGCAGCGTCTCGGTCCGGCCGAGCCGAATCACACCGAGTGCATCTGGTGGTGGATAGATGGTGAGGCCGACCACGGGCGGCAAGTTCCGTAACTCAATTTGCCTCGTTTCGTTCGATGATTGACCGTAACTATCCCACAACTCCAAAGTTATCTGGTGAATTCCATCTGACAGGCACCCAGGATTGTTCAAGGATGGGTGCTCTGATGAATTGTAGTTTACGACGAGATATGACTTGTTGTCACCACTTCCAACTCCTTGTGTACAAGGGAGATGCAAGTCTCCATCGATACTGCTGGTCCAAGTGTACGAAATGGGGTCATCGTCCAAATCCCATGATTCGGTGGCGTTGAAGATAACTGAACCGCCGCTCGGAAATACTTCGCCATCAAGTGGCGTCGACCAGTTGATGAACGGCGGCTGGTTGGTCAAATTCAACTGGCAATTCACCATCAAATCTTCATCCAGCGTCAATGATGTCGTATCATTATGGAGACCATCGTAGTCGCATCCAGCCCACATAGTCGTCAGCGCACTATTGCCAGCAAGCGCCCTTCGCTGACCTACGAATGGTCCTAAAATTGCGTTACCGGAGTAAGGCATGGTGAGTGTGAGGGGGTTGTTATATTGGTCGAAAGAGAGGTTTGCCTGAGCGTTAGGGAGTCCGTTGTTACGATTATTTGTGGTCCATAAATCAACCATCCAAAGCAAATTGAACTCATCGCTTACACCAAATGCATGCGCCGGAATCAGGCCTGAAGAAATCCAATTCACAGTGCTGGAAGTCAATCCCGCTTGGTCAAAAGTCAAACTTTGAGCACCGCTAGAATCAGTAAAATTGTAGACTCCGCGCTTCAATTCGATACTCCCGGTGCAGCCTGAAAAATCTATATTCGTAGCGACGAATTGCTGATGTTCGGTCAATGTCAAACAATCCGCGCCGTTGAGTACCGCTCCATCAATCCTAGAATCGATGTTACCAATCGCATCCCAAGAAATCCCATCATGGCTCCCAGAAATAGTCAGATTGCTGATGATAGCGTCGACTTCATCGAAATATAGAATGGGAGTTGTAGGTGAATTTTGTGTCAAATTAATATCACTCAGAATGACGTGTCCCTGTTGAGAAAGGCCACCATTTCCACCCTGAATCCCGGTGACAGGGCCCTGTGCGCCAATGTAGGTGAAGCCGAGTATTTGGAGGTCGATGCTCTGGTCAATGAAGAGACCGCCGCTGCTGTCATTGAAACTGCTACAATTGAGACAGGTGACATTTTTTCCATTACTCATCACATCATTTGAAATTTCAAAGTGATACCCAAACCCTTGCCCAACCGGTGACGAAACACCGTTGCCACTCGTGCTGCCGTTGGCTAGCAGAACGTTGCTTGAGTCGTGAACCCAGATGCCTTCGCCGTCGTTGTCGAACGAGGAAAAGCGGTCAACTTCTGGGTGCGATTCACGGATGGCGATGCCATCGCCGCCGTTGTTACTGCTGCTCCAATCGCTGCCACGGAGCGATGCTTTCCAAATCAGGATTCCATCACCTGGCGAGCCCGAGACGGAGAGATTTGTGATCATCGGGCCCCAGTTTACACTGCGCATGAAAAGACCAGCACGGTCGTTCGTGGCGAACGAGACATCATCTTCTCCCGAGTCGGTGATCGTGATATTGTTGATAATCGTCGAAGAGTCGACCATGTACGCTTTGAAGCCGTTACAGTCGTTATCATCGATGATAGCGCCATCGACATCGACGCCGGTCGTATTCAGACCGAATGCGGTGTAGCATAGGTCAGGAGTTTTTGCGTCGGGGCCGCCGGTGCCGCGTATCGTCAGATTGCGGAATACCGCATTCAATGGGAGCGCGAAATTAGCGCTCAGAGTCTTGTTGTAACGCTCGACAAAAACGCCGTTATACATAGTGTTGAAAACGCTCAATTCGCGGAAAGCGGGTCGCGTCGTAAAATTGTCATCGATATGTCGTACATATACGCCGTTGTCGGAGCGAACGACGGTCGCATTGACGATGAGCGGTATCGAATCTTGGACCCATATACCTGCGGCAATCGCTTGAGTCGCCCCGGTTGTATTGGTGATGTTAACATTAGAAATCATACCGCCAGCGCCGCCCCACAGATTCAATCCACGGGTCATCACATTATCGATTCGGACACGGTTGACAAAAGGCGCAGCTTGAGCGCCGATACTAATTCCAAGTCCATACCTCCAATGGGTCGAGATTGTGTGAACCCCCTGCCCACCGTCTTGTATTGTAATGTCGTTCAAGATTGGTGAGCCGCCGAATATGTCAATTCCAACATAATCTGGATTGTTTATCGTCAGGTTAGAAATTGTTGGATTGCTGTCGTAGATGGTGATTCCAAACCATGACTGTATGATGTCGAGGTGTTCGAGATTTGAACCACGGCCGTTCGATGTGATGTTGAATTCGATACCTTCGTGGCGTTGTGTGGCCACTATCGAACGGATGGTGACCGGTTGCGCGTCGGTTCCGAGCACAGTCAGACGACCGGCTACCTTGATGCGAACTCCCGGGCCCATCTCGACAACGGTGCCTGAGAGGATGCGCAATTCATCCGATTGGCTGACGACATAGTCGTTTGTCAGCGTGACTACACCGGTCCATGTCGTGACCGCTTTGGCGGCCCAAACTGGTTTGAAGGGCTCACTCAGAGAATTTTCGAGGGATTCGGTTGATTCATTGGCGATTTGGTCGGTTGAGTCGGCTGGGTTTATGCCGAACAATTGACCGACGAATGCGGCGCTGCCGCTTAGCAAAAGTAGAGTCACCAGAAGTAGGACGATTCGAGTTCGTCCGCGACCATCATCGCCTGCCATCGAGCAACGAGCCTCGCGGCATGTATAGAATGCCTCCGCCGCGGCGATTGTCAGCCGCTTCGCGATGCTGAGCGGGTGATATTTGCTTCAAACTCTCTTGAAAATTCACCGTCTTTTATGGTTTTTTTCGAAATTTTCAATCTTGAGTTCAGCGGAGGGTTGATGAATCGATGGTGCTGCGACGATGCTAAAGGAGTGGTCAAATGAGGACTGCATTCATCCTCTTAAGAACCGAGCCAGCCCGCGAGAGGGATGTCTACTTGCAATTGCAAGAGTTGCCTGAAGTCATAGAGACACATGCACTTTACGGCGAATTCGATTTGCTAGCCAAGGTCGAAGCAGACAGCGCCAAGGGGCTTACCGAGATGCTGATTTCTACAATGCGGACAATCGATGGCGTTCGTGAAACACAGACTCTTATTACAGTGGATTATTAAGGTGAGAAAAATGCCGGTTGGATTCGTTCTAATTACCACGGAGACTGGGAAAGAGAGATCAGTTCGAGCGGCGATCGAAGCGGTTGATTTGGTTACGCAACGCTGGGGTGTTTTCGGTGATTACGATATGTTCATCAAAGTCGAAGCGGATGACCAAGCGGAGTTGACCCGCTGCATAATCAATGAAATCCGTACTATCGATGGCGTGTTGGATACGCGAACGCTGATGGGCGCAGAAATCTGATTCGCTTCAATCGAAGTCCTGTGCAGAATTGAGCAAGCCTCAGTGGCGAAAAAAAACAGATTCGTCTAGAATCGTTCATCCCAACCCCTTCAGAGTTAGTCGACCGGGCCATTCGGTATTAGAAATTAAATTTGGCAATAATCTTGCACGCCTTGGAAATATCTGGCTCAGAACAACTTGTGCAAGCGCGCCTGTAGGCTGTTCGCAGCGGTCGGGCATTCAGCCCGCCGAAACCGCTCAGATGCTTCGTGCCAAGCCGACATTCGCTCCTCTTCGTTAATCATACCGCGCCAATACCAGCGTTGAGCTAGCAAGCGTCGGTCTGCAGCGACATCATCTCGAAGGGCAGCGTGCGTATGTCGCTCGAAGCAGGCGACTGCAGCCGGTTCTGGACCGATGACTTCGAGCAGCGCATGGACTGCCCCGGTTCGGCCTCTTACATCCGGTTCAGCGTCGATGCGAGCGGTTAGGAACGCGACGGAGTCATCCGCGTCGGCAATGGCAATATCGCAGCGAAGGCGAAGACGGCGAACCATCTCGTCACCGGGCGCAGCACGGGCCGAGAGAATCTTGAGAGCAGCGATAGCGCGCTCCACTTCGCCGCTATCGAGGGCAATCCGAATTTTTGCAATAATTAGAGCAATCTCGGCAACCGACGCTTCTTCTGAACTGAGGGGTGAGATGTCACAGCGCTCGATTTGGCGCTCGATTTTCCGGTTCAATTCTACGGCAACCTCGCCAGGCAAACGGTCGTCGATAGTTCTGGCTATCGCGCCGATTTCCAACTTGACACGTTCTGATGGAGTCGCTTCTGCGACCGCCTTCGCTTCGTGTGCTGAGGCCGCAGAATCATTGCCGCGCAGCCGTTCAAGACGCGCGAGACGGGCTTCTTTGGCGGAATCGATCGGCATCACCTCAAGATGGCGTTCAGCGTGTATCGGCTCACCGCGTTCCAAGGCGATGTCGACCGCGAGGGCGCGAAGTTCCATCGCAGTCGGCAGAGCAGATATGGAATCCTCAAGCAATGAGGCGGCAGCGGCACTGTTCTCAACAGCAACTTTTGGCAATAA
>Ga0302120_10001496_pt1 | contig 10935 bp, 8 predicted proteins | sample AG5_Bottom_MG_FD_203118 | JGI IMG/M metagenome (GOLD analysis project Ga0302120, IMG submission 203118) | Marine microbial communities from Western Arctic Ocean, Canada - AG5_Bottom | ecosystem: Environmental > Aquatic > Marine > Oceanic | place: Canada: Western Arctic Ocean | collected 2017-10-01 | reverse complement strand
ACCACATCCAGAAGCAGCTGAATTAGTTCGGCTAATAGGGGAGTTTACTAACCCATGAGTTATTCGTTCAACTCGAATTGAACTCCAATAAGTCTCAAGCTGGAAATTAATTTGATTTGATCCACGTACAGCGACACGTTTAGACCTTGTTCTAAGGCTTTTAACGATACGTCTAGACCCAGAATCAATTTTCATGTCCAGTGGGACACGACGAGAGAAGTAATAAACGTTGTTACGAAGGAAAATATAAGAGCTAAGTTGGTCATCCATTTGGTTCACACCCACAAGCTAACATTAATGAAATACTTGTACCGCGGGGTTTCAGAGGAGTTCCAAGGAATTTGTGGCGTCCGAGAGAGACGGCGTATCTGCTCTTTATAGTCTTTTAATTCATTTGTTTTAGTTTTTTGGTGCTAGACTATGTACCAATCTGTGTACCAAAAACATAATCCATCGACTTAAATTAGTTTTTTATCTTAATGTTGAAGCACCCTGACTTAAATGTGTTTCGCCATAGATGGGGGGAGTCGAACCTTTCCGTGTAGCCCTTTAAACAAGGCGTTTACATGGCAGTTATATGGGTTAGGGTGCCTACTAGGGTGCCTAAAACCAAATCAGTAGTTAATATCGTAACCAAGGAAAACAAGCCACGAATAGTCCATCATCGCCAATAACCCAATCAGATATCAAAGCCAAACTAGCATATGACCTGTGGTCAAAATTTAATCCAGTTCAAATAGACCACCTACTCGAGGCCGTAAAATCGTTGCAGTCTGGCGACGACCAAGCGGCCTTTATAGCGAAGTTAAAGCATGACGTAAAATTACTGGCATAGTTGTTTTTTTGCATTTGGAACAATCGATTTCGTCAGCTTCAAAAACCAGCGTTGTTTCATCGGTCGGCTAACATCCATTGTGCGGCTCTTTGCGCAATCATCATAGTCGGCGCATTGGTGTTACCAGAGATTATGCGTGGCATGACCGAGCAATCTGCAATACGCAAATTTTCTACGCCATTGACGCGTAATTTTGCATCAACAACGGCTCTAATGTCGCCGCCCATACGACAGGTACCAGCGGGATGAAAAATGGTGCGTGCTTGTTGTCGAATGGCTTGGTCTAGCTCATCATCAGTGGCCTTTGGGCTTAGGCTGCTACCGGGCCATATTTCTTGCGTGACTAGATCTCGTAAAGGTGCTTGGGTAAACATTTCGCGCGCCAATTTTACCCCTCGACGCAGGCATGCTAAATCATCCGCATGGGCTAGCACTTGAGATTCTATACCCAGACGCTGGGCAATGTTATTTGATTGCAGGTAGATGCGTCCAGCAGATTTTGGTCGCATTGTCATGGGGTGAATTTGGACAGCGTGAAACGGTAAAGGGGGAGTGCCAGGGAAGCCTGGAGCGAATGGCGCAAAATTGAATTGCACATCGGGGCGGCCCATGCCGTTGGTGTCGATACATGCCCCACCCTCAAGCAAGTTGGAGGCGAGCAAACCTTGGCGCATGAGTAGGTATTCGAGCATGTGCTTGGCACCGCGCCAACCTTTGTCTGCGCCATGAAGGCCATAGCTGCCTTGTAGACGCATGGTGACCGGAGCACCCACATGGTCAATGAGGTTGGCGCCAACTTCAGGCGCATCAAATATTGTGTTTATACTAAATTGGTTTAAATGTTGCTTGGGGCCTATGCCGGACAACATCAGCAACTGAGGTGTGTGGAAGCTGCCAGCACTGAGTACTATTTCGCGCTGCGCTTTTAGGGTGCGCAATTGGCCCTTGTGCAGCACCTCCACGGCGACGGCCTTTTTACCATTAAAGATAATGCGCTGGGCCTGGTGTTGGGTAAAAATACTGAGGTTATCTTGATCCAGCACGGGTTTTAAAAAGCTTACTGCAGATGATGCACGACGGCCGTCATTTTTGGTGCTTTGATACCAGCCTACACCGCCCTGGCTGGCACCGTTAAAGTCGTTGTTGGCAGCTATACCCAGGCTTTGTGCCGAGGCAATGGTGGCAGCTGTGACTGGGTGTTTGTGGGATGCATTGGAGACTTTTAATAAACCAGTATTGCCATGGTATTCGTCGTTTATGTCTTGGTTGGCCTCCTGTTGTATAAACACAGGCAGTACATCCTCATAAGCCCAGCCCGTGCAGCCATGCTGGTTAGCCCAGTCGTCGTAGTCTTGGGCTTGCCCACGCATGTAGATCATGGCATTAATAGATGAGCCGCCACCCAGGACATGACCGATAGGCACTACGTGGGGTCTGCCACCAAGGGTAGCGTCGGCGTCAGATGTTAATATTTCAGCATCCTCAGACTCGAGTGCTTTAAAAAAAGTCGCTGGTATGTGGATCCACGGACTGGTGTCCTTTCTGCCAGCTTCAATAAGGGCAACACTTGATTGCCCGTCTGCAGCCAGTTGCCCTGCCAGCACGCAACCAGCGGCGCCACCGCCAACAACAATGTAGTCAAACTCTAGCGACATGGGGTAGGGCCTTTTAGGTAAACTGCAATATGCCTACAGCTATGGAGGGTATAAAAATAATGAGTAACAAAGTCACAATGTCGGCATAAACAAAGGGCATGACACCAGCGAAAATATGGGTGAGTTTAATATCGGGCATCACCGTACGTACAGTAAATACATTCATCCCAATTGGCGGCGTTATTAAGCCCATTTCCACCACCACAACCATGACAATGCCAAACCATATAAGATCAATATCTAAGGCAATTAATGACGGCAGGAATACCGGCACAATAAGCAATAAAATCCCCACGGCTTCAAATACCATGCCCATCAAAATACAGATGACGCAGACAGCTCCAACCAAGCCCAAAGGCCCCAAATTAGCCTCCTCAACCCAATCAAGTAAATCATAAGGTAGGCCTGAAAGGTTGATAAAATTGGCAAAGACGAAGGCGCCAAATATCACTGCAAAGATGGTGGCTGTGGTACGTACCGTTTCGACCAAAATATCCAGGAGGGTGCTCAGGTTAGTGAGGCTGCCACGGCAATATGCAAAAAGTGCCGCCCCAACTGCACCTATACCCGACGCTTCTGTTGGTGTGAATACACCAAAATAAATGCCACCGAGTACCAATGTAAACAGCACTAAAACCGGCCATACCGCCAAATAAGCGGCTCTCCTTTGCGCTTTAGCCATGCGCTTTCCGGGTAAGCCTAGACTAGGCTTACGCCAAACCGTGAGCCATACGGCGATCATAAACGTTGCTACCAGTAACAGGCCAGGCACGAAACCAGCAGCAAATAATTTACCCACATCTTCTTCAGCCACCAGTGCGTAGATGACTAGAGGTACGGACGGGGGGATCATAATGCCTAGGGTGCCTCCTGCGGCGACTACACCCGAGGACAAACGGTCATCGTAGCCGTAAGCACGCATATGGGGCATGGCGACTTTTGTCATGGTTGCAGCTGTGGCTAACGACGAGCCTGAAACAGCTGAAAATCCAGCGCAAGCCAATACTGTGGCCTGAGCTAGGCCACCACGTTTATGGCCAACTAAAGCATATCCTGCTTTAAACAGATCATCAGAAATATTGGCGCGGTGAATAAAGACGCCCATTAAGATAAATAACGGGATAACCGACAGGCCGTAGTTGGCCGCGGTTTCCATAATTTGTTGGCCTACCATGGTGGATGCACCACTCCAATTCCAGTCGCGGGTATAGGCAAATCCTACTGCCCCAACGGCTAAGGTGGAAAAGCCAAGGGGAAAGCCAACAAAGCTTAGCAATAGTAATATAGCAAAGCCTGTGAGAGCTAGTTCCATAAATTAACCTCCGGAAAAGTGATCTGAATTAGGCGTGTTTGTGTGGTCTTTAAGATCATTTAATTTGTCTTTGAAGTGCCAAATAACGCCAATATAGATCACTATCCCAATAGCGGAAATGAGGCTGGCCGACATGGGAAGCATCCATTCCGGCCAGTCCAGAACTACGGTACGACTTTGTTCATGGAATCCGTCAATGGCCAAGATGGCAAGTCGGGCGGTGATGAAAATGTACACAGTTAACATTAATACCAATACAGCCCAGCGTTGGAGGTTGGGAACATAGCGTTGTATCCAAGTGTCAAAAATAGTAACGGTGATGTGTTGGTTAGCAGAGGTCACTAAAACCAAACCGGAAAAAATGCACAGTACCATGAGCATTTCAACCATTTCAGCGGCGCCAAAAATGGATTGGTTGAAGCCGTAGCGACCAAACACATCTATGAAGGTCAGTAGCGCCATGGCTAACAAACTCACTCCAGCCACAAGGGCCAGAGCGCGTTCTAACTTTTTTATAAAGCGGTACATTGGCTAATGCTTACTTAACGGCAGCATCGTAAGCGGACGTGTAATCGGACAATACTGCATTGCCATCTACACCCATAGAGGCCACTTTGGCGAGCCAAGCATCCGTAATGGGTTGACCTAAAGCAATCAGTCCGGATAGCATTTCAGGACTACCTTCTACAATGGGCTTGCCAGCATCGGAAAACATCTTCAATGCTTTAACATTAATCTTGTCATTTAAGGCCCCCAGAAAGGCAGAAAAGTCGGCTCCTAAGGCGGCGTCGATGGCAGCTTGGTCTGCCGCAGAAATTTTGTTCCATTTTTCTTTGCTTACAAAATAAGAAAATGTAGGTTGGAATATCTTACGATCATAAACCACGGCCGATTCGGTGTAGTCCATCAGCTTGAAAGACAAAACTGAGGCGAAGGGCACACCGGTATAGCCATCCACAACACCTCTGGAAATAATTTCCAGCATCTGTACTGCAGGGCCTGAAACCACGGCTGAGCCGGTGCCTTTAATGGTGATTGCCGTAGCGCCGGGCAAGGCCCACATTTTACGCCTGCTAATATCGTCGATGCTGGTAATCTGTTCATCTGTGGTGGAGAAAATGTCGGCTCCATTGGAGGCATGCACCGCAAGTAAGTGAATGTCGTCAAATTCACCTTTGTTAGCAAAGTGCTTCTGGTAAGTATTCCATAAGGCCCTAGAAGTGGCTTCTGCATTCTCTTTGCCTTCAAACGGTAGCAGACTGAACTGGATGCCGGGAATTTTCTTGGCAAAAAAAGCATTGAATTGCAGTCCGCCGTCCATGACACCATTTCTTACGGCTTCGTATTGCTTGGGAGGTGAAGCAAGGGATTTTGGTGGGATACGTACCTTTACTCGGCCTTGTGTTGCTGTTTCAACGCGTTTGGCAAGTTCTTTTACGCCCACCTTGCAAACAGGGTGTTGAGGCGGAAAGAAACAGTTGAATAAAATAGTTTCTGCAGCTGCAGCGGCAAGGCTGGCAGTACTTAAAGCGACACCCATAATGGTGGCTGAGATTAGGTTTTTAAGTTTCATACATACTCCCGATTATTGATTTTATAAGGGTACTGCTCGTTAGGCGTAATAGGTTCCAGCTATTTATGCCAGCTTTGTGCACCAGTGACATGGAAAACTAGCATTTAAGCGATATACCAGGGAAATAGCATTTGTGGTAGTATGATAGCTTAAGGTTATCACGATAAAAGCATTTCCATGAAAATAATCCAACTCCATCAATTCAATGCTATAGCCACTTGCGGTAGCATCCGCAAGGCCGCAGAGGTACTACATATATCGCAACCAGCCTTATCCAAAAGCATGCAGCGGTTAGAACAAGAGTTGGGTGTCGAGTTGATGGCGCGCACCAGTAAGGGCATTAAGCTCACTGACTATGGCACGACCTTGCTCACTCATAGCAAGGCTGTTCAGGCCGAGGTAATCTACGCCGTTAACGAAATTAAGCAAATGCAATTACAACGCGAAAGTTGCATTGCGTTTGCTGTAGCGCCGGCTGTATCCCTATCCGTTTTGCCAAAAATAATCCAAAAATTCAGCCGACAGCACCCCAATATAGAACTGACCATTTCCGGAAAACTGGCCCCTGACGTATTGGTTGATGTGCGCAATGGGACGATGGATTTTGTGATTGGTGTAATCCAAGATGAAGTGCCAAAAGACTTAGAATATCAACCATTTGCTAGCATCAATACCATTATTATAGCGCGTAAAGAACACCCGTTAGTCAACCGTTCTCAGCTATCGTTGCAAGATCTTCAGAATCAATTTTGGGTTGCAGCCGGAGGCACTTATTCTGTTGATCAACCTTTTTTGGCAGCCAATCTGGTACCCCCCAAGGTTAACGTAGTATGTGAGTCTCTTATGAGCAACATCAGCATCATCGCTGGCAGTGATGCTATTGGATTGGTGCCCAGTAATTATTTACAATCGGCGTTATTTTCTAATACCCGAGAGATAACAGTAGCTGAGCAGCTACCACAAAGGGAAATTGGTATTATTAAGCGAAAAAATTCGGTGCTAACCAGACCTATTCGCGCTCTGATTGATGAATTTGTTAGCAGCAAGTCCATATTGGAAGCTTGAGGTAAGTCGGCATTAACATTAAGTGCGTCTTGAGTCGCTACTATTATCGAAACACAAGGGCTAAGTGCCGCAAAAGGTGTGTTCAACTGCTTCATGCGGGGTTGTAGCTACCTAAGCTTAGTTTGGCGCGTTTGGTAGTGTGTAGTTTCTGATACCTGAATTCCCAATCTTTAGAACCATCTGGGCGAATGCGCAAGCCTATGCCGTGTGTATCGCTTAGAACGTATTCCTTTGCTGTGGCCTTTGCCTTGCGTATTTGAGTGTCATTTAGTGGGGTTGCTGCTCTAGGCATAGGGCACCTCGGCTATGAGTCTCTCTTGTTTTTGGTACCCTAGGTTATTAATGGGGGGATTACCAGGTGACGTGTAAAGCAAAAAAAGATCGTGGATGGAATTAGTAATGCTTTGACAAATGCATAGTCAGGCTTCTTCCAGCATTGATTAAGCGCCTTATAGCTCACCTACAAAATGTATACTTTAAGTAATTCTTGGTAGGTTCTTTTGGGCGGCTGGTCGTGGGTCATTTCGCACCCTAATTATCACTTAGACACAGGATAACCATAACCTACAACTTCAGTGTTGTGACTACTCATGTGGTAAAATAGACCTATCAGAAGAGCAATCAGGTCGCCTCATATGTCAGAAGAATATATCCATTTAGGCCGCAGACTCAAAGACATAACCACCCAGCGCCACATCTTGAGTACCGAGCTAGCTCGCGCCTTAAACGTCAATTCACAGCAGGTCTATCGCTGGCATAATCAATCGGATATGCTGTTATCTAGTCTCACTGAGATATGTTCAGTGTTGGATATGGATTTAGATGAGTTTGTTTATGGATAAGCAGTTGCATGTCGGTTTCTAGCCAGACGTTTTTAATACTCTACGACTTCATCGATAATAAGATGAGGATGTCGCACGTATATCAGCCCTTGATGCTCAAAGCTTTACTTGAAAGCTCAGGCGAGGCCAAGACATCAAATATAGCCAAATCCTTGCTTATAGAAGATACCTCACAGATCGACTACTACAGCCTTAGAATCGACACTATGGTTGGCAAAGTCTTGCGTCGTCATGGCCTAATATCTAAAGCCTCTAGGCAGCCCACATATACTCTCAATGGCTATGAAGAACTCACTGATAGTGAAGTTGGCCAGCTGATAGATCTTTGCCACAACAAGGTGAATCACTTCAAAGAGCATCGTGGCGATGAGGTGTGGCAGCACCGAAGCCGTAATCGAAAGGCCATGCCTGGAACCGTCCGATATGAAGTGCTGAAAAGATCAAATTATCGCTGCGAGCTGTGCGGCATAAATGCTGAAGACAAAGCACTAGAAGTAGATCATATTGTTCCCAAAAGCTTAGGTGGAAAAGACGACCTAACAAATTACCAAGCCCTCTGTTTTACCTGTAACGCCTCCAAGGGCAATCGTGATGATTTGAACCTTAGGGTAGCGCGTGTTGATTACGACCAACGAAAGCCAAGTTGCCTTTTCTGTGATGCCTATCTTGACCGAGAAGTAGTGGCAGAGAATACACTGGCTTATGCGATTAAAGATGGATTTCCCGTAACTGAAGGACATATGCTGATCATGCCTAAGCGTCATGTAAATGACTACTTTGGGCTATCTACCGCTGAGGTTAGTGCTACTCACCAGTTAATGCACAAACTAAAGGCTGATCTGTCATCCACAGACCCAACGATTTCTGGGTTCAACATTGGCATGAACGCTGGCGAGAGTGCGGGTCAGAGTGTATTTCATTGCCATACACACTTGATTCCCAGAAGGGATGGGGATGTTGATAACCCTAGAGGTGGTGTGAGGCATGTTGTTGGTGGAAAAGGGTACTACTAGTGAAATCAATGAGCCTATACATTTACTTCAGATTTCTCAATATACATCTCAAAGAGCTTCTAACTTAGCCATGCACCCATTCTTACAACTAATAAGTACCTTCTCTCCTGACCACTACGCCCGTGGCGCTCAGTTTGAGAAGCTATGTAAGTGGCTACTAGAAAACCATCCCATGTATAAATCCACGCTCAAACATGTATGGTTATGGGATGATTGGCCTGAGCGTTGGGGTAAAGATTGTGGTATTGATCTTGTAGCTGAGGACATCGATGGAAATAACTGGGCCATTCAAGCGAAGTTCTATGACCCTAAGTATAGTGTGACCAAGAAAGACATAGATTCCTTCCTCAGTGAGTCCACTAACACAAAGATTCACCGCCGCCTTTTGATTGCCATAACAGATGGCTTAGGCCCTAATGCAAGGGGTGTTATCGAGCGGCAACATGAAACAACACCTATCAATCAATTGATGCTCAGTGAGCTGCTAGAGGCCCCTATAGACTGGCCAAAGAGCTTAGATCATCTATCACAAGGTAGCATAAAGAAAGCGTTCACCCCTAAACCCTATCAACAGATAGCCATAGATAAAGTCACTGCTAATCTTGATGCTCGTGGTCAGCTAATCATGGCTTGTGGCACAGGTAAAACACTGACAGGACTATGGATTGCTGAAGAACTTAAATCTGAAACTGTACTCGTCTTACTGCCATCTCTTCTGCTTTTATCTAAGACACTCGCAGAGTGGTTAACCCACAGTAAGGAACCATTTAGCTTCTTACCCGTATGTTCAGATGACACAGTAGCTAAATCTGAAGATACCATTAACCTATCAACATCCGAGCTAGGTTTCCCCTCTACAACTGACACTGATTCAATAGCCCAGTTTCTTAAAGCAGCTGGTAGAAAAGTAATATTCTCTACTTACCAGTCGTCAGCAAAGATTGCTGAGGCCTTTCAAGTCATGGGTCTAAAACCATTAGATCTTATCATTGCAGATGAAGCACATCGTTGCGCAGGCAAAGTTGACTCAGCCTACTCAACAGTTCTTGATAACGATCAAATACCTGCTGCAAAACGATTGTTCATGACAGCAACGCCAAGAATCTTCCAAGCTCATTTTCAAAAGAAAGCTGCTGACTCAGGTGTTGATGTTGTTTCAATGGATGATCATGTGGTCTTTGGCCCAATGTTGCATAAGTTATCCTTTGGCGAGGCTATTGAGCAGGACTTGTTGACCGATTATCAGGTAGTTGTAGTTGGTATTGATAACCCACGTTACTCTGAAATGATTACTGAACGCTCGCTGGTTCAAACAGATAACGATATTCAGTCAGATGCCCAATCATTTGCCAGTCACATTGGTTTGGCTAAGGCGATGAAGAGCTATGACCTCAAACGAGTGATTAGCTTCCACTCAAGAGTCAGTGCTGCAAAAGACTTTGCCAATAAGCTGGCTGAAGTCATAAATTGGATGCCAGAGGAATCTAGGCCTGACGGCACTGTGCTAACAAACTATGTATCAGGCGCTATGCCTACTAATGAGAGAAGCAGAAACCTTCAGGCTTTAGGTCATATTGAAGCTAATCAACGGTATGTTCTATCCAACGCTCGTTGCTTATCAGAAGGCGTGGATGTTCCTGCTTTGGATGGTGTTGCGTTTATTGATCCTAGAAACTCTGAAATAGATATTATTCAAGCTGTAGGCAGAGCGATAAGATTATCAAAAGGTAAAGCGATAGGATCTATTGTTATACCGGTATTTATTGAAGACCACGATGACCCTGATGAAGTGCTTAACTCGTCAGGGTTTAAAAAGGTATGGGCGGTTGTAAATGCGCTGCGTTCGCATGATTCAGACTTGGGTGAGCAGCTGGATCAGTTACGCCAAGCGATAGGTAAGCAAGGCACTGTGGGGCGACCGGATAAGATTGTCTTTGATCTGCCCACCACCATCACACATGAATTTGAACAAGCTCTGAACGCTAAGCTAATTGGGTCAACAACCTCTTCTTGGGAGTTTTGGTTTGGTCTGTTAGAAAGCTATAAAGAAGAATTTGGTGATTGTTTGGTGCGGGATAAAACTCAATATAATGATTATAAATTGGGATCGTGGCTCAGAAATCAGCGAACTAGAAAAGACAGGCTGACAGGTGAGCAAGTCAGCCGCCTTGATCAGTTAGGGTTTATATGGGATGTATTGGAGTTCAATTGGGAAGAAGGATTTGAAAACCTTGTTGCTTACAAAGAAGAGTTTGATGATTGCTTGGTGCGAGATCAATTTAAATATCGTGATTATAATTTGGGAGGATGGGTAATAACTCAGCGATCTCAAAAAGGTAAATTAACACCTGAGCGGCTCAACCGTCTTGATGATTTAGGGTTTACGTGGGACGTCTTAGAGTCCCAATGGGAAGAAGGGTTTAGACACCTAGCTGCTTATAAAGAAGAGTTTGGTGATTGTTTAGTGCAACGTGGAACTCAATTTCGTGGTTATCAGTTGCCAAGGTGGGTAAGCAAACAGCGATCTAGAAAAGACAAATTAACACCTGCGCGACTCAACCGCCTTAATGCACTGGGGTTTGTGTGGGATGTCTTAGAGTTGAAATGGGAGGAAGGATTCAAACACCTAGCTTTTTATAA
>Ga0302120_10001495_pt1 | contig 10936 bp, 8 predicted proteins | sample AG5_Bottom_MG_FD_203118 | JGI IMG/M metagenome (GOLD analysis project Ga0302120, IMG submission 203118) | Marine microbial communities from Western Arctic Ocean, Canada - AG5_Bottom | ecosystem: Environmental > Aquatic > Marine > Oceanic | place: Canada: Western Arctic Ocean | collected 2017-10-01 | reverse complement strand
GCCGATGCAAGTTATCAGGCACTGGTCATTCACGGCACTGGACTGGGTCATCTTCCGATAGAGAACGCCAATGGTGATGCGCCCGAGAACGAGACTCTTGAGGCGGCTATTGCGGCTGCTATCAGTGGGGGGCTGAAAGTCGTAATCGCAAATCAGTGTATCAATGGGGCAGTCAATATGAACGTCTATTCCAAAGGTCGAAGACAACAGGAAATAGGACTATTGGGGCAAGGTGGAACTTCCACACCTGAGGCGGTTGTGGTCAAAACTCATTGGTCTCTTTCTCAAGAGAGGGACCTGGCCACAGATCTGGATTCGAATCTGATTGGAGAGAACCCTGACAGGATAATGTCCTAGAATAAGGGCAATGAACCCCATCGTCTTGTGAGGGGCATGGGCAATTTCGGTTTCGGGGGTTCAACCGGAGAAAAATTGGATGACCTCGCCTATGTTCGCAGTGAAGGTGAAGCTGGCGGAGGAATGAGGAGGCTTGAATCAATTCGTGCCAGCGGACGCGGTACTGCCCGTGAGAGAATAAAGTGGCTTCTCGACCCTGATACATTTGTCGAAATCGATGCATTCGTCACTCACCGCGCAACCGACCATAACCTGCACTTGCTGAAACATCTCGGCGATGGAGTCGTTGCCGGCCACGGCAAGGTGAGTGGGAGGCGAATCTTCTGTTTCGCCCAAGACTTCAGCGTCCACGGTGGCAGTATGGGCGAAATGCACGCCAAGAAGATAGCCAAAGTGGTGGAGATGGCGATGCGCTCGCGCGTACCATTAATCGGTATTTGGGATGGTGGTGGTCAGCGGGTTCATGATGGTATTCCTGCACTTGGCGGTACCGGAGAATTACTCGACCATCTGGTACAATGCAGTGGCCGCATCCCGATGATAAGCATTGTTCTAGGGCCCGTTGTCGGAATCAGTGCCTTGGCCGCAGGTTTAGCTGATTTCACCATTCTCGGGCGCGAGTTTGGCCAACTCTTCCTTTCAAGTCCCCTAGAGACACCGGAGGTTGTTTCAGGTGAACTTGATGCTGATTCCCTAGGCGGTGCTGAACTACACTCGTCCAGGTCCGGAATTGCCTGTCAGATCGCTGATGATGAGGAAGAAGCGATGATTATCGCTGCCGACATATTGTCCTACTTCCCTGACCACAATATGGCTGTTACTCCGGATATGCCGAGTGGCGACCCTCATGACCGCTCGGTGGCGGAGTTGGAAGACATCATCCCGGACAACCCTAATCGACCTTACGACATGTTGAAGATAATCGAATTGATTGTTGATGAAGGGGAATTCCTTGAAATGTTTGACTCGTATGCTGAAAATATCGTCACCGGCCTTGCACGAATGGATGGGATGTCTGTCGGAATCATCGCTAACCAGCCCAAGGTACTCGCTGGATGCTTGGATATTGATGCCTCGATAAAAGCGGCGCGATTCATCCGTACCTGTGATGCATTCAACATCTCCTTGCTGACACTTGAAGATGTCCCTGGTTTCCTGCCCGGTGTGGTACAGGAGTGGGGGGGAATCATCCGTCATGGGGCAAAACTTCTCTATGCCTATGCTGAAGCAACTGTGCCAAAGTTGACCCTAATAACACGGAAGGCCTACGGTGGAGCATATTTAGCGATGTCTTGTAAGCACCTGCGCTCCGATTATAACGTCGCGTGGCCGACTGCCGAACTGGCGGTTATGGGTGCCGAAGGAGCGGTGAACATCATTCACCGACGCGAACTCAATGCCGCTGAAGATGATGTAAGAGAGGATGTGCGCCTCGAGTTGGTCGCAGAGTACAAGCGCAAGTTCGGTGACCCTTATGTCGCCGCTAGAAATGGCTGGCTCGATGATGTGATAGAACCGAGTGAAACTCGCCTCAGACTATGCCGTGCCCTGCGGCTATTTCGTAGCAAAAAAGAGCATACACCGAGTAAAAAGCATGGAAATATCCCGCTTTGATGCCCTTTCAAATTCAATGTTTATCTGCCTTTGAGGTTCTGTGCTCTCGCCAATAGGCCACTAGATTCGGACTCTGGCAATGTAGATTCCTCTTCGTCGATATCGATAACATCTTTCTGAAGTTCATCTTTTTCTTCAACGCTCTCTTTCTGAACCGCTCCCGCCAACACTCCTGTATTGCCGCTTGTGAAAAGCATCTTGGCAAGGAAAAACGCCAATAATATTCCCACTATAACTATCCATGTCGAGGGATTAACGATCACTGAGGAAAAGTCCTCACCGCTCGGTAACTGTTCGCTTGCAACTGTGAAAACCTGTCGCTCAGGATCTAATTCATGTTCTCCATCGACTACCACCAAATCAATGGTATGCCCACCTACCCCCAACTCGCTTGCATGGTACATCACACTACATTGGCGAAGGTCGGACACTACTCCGCCACATATCGGAGTAACAGAAATCCACTGAGTATCGTCAATGCGATAGCGGATGGAATGGTTTCCCTCGCCATCTACATCCAGAAATGAATACTCTACCACCAGAATTTCGTCCTGCCAAATTGCAGATTGCCATTGGGCGATGGGAATATCGTTTACCGGAGTAATGTTGACCTTCAGCCGGTGAGATATTGTGGTGGCTTCGTCCGAAGCGTTCAACCAGCCTAATTCCATCTCACCATTGAAGTTGACAGGAGGTTGTAAAGTCATCACCCCTTGCTCAATTAGTAAAGCGAATTCTCCAATTGAATCATCGGGCGAAAAAATGTACACCATATCTTCTCCGTCGGGGTCCCAAGCCAGCAAGGATAGTTCGACGATTAGAGTTTCATCTTCAAAGAAGGTCAGGTTCCAAGCCGCAGCGTCGAACTTTGGTTCATCATCGGTGGGGATAATCTGCACCGGTATCGACTGAGTGGATGCTAGGGTTGTGCCATCGCTAACATCGAGCGTCAGTATCGCTGCGCCATTCCAATCCAGCGCACTGGTCAAAGTGATGTTGGTCTGATTAATTGTCACACTCAAGCGCTCATCGCTGGAACTTGCCGAGACCACCAAGGGCTCACCCTCCGGGTCGTAAAACCACGGCTCAACATCGAGGACCAATGAATCACCATCCTCATACATCTGTTGGCTGGGAATCTGCCCAAGGGACACTACCTGGTCATCGACTGCCACTACCGTTACCTGAGTTACCAAATCGAGTGTCTCTGGATTAACGGTATTTGACTCGATCAGGGTCAATGCAAGCAGAGTTGAGCCAGACCATTCGGGCATACTAGTATGGCCGATGGTCATATTAGGCCCAGCGATTATCAAATTGAAATAATCGCCCTCTGCCGCCATCCATGTAGCATTTTGGAAGTGGATGGGTTGACCATCCGGGTCGGTGGCAAAGTCTGCAGCAGAAACCAACACAGAGCCATGCTGGTCAAAAATAATTGCCGGTATCGGGTCGGTTTGATTCAGTCCGGTATTTCCGCGCTCCACTTCAACACTCAGTGATGCTGGCATTCCTTTGTGAGATGCCGAGAGAAGTACCTCATACACCCCTGGGGGTAACTGATCGAGGTTCAACTCACATGATGAGCGAGCGGTGGACGAATCAATACTTCCAGTCGCCGAAATCGACTCGTGGCCGATAACCGTACAATTGAAGCCATATCCCGAATCATTTGCGGCGATGAAGTCACCATTGCGGTGCATCGTCAACATCGAGAAATTGGAAATATTACCCAATTCAACATCGTCTTCAGGACCTCTCGCATCGGCGACAAACAGAAGCCTAGCGCCGAGCAGATTCTCATCTAGATATGAAATTTCATCTGAAATATAGGAATAATCATCCTCCCGATTACTGGCTGCCAGCCAATTGTTGTGATCACCCTTGAGAATCAGGTCGAGATAGGGGGAAATATGCTCCAACGCATGGCTCTGCTGCTCGGATTCTGTAATCGTTGAGTCTCCATCCGAAAGTCTCTCGATAAAACCGCTTTCATCTTGGTACTGCAGGTGATTCGCCCCAATCACCTCCATCAGATGCCAGCCACCAGACCAATCTTCAAGCATCACTTTCACATTTTGATATACCGGGGCAATCTCATCGACAGACCCGGTGAGAAATAGCGCATAGGATGGTTTCGGATAGTGCGGCATTAAGTTGGAGAGCGAGGGCATATCTGCTTTCTCCAGCCCGAGACCAAACAGAGCTCTCGGCGGAACAAATGTTTCGTTATTGATTTGATTTTCCCATGCCACTTGAGTGATTGCCGCCAGAGTTGCTCCGGTGCCATGGCCACCTACACCCCAGTGGTCAAGGTCAAACCCTCCGATGAAATTATCAGGTTGGTTTCCATTTTCAAAGCCGCTTTCATTGACATTTCCAAAGGCTGAATATAGCCCTTGCATCTCCCCGAGTAGAGTTTCAACCTCGTCGGTACCCCAGCGATCTTCTGGGGTGATGACGATGTAGCCGGAACTGGCCAATGATTGGGTTATCCAACCGTAATTATCGAATTCTTCTCCCTCATCAACAAAGAATACCACCATCGGAAAAGGGCTACTATCCCATGCCATTTCGGCCATTTCACCAGAACCGTTGGTGCTTGGATAATCGATTCGAATCTCAAACGAGGTGCTATCACCAATATTCACATTTCCTTCAAGAAAACCGGTGCTGTAGTGGCTGAGCGATTGGGGATGGGAATAATTACTTGACTCATTCGGCTCGGCAGCACTGAGAACCAACATCGGCAAGAGTAGGATGATGATGACAATTGTTGCCAGTGGGCGAGATGCGATTTTCGTGCACGCCACACCCCCAACTCCCCGGGTCATGTGATGCCCTCAATGTGGAGTGTCTTGAATCTCTCGCGGGCATGAGCGGGTGAAATCAGTATTCATCCAATAGAGATTCAGCGAAAACCAGACGGTCGAGCAGTAATTCAAGTGACGGGAGGTCTTCGGCTCTCCCAGGGCACCAAAGCGTCGACCACGCAGCTAAATGTTGGGCACATAGTAGCCATCTGCCATCGAGTTCCCCGGATGATAAACTGGAAATCCTCTCATCATAAGTTCCACTCGATTTCGAATACGTGGGCATCAACTGCAGGCCTGCCCCAACATATTCGCTTTCGACGTCAGATTGTAGGTCGAAGTTAATCGATACTGCAATTTCCAAAGCAGCCTCACCCGATTCAGACTCCGCTTCTGTGTTCAACATTGCTCCGGCCCAAGGTCCATCTTCGGACAATTCCCTTCGACCACCGCTCCATAGCAATTTCCCACCGGCTTTGGACCATGCCTCAGCACACGAGCGCGCTGCACCACCACCGCCGTGTAGGCATAATATGGCACCATTCTTGATTTCGACACCTCGGTGCTGCGCCACATGGACAAGTCCGATACCATCAGTCGAAGCAACCCACCATTCCCGTGAGTTCCAACGAAGGGAATTGACGCTATCGATTTCCTTTGAGGAATCGACGAATTTCATCGCCGCTGAAGATAACTGGTGCTTTAGTGGGGAAGTCAAAGATAGCCAGCGCTCATCGTGAGAACCGGGTATTCTCTTATTTCGCACTGGCAACACCGCTTCTCCAAGTGGCTTTAGACGCTCATCAGCGGAGGTGATTTCTTCTAAGGCTCTTTTAGCCACTCTCTCGATAATGGTCCGGGCGCGGAACGCAGATATCGGTGAGTCGGTGTATTCCCATTTCGGTACTTCACCGGGTAGTGCACCCACATATCCCCAGGCTAGGGCGTCCTCGACACGGGTAGCGGGTATGACTTCGACACGCTCAAGATTGGTCTCAAGGCGATTTTTTGCTTTCTCATTTACACGGTTCTCATGCAAGTGCTCGGTTACAAGCGCCATCAACATAGGCGACAGAGAATGGGTAACCGGCTCGCCACCAACACCGTAGCGGACCTGAGTCATGACATAGCATAATCAATGCCATAAATGAATCAAACGCAGTCAGTGTCCGAGAAAGATGGCAAGATTACAAACGAATTACGGAAAGAAACAAGAACAGGGGATGAAAAGGACAAACATGGCGAAGGCGGTAGAGCGCGGATCATTCATTTGGTTCTTAATGGCGGCAACACAGATTTGGATTTCCTTCATCATTATGGAAGAGGCTACTGCTGCGGTTGAAACCCTGTTCGGTGCTAGTGCTGCGGCGTGTTTCGTGCTCGGAATTATCGTCTTCAAGCGGGAACAGATGGATATGTTGGAAAACCCCCTGAAGAAGGACAAGGAAGTGCACCCCGAAATGCAGCAGAAGCAAAGTACTAATTTTTGGGTAATCATCGGTTTGTGGCTGGTGGTGATGATCTCATCTTCATACATTTTCTGAGGATTTCTTATGATGGAAGACCCATCTGACAACTTGTTGGATGGGGTGTGGCCATTTCTCAAGCGGTTCATCATGCTATTACTCCCGTTCTGGGTTTTCCTGCTATTCTATGCGGGCAAGGCACCGCTTTGGGTGGCTACGACAATGGCTGGATTCTCTCTTGCGCCAGTGGTAATCTACGAGAAATTGATGCTGAAAAAACATCTTAAAGATGAGATGCCATAGTGGGAAGAATCATAGGCAATAGCACCTGTGTACAGGATGTAGTGGTTAGCGTGTGGTTGCTTGATGTCCTTGGAGTAACGGCCCCCTCGACACTTGAGATTATTTTCATCTCCTGTGCAGTTTTCGGTTCGGCATTTTTCATCATCATGATGACCATGATGTTGCTTGGAGGAATAGTTGGGGGAGCGATTGATACGGTATTTGACGCCGACTTCACCTTGGATACCGACCTTTCTTTCGAATTATTCACCCTGCAGGGGATTTCGGCAGCTATTATGATGTTCGGTCTAGTTGGGATGTTCGCGATAAAATCTACTGATACAGAAGTCATCGCGGTTTTTGCCGGTGGCATCGCCGCAATCGCTTCTCTGTACGCAATGAAAGTAATGATGGAGGGAATCTATGCCCTACAGACCGATGGCACAATGCACACCAGCGAAGCCGTAGGGGAGCGGGGTTCGGTCTATTCAAGAATCAAGCCGGGGGAGACCGGCGAGGTGCAGGTGCCGGTCAAGGGGGGCTTGCGCACTTTGGCGGCAAGAGCCAAGGATAAGGAATTACTGATTCCCACAGGGACTTTCATCAGAGTAGTGGATTCTATCGGTTCGATGCTGATTGTAGAAGAACTGAAAGACGATGAATCCCAAGTAGAACAAGAGCAAAAAAACGAAGAAGAATGAGGTGATTAAATGGCAGCAGAAGGATGGTTAATAGCAATATTTGGCGGAGCGTTACTGGTAGGATTTTTCGGTGTAGTATTACTGATAACGCGTTATAAACGATGTGCTTCAGACGAAATCTTGGTCGTATTCGGAAAGGTTGGAAAAAATCAGGCTTCGGTGTGTATTCACGGTGGAGCGAGACTGATTTGGCCTTTATTTCAAGATTTCAAGAAAATCTCACTCATCCCGATGACGATTCAGATTCCACTTACCAATGCCCTGTCACTGCAAAACATTCGCATCCACGTTCCTTCGACCTTCACCATCGGAGTCAGCACCGACCCACTAATCATGAATAATGCCGCCGAGCGTCTGCTTCATCTCACAACCCCGCAAATCGAGGAGATGGCACAGGAGATTATCTTCGGTCAACTTCGCTTGACAGTAGCCAGTCTTTCGATTGAGCAGATCAACCAAGACCGAGATAACTTCCTTGAGTTGATACGTGATAACGTCGGCGCTGAACTGCACAAGTTGGGATTGTTCCTCATCAACGTCAATATCACCGACATCACTGATGAATCGAATTACATCGACAGCATCGGTAAGAAGGCCGCCGCTGGGGCAGTAAACAAGGCGATGGTAGACGTTGCCATTGCAGAGAGGGATGGTGCTATCGGCAAGGCCGATGCCGACCGTGCTCGTGAAATCGAAGTGGCCGAAAACGTCGCTGAATCAGCAAAAGGTCAGAAATCTGCTGAGAGAGACCGCCGTGTTTTCATTACCGAACAGGAAGCGATGGCTGTTGAGGGCGAGAACCTAGCAAAGGCGTCTATTGCAGATACCAACGCCAGTTTGGCCGAAAAGGAGGCTGAAGCAATGCGCCGTGCAGAAGTTGCTAGGCGAAAGGCTGAGGCTGAAGTCCAATCTGCTCAGTACGATCTTGAGCAAGAACGCCTGCGGGCCGAGGAGATTGTACGCGAGGAAATCGCCAAGCAACAGATGGAAATCGCCGCCGAGGCCGAGGCCGAGCGTCTACGACGTATCGCCCGAGGTGAGGCCGATGCAATCATCGCCGTGAAGACGGCCGAAGCAACTGGTATCAACGAGGTACTAGGTGCCAAAGCCGCCGGTTATGAGAAACTGGTAGCCGCTGCCGGCGGTGATACCGCCGCCGCTGCAACCCTATTGATGGTCGAGCAACTAGAGCCTATTGTGGCACGTCAAGTAGAGGCCATCTCCAATCTGCAGATTGATAAAATTACAGTCTGGGACTCCGGTAACGGTGGTGAAGGTGGCAGTACTGCCAACTTCGTCTCCAGCCTGATTCATAGCCTGCCACCGGTTCATGACGTAGCCAAGATGGCGGGTGTCGAACTTCCCGATTATCTCGGTTCAATCAAGCAAGACGAGAATTAATTCGTACCCGGGGCGCCGCACCCCTTAGGGGTGCGAAATAGCCACCATAGGGGTTATATCGAGGTCAAGACTTGAATACCGCCCTATTTGCGCAATAGTCATGCCTTCCGATTTAGAAATAGCAAATTCTGCCGAAGTCATTCCTATCGAGGAAGTGGCATGGAAACTCGGTATCGGGGCTGAAGAACTAATTCCTACCGGAGATGGAGTTGCTAAAATTCGTTGGACTGCACTTGAGAGTCGATTCAACAAACCGCAAGGATTCATGGTGCTCATCACCTCGGTTCACCCTACTCCCTTCGGAGAAGGAAAAACAGTGACTACTATCGGTCTGTCTCAGGCTCTAAACCAGTTAGGTCGCCAAGCGGTATGCACCATCCGCGAGCCTTCGATGGGTCCGGTTTTCGGGATCAAAGGTGGAGCAGCTGGTGGGGGTTATTCTCAAGTTGTGCCGATGGAAGACATCAACCTGCACTTCACGGGCGACCTGCATGCGGTTACCAGCGCCCACAACCTGCTCTCAAATATGCTTGATAATCATCTCAAACACGGTAATGAACTAGACCTCGACCCAACCAGAATCACTTGGCCAAGGGTCATCGACTTGAATGACAGGAGTCTGCGTCAACTCGCAATCGGACTTGGGGGTTCGGCCAATGGTATGGCACGCGAAGAGCGTTTCGATATCACCGCGGCCAGCGAAGTGATGGCAATTTTGACGCTGTCGAAAGATTATGCCGACCTGCGCCACCGACTAGGTCAAATCGTAGTCGGGCAACGCCGAGATGGTGTCCCGGTTAAGGCTGATGACCTCGGCGCAGCCGGGGCCATGGCACTTCTGCTTCGCACCGCCTTCCTGCCAAATCTAGTGCAGACCTTGGAGAACAATCCGGCATTCGTCCATGGCGGCCCATTCGCTAATATTGCCCATGGAAATTCCAGCGTCATAGCTGACCGACTGGCCCTAGCGACAAGTGAATTCGTCATCACCGAAGCCGGTTTCGGCTCGGAAATGGGTGCAGAGAAATTCATGCACATCAAGGCACCTATACTCGGCAGAGGGCCGGATTGTGTCGTAGTCAATGTCACAGTGCGGGCGATGAAATTGCATGGTGGCGCATTTGGCGAACGGGGCAACTATCGACCGACACCAGAAGAGATTGCCGCCAAGAACGTCCCTGCTGTACGAAAGGGGGCACGTAGTAATCTCGACCGTCATATTCGCAATATGCTGATGTTCGGGATGCCAGTCATCGTCAGTATCAACCAATTCGCCAGCGACACCGAGAGTGAAATCGCCACCTTAGAAGACTGTGCCCGGGAATCTGGTGCCAATGCGGTTGTACGAAGTAATGTGTTTGCCGAGGGCGGAGCCGGCGGGCGAGATCTGGCAAAAGCGGTAGTCGCGGCCTGCGAAGACCACTTGGCCGCAGGCCGACCATTCAATCCTCTTTTCGACCACAAACGACCGGCTACAGAAAAAGCACTGCGAATAGCCACCAACCTGTATCGGGCAGCCGGGCTGAATATCCGCGATAAAGCAAATCGCCAATGGATGGAAATCGAGAGATGGGGTTATTCACATCTGCCGGTATGTATGGCAAAAACCCAGTATTCATTCTCCCATGACGCCAACCTCCTCGGCGCTCCCGAAGGATTTGACCTGCCGATAAGAGAATTCAGACTCAACGCAGGTGCCGGCTTCATCGTCGCTGTTCTCGGTGAGATGATGACCATGCCGGGACTGCCAAAAAAGCCTGCGGCTATCGACATGGATATCGATGAACGCGGCCACCTAAAGGGAGCATTCAGTTAACTGGTGGCAAAAATGCAGATACTCAAGCGCGAACACGACCTATGGCGCTTGCGTATACGCTCATCCGACGACCTGTGGGTACTGGCGAGAATCTGTCGCAAGCGCAAGCAGTTCGGGATGCTTGGTGAGCGAAGGGACCAGACCACTGCAGGCATAGAAGGTGGACGTGCAAAGGCCGCTGAGCGCAAGAAAATGTGGATTCTACTCAATATAGAGAATACTGAATATCAATCATTCTCTGACACCTTGCGAGTACATGGCATTATCGAGGAAGCAAAAATAGACAAGGGCAGCCACCACACCCATTTGGTCGGTGCTGGAGATGAGATTGAACTGCGTAGTTTAGCTGGTTTTCCCACTGAGGACCAACGGCTGCTTGATGATGCAGTAGCGGACGGAGGAAAACCGAGAATCGCCATTGCGGCAGTCGAGAGCGACGAGGTCATACTCTACGAAGTCGCCAATCACGGTATCCGCGAGGTGCAT
>Ga0302120_10001494_pt1 | contig 10940 bp, 4 predicted proteins | sample AG5_Bottom_MG_FD_203118 | JGI IMG/M metagenome (GOLD analysis project Ga0302120, IMG submission 203118) | Marine microbial communities from Western Arctic Ocean, Canada - AG5_Bottom | ecosystem: Environmental > Aquatic > Marine > Oceanic | place: Canada: Western Arctic Ocean | collected 2017-10-01 | reverse complement strand
CCATGAACAACGACCTGCCGTCCTTCGTCGTGATGGTCACCAAGGGCAAGGGCGGACAACCGCTCGTCTCGCGCCTCTGGGGCAGCGGCTTTCTTCCCGGCAAGCACGACGGAGTCCGCTTCCGCGCCGACAAGGATGCCATCCTTTATCTCAACAGTCCCGAGGGCATCGACCGCGCCAACCGCCGCAAAGTCCTCGACCGCATCCGTGAACTGCACGAGATTCAGCTCGAAGCAACCGGCGACCCCTCCCTCGAAACCCGCATCGCGCAGTACGAGATGGCCTTCAACATGCAGAAGTCCATCCCGGACGTCACCGACCTCAGCGACGAGCCGGAAAGCACCTTCAAGCTCTACGGCGACGAGGCCAGGAAGCCCGGATCCTTCGCCGCCAACTGTCTCCTTGCCCGCCGTCTTGCGGAGCGCGACGTGCGCTTCATCCAACTCTACCATCAGGGCTGGGACCAGCACGGGGGCTTGCCCCGCGCCATCAAGCAGCAGTGCAAGGAAACCGACCAAGCCTCCGCCGCCCTGGTCACTGACCTCAAGAACCGCGGCATGCTGGACGACACTCTCGTGATTTCAGGCGGTGAATTTGGCCGCACCAGCTACTGCCAGGGCAAGCTCTCCGGCGGCAACTTCGGCCGCGATCACCACGGACGTTGCTTCACGACCTGGATGGCCGGTGGCGGCTCCAGGGCGGGAACGAGCTACGGCCAGACCGACGACTACAGCTACAACATCGCCAAGGACGGCGTTCACATCCACGATTTTCACGCCACCATTCTGCACCTCTTGGGCATCGATCACGAGCGCCTCACCTTCAAGTACCAGGGCCGCCACTTCCGACTCACCGATGTGCACGGCAAGATCGTCAAGGGTGTGCTCGCCTGACTCCCAACACCCCATTCCATCCTGACCCACCCGGACCATGCGCGCTCTCTTCTTCCTCCTCCTCGCCACTGGCTACCCCCTCCTCGCGACAGCCGCTCCGGTCCGCCCGAACGTGATCCTGATCTTCATCGACGACATGGGCTTCGGCGATGTGGAGTTCAACGGAGGCACCCAGGCCAAGACCCCGCACCTCAATCAGATGGCAAAGGAAGGAAGGCGCTTTCACGACTTCTATGTCGGCTGCGCTGTTTGTTCAGGATCGCGCACCGCGCTCATGACGGGTTGCCACTACCAGCGTCTCAGCATGAATGCAGTTCTCTTTCCCAACAGCGGAAACGGATTGCATCCTGAGGAAGTCACCCTCGCCGACATGTTGAAGGAGGCCGGTTACAAAACCGCCTGCGTGGGCAAATGGCACCTCGGCCACCTGCCGCCCTGCCTGCCCACCTACCAGGGATTCGAAAGCTATTATGGCATTCCCTACTCGAACGACATGTGGCTCGATCCCGCCAACGTGCTTGCCAAGGATCTCCTCGTCCGCGAGGGCCTCACCCGCGAAGATGTCGAGGCAGGCCACCGGAAACGCAATTGGGTGCCCCTCCTGCGCGGAGAAGAAGTGATCGAATATCCCGTCGACCAGCGCACCATCACCAAGCGCTACACGGAGGAATCTATTCGCTTCATCGAAGCCAACAAGGACCAGCCCTTCTTTCTCTACCTGCCCCACACCATGGTCCACCGTCCCTTGGCGGTCTCGGAGAAATTCAACGATCCCAAGAAGGAGCTCATTCACAATGCGATCGAAGAAGTCGACTGGTCCGTGGGACAAATCCTGGACACGGTGAGAAACGCGGGCATCGCGGAGAAGACTCTGGTCATTTTCACCAGCGACAACGGCGCAGCGGTGGGCTCCTCACTCCCCTTGCGCGCGAGGAAGGGCAGCGTCTACGATGGCGGGATTCGCGAACCGACCCTGATGTGGTGGCCCGGCCGCATCCCAGCCGGATCAGTCTCCACCGAAGTGGCCGCCTCCATCGATCTCATGCCAACCCTCGTCAAGCTCAGCGGCGGCAAGCTCCCGAAACGAAAGATCGACGGCCAAGACATATTCCCACTCCTCACCGGGGTGGAGGGCGCCAAGAGCCCGCATGAATCCTACGTCCTCATGCATGGACCCGGCACAGTGCGATCCGGCAAGTGGAAGTTCTATCCCTGGGCCGAGAAGAAAGGTGGCCGAGACGGCACGAAAGGTTCTCCCTCACGCGATCCAGTGCAGCTCTATGATACCGTGGCCGACATCGGTGAGACGGTGAACCTCGCTGCCAAATACCCCGAGGCCGTGAAACGATTGCATGCGGCCTACGATGCGCACGTGGCCGAGATCAAAGCCAACCAACGACCCACCGCTGCGATGATCCGTCCAAAAGGCTCTCCCCCTGCGGCCCTCGCCCGAAAAAAACGGAATCCCGCGGGCAGAGGATGGAAGACTCTCTTTGACGGAAAGAGCCTTCGGGGATGGAAGCCCTCCAGCGAGGCCAACTGGCGCGTGGAAGATGGCGCGATCGTGGCCGACAAGGGCGAACGCGGATTTCTCATCCACCAGGATACTTATCAGAACTACGAACTCGCCCTAGAGTTCAAAGCCGCAAAAGGAACGAACAGCGGAGTCTTTCTGAACACGCAGGTCAAGCCCGCCAGCGTGACGGAGGACTGCTACGAGCTCAACATCGCTCCTCCGGACAATCCCTTTCCCACCGGCAGCCTCGTCGGGCGCAAGAAGTTCGAAGGGGCCGGCGAGTCCGACAAGTGGCGAAGCTTCGGAGTGCGCGTAGTGAAGAAACACGTGATCGTAAAACTCGATGGCAAACAAATTCTCAACTACACCGCCGACAAGCCGGCCACCGGAAATCTCCTCGGGCTGCAACTAAACAGCGGCCGCGTTGCCTTCCGCAATATCCGGGTAAAGAAACTGCCCTGAGCGTGAGGCCGGGCCGACTCACGGCTGAATCCTGTTCCGTCATCATTTGCCATTAACATACCATGAGTCTCGTATCCAGCCTGCACACCCGCAGCCCTTCTTGGATTCTGGTCGGATCCATAAGCAAAATCATACCCATCAGCGAATTGCCCGTTGATATCGCTCTCTTCAGAGGAGCAGACCACCGCGGACCGCTCACTGGCGGGCTGGAATTCTTGAACGAACTCGCGGGGGGGCCGGAGACCCCCTGATCCCGCGCACCCCAAACCTGGATATTGGCCCCTCGGACAGACGCCGGACACCCTCAGCTAAAGTTTCTTCCCGCCCCTGCCGGCTCTCAGGAGCAGCCATCGCAGAAAATCGTCCCCAAATGGGATCTTCTCGCTAATTCTTGCACAATTCGAGTCCTTCCCCGCGTAGCTTGCTTGCCCTCGACGGGGGGCTGTCACTAACTACCAACTCATGAAACGCTTCACTCTGCTGATCCCCATCCTGCTCGTGCTCCTCTGTCCCTTCTTCATGTCGGCCAAGAAGAACGACGCGGTGAAACACATCGTATTCATCGCCGGCAATCGCAGTCACGGTTCCGGCGAGCACGAATTCTACGCCGGCTGTACGCTCCTTGCCAAAGCCCTCAACGAGCAAAGCGGACTCAATGTGAAAGCCACCGTTCTGCGCGCAGACTGGCCCAAAAAGGACAAGGCGATTCTCGAGAGTGCCAATACGATCGTGATTTACGCGGATGGCGCCAGCGGCCACGCCGGGCAATGGGAATTCCTCGACAGCCTCGCCAAGAAGGGGGTGGGCATGGTCTTCATGCACTATGCAGTGCACCCGAATCCGCAACTGGGCAAGCAGTACTACCAGCCGTGGATCGGCGGCGCGATGGAGAGCGGCTGGTCCGTCAATCCCCACTGGGTTGCTGATCTCGAGATCATCAAGGGTCACGAAATCGGAAATGGAGTTCCCGAGAAGACCACTTGCCTCGACGAGTGGTACTACAACATGCGCTTCATCGATGATCGCGAGAAGGTCCTCGATCTCTTCACCGCGACTCCAACCCGCAAGAACATGCACCGCTACATCAACATGTGGAACAAGCATGGAGTGGAGGGGCTCGACAAAAAACAGACTCTCATGTGGGGATACGAACGACCCAACCAGAGTGGTCGCGGAATTGGATTCACTGGCGGTCACTATCACCACACCTGGGCGCTGGACGGAGTACGCACCGCCGTGCTCAATGCAATCGTGTGGACCGCGGGCCTAAAAGTCCCCGCGGGCGGAGTAGTGTCGAAAACACCAACCGTGGCTGAATTCAATGCCAACCTCGACGACTACGGGAAGAATACGAAGCTCTTAGAACTACCCGACCCGGAGGACTGGAAAAAGCTACCCGCCGCCAAAGTCAACGAGAAGCGAGAGGCGGGTTTTAAGGTGGGTGCCGGAGCGAAGGTTCGACCAGCCCCGGCACCCCAGGATCAGAAGATCGCCACCAAGCCGCTCTACAAGAGCCCGCTCATGAAGAGCGGCGACAAGGAACGCCTCGCCACGATCGACATCGCGTTTAAAAAACAGAAGCGCGATCTTTACCTCCTGGTCTCCGACGAAGGAGATCAAAGCCACGACTGGGCCAATTGGATCGAGCCCGTCCTTGTGATGGAGGACGGACCCAGGACCTCACCGCCCTCTCCTGGAAATCCGCCACCACGGCATTTGGCAGCGTAAACCGCGGTGCGAATTGCGATGGCAACCCGCTCACAATCGCGGGGAACATCTACGAGAAAGGGATCGGCGTCCACGCGGACTCGATCCTCCATTTCAAGATTCCCAAAGGCACCGTCCGCCTGCGGGCCAAGGTGGGACTCGATGACGGCGGCGCCGATCGGAACGGCCGCACGCCAGCCTCGGTGCGCTTCTATGTCTTTGACGAAGAGCCCGTGGGCATCGCCAAGGCGGGCGACACGTTTGATCCGGACAATCTTGATCCGCAGAGCATCCCGATCGAGCAATTCGAAGTCCCGGACGATTTGGAGGTCACGATCTGGGCCACCAGCCCGATGCTGCACAACCCGACCAACATGGACACCGATGCCGCGGGCCGAATCTGGGTGGCCGAAGGAGTGAACTACCGCCGACACCAAAACCGGCGCCCCGAAGGGGACCGCATCGTGGTTCTGGAAGACAAGGACGGCGATGGCAAAGCTGACAGCTCCCACACCTTTGTGCAGGACCCCGAACTGGTGGCCCCGCTGGGCGTGAGCGTCTTCGACAACAAGATTGTGGTCGCACAACCACCCCACCTGATCATCTACACCGATGTGAACCGCGACCTGGTCTTCGATCCCGCCGTGGACAAGCGCGAAAACCTGCTGAGTGGCTTCAACGGAAAGAACCACGATCATAGCTTGCACGCAGTGGTGGCGGGACCGGGCGGCAAATGGTACTTCAACCACGGAAACACGGGTGCAAATTTTAAGTCGAAGGACGGAAAGGAGTTTTGGATTGGCGGACCCTACAAGGGTGGCGGCGGGGAATGGCCCGTCGATCATGTCGCGTTCGGAGGAAAGCGGAGTGACGACGGTCACGTCTGGGTCGGCGGCTTTGCCGGGAAAATGAACCCCGATGGCACCGGCGTGCAGATCCTTGGTCACGGATTCCGCAACAGCTACGAACACACCGTCACCTCCTTTGGCGACGTCTTCCAGAACGACAACGACGATCCTCCTGCCTGCCGCACCACCTGGCTCATGGAGGGTGGCTTTCTCGGATTTTTCTCGCCAGACGGAAAGCGCCACTGGCGAGCCGACCAACGCCCGGGACAATCGGTGCCCGAGGCTCATTGGCGTCAGGAGGATCCCGGGACCCTTCCCCCGGGTGACGTCTACGGCGGCGGATCACCGACCGGTATTTGCTACTACGAAAATGGCGCCCTCCCCGTGAAATATGAAGGCCTCCTCGCAAGTTGTGAGGCGGCACGCAAAGTCGTCTTTGGCTACCATCCGATTCCCGAGGGATCAAACTTCAAGCTGGAGCGCTTCAATTTTTTCAAGTCCACGAGCGGGAACATGTTCCGCCCTTCCGATATCATGGTCGGGGCGGACGGCGCCCTCTATGTCGCGGATTGGTACGATCCCGGGGTGGGGGGACACAATGACCGGGACGGTAGTTGCTCGGGGACCATTTATCGAATCGCCCCCAAGGGATTCACCCCGCAGATTCCGAAGGCTTCTCCAGACACCATCGAGGGCGCAATTGGCCTTTTGCGCAGCCCTGCCCAGAACGTGCGCCATGCCGGCTTTGAGGCCCTCAGAAAGGCTGGCAAAAAGGCACTCCCCGCCGTTCTTGCTCTGCTCAATGATCGCAATCGCTACCTCCAGGCCCGTGCGATCTGGCTCCTCCCCTACCTCGGCCCGGAAGGAAGTAAACTCGCCGATGAATTCGCCACCAAGGGCAGTGCAGAGGTGCGACTGCTCGCCTTCCGCGCCTTGCGTAACGCCGGGCGTGAGCCGCTCCTCATGCTCTCCAAGTTTTACCAGGACTCCAGCCTGGCAGTCCGCCGCGAACTGGCGGTCTCCCTGCGCGAAGTTGAACCGCTTCGCAAGGCTGCCTATGTCGCCCATCTCCTTACGCGCTGCCGTGCCAACGACCGGACCTACCTCGAAGCATGCGGCTTGGCGGCGGAGGGTGCCGAAGAACGCGTGTGGATTCAACTCCGCTCCCTTGCCAAGGTCACTGATGCTCTCTCATGGCCCGCGCCCTTCGTGAAGATCACCTGGCGCCTCGGCCCCGTGGCCGCCATTGCCGATCTCCAGGAGCGAGCGGAGAGCCCTGCCCTCCCCGACCAAGCTCGCATCTTCGCCCTTGAGAGCCTCGCCTTCATCGACGACCCCAAGGCCATGGCGGCACTCACCGAGGTGACCAAAGTGAATGGCCCGGTTGGAGCCGAGGCCGCCCACTGGTTAATTCACTTGGGATCCACTCGTTGGAAAGACTACGGCGTGCACGCCCTCCTCAAGAAGAAGGGAATCTACGATCCTGATCAACAGGAGATCGCGAAGTTGGAGGTGCCGGTCTTCGAAGGCGCTTCGAGTCTCCCCTCCATCACGGAGATCCTCTCCATGAAAGGGGATGCCGCCCAGGGCAAAACGGTGGCTGCCCGCTGTGTGATCTGCCATCAGGTCGAGGGCCTGGGAGTCAACTACGGCCCTGCGCTGGCAGGATGGATCGCGAACCAAGGCAAAGAAAAATTCGTCCAGTCCGTCGTCAATCCCTCGTCCGAAATCGCTCACGGGTATTCCGGAAGCATCGTGCATCTCAAGGGAGGCGGCGAAGTCCACGGTCTCGCCCTGAGCCAGAAAGATCCCGTCATCTTACAGAGCCAGGGTGGTCTCGTCCAGATGATCCCCGCCAAGAAGGTGCAAAAAATCGAGCCCTTGAAACGGTCGCTCATGTTGTCGGCGGATCAACTGGGATTGACCGCTCAGGATATCGTGGATTTGACCGCCTACGTAGAGACCCTGAATTGAGCGTGGCGACCCCTCACAAGCGCTGCGCCCAAACTCACAGCGCTCTTCCTCCTCCCGCCAACCGAAGCCCTTGCCCGGCCGGACCAGCTCCCCGTTGAACGGAGGTCAGCCCGCTCAAGGGGGCGATGAGCATTCTATGCCTTGGCTGGCATTTTTCGCGACGAATCGTGGATTTCATGTTCGTATTCAGCGCCATGACCGCCCGCCTCACCCTTCGGCTTCCATCAATCGCTCTCCTTTTGATATCACCCCTCTTCGCCGACGACCCCGAGGTCTTCGGCCAGAAATTCCCCAAGCTCGACGGGCTGGCCACGGGCGAGTGGTGGACGCTTCAGCAACCCCGGGAACCAAAACCGGGGGCGAAGCCACCAAAGCGTAGGCCCAAGAAGATGATCAACCTGAACGTCCCGCGAGACGAAGTGATCGGATTTGGAATCTACACTCACGATCGCGGGGTCTTGAAATTGACCGCCCAGCTCTTCCCCCTCAAGCCGGACGAGGCACAGGAGGTGCGCCTTGAGTTCAAGAGGGGCAACAAGTGGCTGGAGGCCGCCAGGGAAGACGTGATGTTCCCGGGATGGAGTGCGCACTTCCGCATCGAGAAGTGGGACAACACCGCCGACGTGCCCTACCGGTTGCGCCACGGCGAAAAGGCGGTCTTTGAGGGACTCATTCGCAAGGATCCCATCGAGAAAGACGAGATCGTGATCGGCAATTTGTCCTGCAACTCGAGCCGCACGTCGGGCGCGCGACCGCAGATTGTGAATAACCTCCTCGTCCACGACCCCGATCTCATCTTTTTCGCCGGTGACCAGACCTACCATCATACCCAGCACACCGCCGGCTGGCTCGAATTTGGCCTCCAGTTTCGCGACCTGATCCGGGATCGTCCGTGCATCACGATCCCCGACGATCACGACGTGGGCCAAGGCAACATTTGGGGCGAAAATGGGAAAAAGGCCGAGTCCTCAGCGGGCCCAACCGGAGGGTACTTCTATCCGGCCCGCTACATCAACATGGTGCAACGCTGCCAGACCTGGCACCTCCCGGATCCCTCCGACGCACAGACGATTCAACGCGAGATTACGGTCTATTACACGAACCTGCGAGTAGGCGGGATCGATTTCGCGATTCTTGAGGACCGCAAGTTCAAGAGCGGACCAAAAGGTAAAATCCCCAAGATGGGACCCCGGCCCGATCACATCAACGATCCCAAGTACAACCGCAAATCGGTGGACGTCAAAGGGCTCAAACTCCTGGGCGATCGCCAGCTGAAGTTTCTCCACCAGTGGGGCCAGGACTGGACCGGTTCATTCATGAAATGCGTGCTCTCCCAGACCGCGTTCTGCGGTGCAGTGCACAAACACGGCTCTCCCAACAACCGCCTGCTGGCCGATCTTGATTCCAACGCCTGGCCCCAGACCGGGCGCAACAAGGCCCTACGCGAAATTCGACGTGCCTGGGCTCCACACCTCTGCGGAGATCAACACCTCGCGGTCACCGTGAAGCACGGGATCGACGAATACGGAGATGGCCCCTACGGATTCACGAGTCCCGCCTTGGTCAACACCATCTACGGCCGCTGGTGGCATCCGGCGAATGAAACGGCGGGGCCCAATCCCGTGCCCAAGAGCCCACTCCCCTGGACCGGTGACTACGAGGACGGACTTGGAAACAAGATCAGCATGCTGGCCTACGCCAATCCCGAGGACCGCAGCAACGAACGGAAGCGGGCTGATGGTTACGGAGTGGTGCGCTTCAAAAAATCGACCCGCGAAGTGACCTTCGAATGCTACAAGCGTTTCACGGACGTCACGAAGGATCAGAAGAATGCTCAGTTTCCAGGCTGGCCGATCAAGTTCCACACCAGAGCGAATGACGGCCGCAAGGTCTTTGCCACCCTGCCCAAGATCACGGTCCCTTCCCTCGATCACCCGGTCTACCAGGTCATCGCGGACAAGACCGGCGAGATTCTCTACACCACGCGCTCCGCCCAGCCCATGATCGAAGCTCAAGTCTACGCCCCCGGAAAGTATACCGTGAAAGCCGGCAAGGATAAGCCCGAAGAGGTCGTCCTCAAGAGCTTCGAGGTGCCCGCAAAATGAGATCTCTTCTCGTCCTCCCCCTGCTGAGTTCCGGGCTCTGGGTTTCGAGCTCAGCGGCAACTCCTCCTCTTTCCGCCAAGGCCTCGAACGACCGTCCCAACATTCTCCTCATCTATACCGATGATCAGGGTTACGGCGATGCGAGCTGCCTGAATCCCAAGGCCAAGTTCACCACCCCGAATCAGGATCGGCTCGCGCGGGAGGGCATGACCTTCACCGACGCACATTGTTCGGACACGGTCTGCACCCCGTCGCGCTATGGCTTGCTCACTGGCCGCTACAGCTGGCGCACCACCCTCAAGCGCGGGGTCTTTGGTGCCGAGAGGGCCTGTCTCATCACCGACGGCCGGGTCACTCTGGCGTCCTTTCTCCGCGACCACGGCTACCACACGGGAATGGTGGGCAAGTGGCATCTTGGGATGGACTTCCCAGGCACGCAGGGAAAGCGCGACTGGTCCAAGCCGGTGCAGGACATGCCGCTCGACAAGGGATTCGATTATTTTTGGGGCATTCCCGCCTCGATGAACTACGGCGTGTTGGCATGGTTCGAAGGACGCCACGCAGCGGTTCCGCCTACTCAGTGGACGAAGAAGAAGCCGAACAAGATTGCCCTTTCGGACTACCGCATCATGCCTCCCTACGAGATGAGACAGGGCCCCAACTTGATGGAGGTGGCGCCGGACTTCATCGATGATCAGTGCCTGACCCGCTTCACCAATCAAGCCCTGAAGTGGATCGCAGGAAAGGCGGAGGACGCACGTAAGGGGAAGCCCTTCTTTCTCTACCTGCCCTACACCTCCCCTCACAAACCGGTCATTCCCATCGAGAAATTCCGCGGACAGGGACAGGCCGGCGCCTATGGGGAATTCATGATCGAAACTGACTGGCACCTTGGGCGCCTTCTCGATTTGTTGGATCGTGAAAAGCTCACCGAGAACACCATGGTCATCTTCACTTCGGACAATGGGCCGGAGACTACCTGGAAGCAACGCATCGAAAAGTATTCCCACCACAGCGCTGGGCCGTTCCGCGAGGGAAAGCGCTCAATCTATGAAGGTGGGCATCGCGTTCCCTTCTTCATCCGCTGGCCCGCCAAGGTCACGCCGGGCTCCACGTGGGATCTCCCCGTGTGCCAGACCGATCTTCTGTCCACCTTCGCCTCCATCCTGAAGAAGCCGCTCCCGGAGAATGCGGCCGAGGACAGCATCAGTTTTGATCAGGCCTGGTGGGAGCGCAAGGTCTCCAGCCCTCCCCGCCCCCCCCTTATTCACCACGCCGCGAACGGCCGCTTCGCGATCCGCTACGAAGGATGGAAGCTCGTCATGGAAGGCACACGAAAAACAGAGAAGCGCGAACTCTACGACCTCGGGAGGGACCCCGGCGAAAAGAACAATGTTCTCACACAGCACCCCGACGTTGAGAAGAAACTTCTCGG
>Ga0302120_10001492_pt1 | contig 10967 bp, 7 predicted proteins | sample AG5_Bottom_MG_FD_203118 | JGI IMG/M metagenome (GOLD analysis project Ga0302120, IMG submission 203118) | Marine microbial communities from Western Arctic Ocean, Canada - AG5_Bottom | ecosystem: Environmental > Aquatic > Marine > Oceanic | place: Canada: Western Arctic Ocean | collected 2017-10-01 | reverse complement strand
GTTTACTGGTCCTTCGTTGGGTTGAACCCCAATTTCAGATACCAGCACTGAGCAGGATTCACCGACTATACACATCCTTTCGAACTGGCAGTCGGCTATGTTTTTATTAAACAGTCGGAGCTCCCTAGTCACTGCGACCAGCTTCTCTCGAAGCTGGCACTCCTTCTCCCGAAGTTACGGAGCTATTTTGCCGAGTTCCCTCGCGATATTTGTACCCGATACACCTTAGGCTGCTCACCTAGGGGCACCTGTTTCAGTTCTCGGTACGGTCACTCCTACGGCTTTTCATGGAGCCCAGGCCTCATCTGATATTTCACTCACGACTTCTTCACGTTCTCACCGTAACGGTTCTCCTGTGAATTATAGACGCTTCGCGCGCCTGACATATGACGCGTCAAACTAGCCCAAGCTGTCACCATTTTTGTAGGAGGGCTTACGAATATTAACGCAATTCCCTTTCGATCGTCTCGGTTAAGAACGATCTTAGGACCGGCTAACCCTCGGCTGATAAACAGTGCCGAGGAACCCTGGCCCCTTCGGCGGAGCGGATTCTCACCACTCTGTGCTGCTACTCTTCCCTAGATTCTCGTACGTATACGGTCCACAAGACCTCAAAGCCTTGCTTCCGCCCATACACGTCGCCGCGCTACCTCATCATCTTTCGATGGACTAACGTATCGGTATGCGATTTGAGCCCCGTCCCTTTTCCCGGCCCGCAAGCTAGACCAGTGATCTGTTACGAACTCTTTCAAGGATGGCTGCTTCTAAGCCCACCTTCTGGTTGTTTTCGACCACGGACTCGGTTTATCTGTGACACTTGATCGCAATTTTGGGACCTTAACGTTAGGCTGGTTTGTTCACCTTGCGTAATGGTAGCTTACCCACCATCACTCACTGCCCGTATCTACGGCGAAGGCATATTCGGAGTTTGGCAGCATGCCGAGGGATCGCTCCCCCTAAACACACAATCAGTGCTCTACAACGCCTTCCACCTCCACGGACGTCTACCTACGAGTAGTTTCGCGCGGAACCTGCTATTGCCCACCTCGATTGGACTTTCACCCCTATACCCAGCTCATCCGAGCGATTTGCAGATCAGCAACGGTTCGATCCTCCACCCAGTTTTCACCGGGCTTCAATCTGGCCAGGCATAGATCGGTGGGCTTCAGGTTCTCCACCATTGACTTCGGACGAGTACATCCCGTCCCTCACCGCTAATGCGGCTGCGGACTTGTCGGTTTCCCTTCGGCTTCGCAGATTAACTGCTTAACCTCGCCAATGATCAAGACTCCCAGGGGCATTTTTCGAAACGCACGATAGGACGCTGCTCATATCTTCGCTTTAACGCCCTATCAGCCTGTACCCATCTGGTTTCAGGTTCTTTTCACATCCCGCTAAGGATACTTTTCAGCTTTCACTCACGTTACTTGTAAACTATCGGTCTCGAGTTGTATTTAGAGTTGGAACTTTCTGCGTCCCACATTCACGCGCGATATCCAACGCACGCTACTCCGGTTACGTCACTTGGCCATATTCGTTACGGATACGGGACTTTCACCCTCTCTGGCTGCGCCATTCCAGGCGACTTCTCCTTACCGAACTTAGGCTACAGACGAACACACCACATTTCCTTCAGTTTCCATTCAGGATTCGGTTTGCTCTGTTCCGTTTTCGTTCGCCACTACTCACGGAATCTCTTTTGATTTCTTTTCCTCCCCCTACTAAGATGCTTCAATTCAGGGGGTTCCCTATCGCTAATGCGATTGACTGCTAGAGTCAGGAGGTCCTATTAGGTGATCTACGGATCGCAGACATTCATGCGTCTCCCCGTAGCTTATCGCAGCTTGTCACGACCTTCATCGGCACTCGAGCCAAGCCATTCCCCAGATGGGTTGTAGCATCAACATGCCCCGCACACTCCTTGGTGTGCAACCCTCTGGTGTCCAGGCTAACCTCTCGGATTTCCCAGGTTGACCGATTCCCCGTAGGTCGGCCTTCCTCCATCACTCTTCCCCGGAAACTTACGTCACCGAGTGCACAAGCATCCCGCCGAGAAACATCCGCTATTTAACAACACCTACCAAGCAATGGTTTGTAAATGGGGTGCTGCGTTGGATTCTTAAAGATTTTTTTAGATTTGAAACCGCGGCACTCGCGTGTGCTAGAACTCGCATTTCTCAAGCAGGGGCTAAACGACGAAGATTTGACAACAATACCGGATGGTCGCCGAAGCGCGAGACTGCGTCATTGAGGTCTCGTGTCGCCTCGTCAAATCGGCCCAGTCCGATGAAGGCAGCGGCCCGGCCATTGAGAGCTCCACTGGTAGGGGGGGAGCGCTCAAGGAAGGCATTGAAAATTCGTAATGCCTTGTCATACCTGCCTGAGCCCGCCAAAGCATTTCCGAGATTGAAGAGTACCGTGACCTCTCCTGGATCGGAATGGGCGGCTTGACGCAAGGCCATTATCGCAGCCTCGAATTGGGTGTCAGCACCATCTATGAGGCTGAAATGGTCATCGTCCTGCATGCTTATTGCTCGCTGTAATAGTGCGAGACCATAATTATTCATTATTCGGGCATCTGTAGGATGCTTCTTTGCGAGTTGCTGGAAGCATACCGCTGCTTCATCCCACAATGCATTTGCCATCGCTTGGAAACCTTTGTTGGCTAAGGCGAGTTCCTCCGCCCCTTGGTCAGCGTCTAATTCCAAGGCCTGTGCAGGAAATAATTCGGGCTCACTAAGGTCGGTTACTTCGGTCGGCGAGAAAACCATGGAGTCTAAAACCGGTTCAGCGAGGTCATCTAGATTGACCAGTACCTCGCTGGGCTCCAAATCATCACTGAAATCATGTGTTACAACTGTCTCTACCTCAGCGTATATCTGCTCCATATCTGGCTCAGCATGGGTTCTTCCAGGACTATGAGCAACTGCTACCGCTTCGACCTCAACAGAGGTTGCCTGTACGGGGGTTGCCTGTACGATGGCCTGTACGGGGGTTGCCTGTACGATGGCCTGTACGGGGGTTGCCTGTACGATGGCCTGCACTGGAGTTGCCTGCACAGAGGTTGCCTGTACGGGGGTTGCCTGTACGGCTACCGTTTCAACTGATACGTTCGAGGTTGGAGTAGCAACGGCCATCACCGTGGGCTCAGCCACTGCCTCGACATCAGGCTCGACTCGCGCCGCGACGACCTTGAGCGTCTGAGGGGGAGTGGTTTCCAATGGCACAGCAGTGATTTTTTGCGGTTGCACAGATTGAACCTCCGCAACGGCAGCGACATCAGCACCCTCGTCTGAGACGGCACCCTGCTCATCATCAGCACTGACAATTACTTCCATTTCGACTTCCATTTCACTTCCAGATTCAGCGGTAATTTCCTCGGGAGATGGGAGTTTTGTGTCTGTAGCATCATAGCCAATCGAAGGATTACTGCCGATACCGAATGGGAGTGAAGTAATACGTTTTGAGGCGCCACCACCAACTCCGAATGGAAGTGATGAATTGGCTTCAGACTCATCAAACCTAATAAGTTCAGATTCGTCGAGGATGGAACCAAGAGATTCTCCGAGACGCCCGATTCCGGGAAGCCCACCGCGTTGCGCGAGTTTCTGTGCCCCTTCGCCCTTAGCGTCAAGGACATTGGTCATTCTCGAACCGCACCCGGGGCAGTCGGTACCGAGGAAAAGTAGTCCGCAAATCTGGCACTCGCGCATGGCACTCGACACCTCTCTTGCGTGCTTCGGCTATCAGTAAATCGGTAGTTTGCTTTTAACAAGTTTTCATTTGACGAAATTCCCAAGATGTATATTCCTATGGAAGCATATCACGATAGAACTGAAATATACTCCATTTTCAAATACTGGAATATAGTATACCGTGGAATAGCACTATGAAAATTGTCGCCACTATGCAGGTTAGAAACATTACTGGCAAACCCACTCGCATCCATTCCCTGGTAGTGATTGGTCGCGCCCCGCGCTCAGCTATCGATACCGTCATTACATTGGCCGAAGAACCGATTGGAGTGGCATTGCCGCCGAATCCAGCACCCATTGCCAAAGCCCAGAATAGTGGAGCGATGTCGACACTCGGATTTGCCTCACCGATGCTGATGATAACAGGAATCATCGCCGCAGTGAAAGGGATATTGTCGATGATAGCACTAGCGATGGCTGAGACCCAGACAACTGCTACAGCGAGCATCACTGGATCACTACCGAAACTATCGAAAATCCAAATAGCTAACGACTCTAGGTAACCGACGTTTCCCAGTGCACCCACCAGCATGAATAATCCCGCGAAAAACAATAGTGCCTGCCATTCGACCCTGTCGATGACATCGTTCAGGAAACCCTCATTGTGCTCATGGTCGGGCATTGGACGAGCGAAAACTAGAGCAAATCCGGCTCCCGACAGTGCGATTGCATGAATTTGAATCGGCAAATGGAGAAATTCCGTCATCGAAAAGCCGACGACGGTCAGTGCGAGGAAAAACAATGTTCTTTTCATCAACCCTAAGTCCTCGATTACATCCCATTCATCCTCTTCCATCAGACTTTCAACGCTTTCAGGCTTATTCGAGACCCATTCACGGTAATACCAGCGCATGTATCCTAATGTGATTACCCAAGCAATAAGAGTCAGGAAACCCAACCTCAATAGAAAACCGTTGAAACCAAAAAGGTGCTCAAGGTCGACATCGTGAGCCGCTGCGGCGATCATCACATTTGGTGGGTCGCCAACCATCGAGGCAACCCCGCCAGTATCCGAGAGTATTGCCTCTGCCAATAGCGGAGGAATCGGACTGATTTCCATTTTTTGACATATCCGTAAAGTGATTGGGGCAATGATAATGATGGCGGTGACATTGTCTATTACCAATGAGAGGAGAGTGGTCAATGTTCCAAGGTACACAACCAGCCTCCAAGGGTCACCCTTGCTCAACTTTGCAGCCTTAATTGCCACGAATTCAAAGAACCCAGATACCTCTAACAATGCCGCGAAAATCATCATCCCGAGCAGAAGTCCAATTACCTCGAATTCAATCCATCCAACCATTTCATGTTCGAGGGAACTACCATGTTCGAAGGAAAAAACATTGGTGATATGTCCGAGGAAGAGCATAAGGATGCACCCAAACCAAGCGGCTACGGTGCGATGCAATTTCTCGGATAGAATGAGTACGAAACTAATGATGAAAATCAACAATACCGCGGTCTGTGCATCAAACATAGCCCGTCGACTTCTGCTCGACGTATAGAAGTCTCCCTCACAGAGACTCTAAATCATCATCACTTTCGAGTAAATCGTCGACCTCGGGAGGTCCAAGTTGTTCGAATGTCTCAGCTGAGATTTCCGGTTCGTTGGGGAGGATTTTTTCAGCCAAGGTTGAAGATACAGCAATTGTTTCCTCAGTATCGACCTTTGCTACTTCCTCGGTCTCTTTCTTTTCCTGACTCTCATGCAATTTCCCAAGTAATGCCTTGGTCGCGCTCTCGGCTATCGATTCAGACAACAGTCCATTGACACTTGCCTCGTTGATTGAAGCCATCTGAGCCATCAGCAATTCCATCCTAGTAGATTCCATCCGTTGATGATGAATCTTACTGGTCGAACTCAACTCCACCACCGATAATTCAGCGACTTCCAATCGCTCTGTGAGTACGTCTCCAAGCAATCTACTGTCTTCATCCGAGACCATGCCTTTACTGGAGAGTTCTGCTAACTTCTCCAATGCAGCCTTAGATGCTATCGATTCCGCCAGAGCAATACCGTAACTGATTTCATTCTCTGGGAGATTGCCGGTAACCTTCAGTTTGTTCATCACTGGTTTCAGAGTCAAACCCTGAACCAATAGTGTCCAAAGTACCACGCTGAAAGCCATCACCAACAGATCATTGAACAACCATTCGGGGAAATTAGTGGTATATTCTATGCCCGCCAACTCAAAGTTTGTACCATGCGAAACCATGTTCGACAATAGTAGGAGAAGGGCGATAGGAATAGAGCCCCGCAAGCCAGACCAGAAAATCGTGTGGCGCCACTTCCAAGGGATTGGATTAGGATGATTATGATTAGAAATTGCAGTTAGTGGGTAGATGATTAACCTTGCAACCAAGGTGGCGAAGATAGCAGTGGTTGCGAGCACCAAAGTACGCATATCAAACTCAAACGCAGATTGAACCTCGTAGCCAATCAGCAAGAAGAGAACGCTGTTTATCAAAAAGGAAACAACTTCCCAAAAGTGTTGCAGACCGACTCTTGCGGTAGCAGTCATACCAAATTTGGTTCCGTGATTACCTACCATCAGCCCGCCAACAACTACCGCAATGACGCCGCTTCCGTGTAATATCTCAGCCAGCAGAAAAGTCCCGAATGCAAGTGCCACAGTTATCGAAATCTCGACCAGATGGTCACTGGTTCGAACTAGTAGCCAATTGGAAAGAATACCCCCCACGAATCCGACAAGAAAACCGATTGAGACGATGAAGAGAAACTTCACAAATCCGGATACCAGCAATTCGTGAACCGACAGATCTTGGCCAACAAAGGTCGCCAATACCGCCACTAGCAAGATGTTGAATAGCACAACAGCGGTTCCATCATTGAATAGCGACTCACCTTCGATGAGCACCGAGAGTCTCTTAGGTGCACCAAGAGTTTTGAATAGAGCCAAAACTGATACCGGGTCTGTGGCAGCGAGAATACTTCCCAGTAGCAAGCCATACAGTAGTCCATTTTCATGATTCGGCCAGACGATTTGCCAAATGATAATGCCTATGACAAACGACGAAATCAAAACTCCGGGAATTGCCAAAAGGGTGATGATTTTCCAATTTCTAGTTAATTTTCCCAAATCCATTGCCGCGGCGCCCTCGAATAATAATGGAGGCAATAATAAGAAGAAAATGACCTCTGCAGAGAGTAGCCCTTGGAAAGTTTCCGAGGCCGGCAATTCATCTCCTAATAGACCGATTACCAATCCAACCAAGACCAGAGCAATGGTGTAAGGGAGTCGAATCCAGCGCACTGCCATAGCCACCAGAATGGCTAGTATCAGCGCCCCAAGCAGACCCGAAATCCACACAGGAGCAATTACCGCCATCAAATCCCTCTCACGTCATCGTAGGAACAATCACACTTCAATCCTAGGGGTGGTAAACTATTGCCACGTTACCTTTTGCATCTACCAATGTGGCATTGCATTGAGTGCATATCATCTCGATTGCCAATGCCTTATCGTCATTGGAGAAAAAACCCCTATTAAATTTGATTTTCACCAAACCTCTAGCAGATAACTGCTCCGATATTTCACTCAAAATATTATCGGTCAATCCACTCTTGCCTACCCTTGCGGTGACGTTTAAATTTCTATCTCTAGCCGCCTTTAATATGTGATTAGGAATCTTACTCATTCGTGTGACCACCTTGTAAACCTCGACCCGCAATAGAGCATCATAACACCTTATCCTCGGTTAAATCATCGAGAGAATCAACTCCACTACTGTGCACACCACTCAGACCTCTATTGGAGACATTACCAAAGCGCCTAATGTTGCCGCATTTCAGACAGGTGGTGATTCTCATGCCGCCGCGAATCCGCACCCTGGCATTGAAAGATGGGCGCAACAAAACTCTGCACTGGCGGCAAATCCAATGCACGTGGGTGTTCGGCAATCCGATGCGGTGTCGAAGACCTATCTTCCACATATGTCTAGTGACGGCATCGGTGAATTCGGGATCATGATTTTTCCCTTTGGTAATGAGTTCAGCCAAATAACTCTGTGCATTTTCGGCTCGTTCGCGCCGGCGATTCCTCTGCCGCCGAAAGCGGCTCTTACCAGACCCCATTCAAACACCTCATCGCGACTTGAGAGTCTCAAGAATATCATCTCGGATATCGTTGATTTGACGGTCACCGTCGACTCTGAAGAGAACCCCTCGCTGCAGATACCAATCAGCGAGTGGGGATGTCTGTAGGTGATAGGCTGAGAGGCGCGAGCGAACCGTGTTTTCATTGTCATCAGCACGACGGGTGAAATCGCTCCCAGAACACGAATCGCAGGAATCCTCAACCTTAGGTCGATTGAAAGTGTCGTGGTAAACCGCTCCGCAGGAGGCGCAGGAAAAACGTCCGCATATCCTCTCGATGATGCGGTCATCCGGCACTTCGATTGAAATGACCAAGTCTACAGTTTCGATATTTTCCAAGGCCTGGGCTTGGGCGATTGTTCGTGGAAAACCGTCGAGTAATACTCCGGCGCCAGCATCGTCTTCGCCTAACCTTTCGGCAATTAATCCAATGATTACCTCGTCGGGAACCAGTTGCCCGGATTCCATGAAAACCTTGGCCTTCACTCCAAGTTCGGAACCCTGCGATAATGCTGCTCGAAGCATATCTCCGGTAGAAACTTGGGGCAGACCAGTTGCATGAGTGATTGCTGTGGCTTGAGTCCCCTTCCCTGCACCGGGTGGGCCAAAGAGTACGATGCTTGCCATGGTACTACGAGGAGCGCCCTGTCTTTGAATCAAACGGTGTTCACTTGCCACCGTGTCGAAGCAGCCATTCAGCACCATAATGTCGCCATTGCTCCAAACTCCAACCTGCAGGCAGACCTGTCGATGGCACCTGCGGCATCCCGGCTACAGCAACACCATGTTGCATTATCTCGGGACTTGGTTCGGAACCACGCTGCTCAGTGCCAGTAACCCCGCCTTGTGCGACGCTATCGTGAATATTGACTGCAATGTTCTGGGGGGATGTAGTTGCAGGAGATGCGGAAAAGGATTCTACCGGGGGTACCTTCTTGGGTGGCAGGGCGGCAGGTGGCAGGGCGGCAGGTGGAAGTCCGGCAGGTGGCAATCCAAGGGGTGGAAGTGCTGCGGGCAATGGTGCCGGTCCCGGGGGTGGTAAATCTGCCATCGATTGTACCAGTGCAGCCTGGATTTCATCTGAAGAAATGTCTCCTGAAATAATATCATCTTCCTTAGCGACATCTTCCATCAAAGCAGCAGCTCGTCTATCGCCTATATTTTCCTGCGATGTGTGAACACCGGGAGCGACGAGAGATTCACCTTCGTCATCGTAAATCTTGGTATTTCTTCGCATTCTACGCACTACGACGAATAAGATGATTGGAATCAACACCACGATTGAAAAGAAAACCTCAGTGCTAACCATACCAGACAGGTCAAAGGGTGAGGTCGCAGGCTCTGCTGTAACTCCAAGTGAAATAATCTCCAAAGTAGTTACCACCACACCCGTTCCTGCTTGACCTTGAATTGTGATTTCCACAGTCCTCAATCCGCTACCCGCATCGGTTGATGGGGAGACTGAGATAGTTACAGATATTTTTTCACCAGGTTGCAGTTCAGCGAAACTTCCGTCGTACTGTAGTGACCATGCTGAATCCTCGACACCTTCACCATCGACGATTATTGCCGACATGTTACCACTACCCGGGCTATTGCCGAGGTTTGTGATGACCACCTCAATCTGGCCTTGAGTCTCACGAGGAAGGTCGTGGACCTTGGACTCGGAACCTATTTCAATTCCAAAATGGAGAGTCGGAACTACCTCAAGTTCCAAATCAATGAACACCTCGACAGAATCATTGTAGTAAGTACCGACAACCCTTACTCGAATGCTCTGTCCAATATCCCCTGCCGCGGTGAGGTTCGGGGCGAATACCCCGAAATCAACCTCATTTGATACCAATTTATCAATTGATTTCGGCGCAGAATCAATGCCGAATTGCCAACCGGGGGGCGCCTCAGTAGTAGACCAATTCAGATTTAGTGCTCCATTCCCAGTATTGTTCAGCCATAGTGTATATTGGCTCCATGAACCAACTGTTGCCTGTACCTTCTCGCCACTAGATTCAAGGTTGAGGCCAAGCAATTTTCCGACTATAAAATCTGTTCCGTTAGTGATGAATTGATTCGTACCGACCTCGTCCAACCTAGTAGTCAATGAAAATGCATTTTGTGAACCATCAGATGTTGATAGGGGAATAAATGCTGTAACCTGAACGGTTGTAGATTGACCAGGTAAAAGATTGAAAGTCACCTTTTCATATTCTATCACGCCGTCGTAGAGAAGATACATTCCCCAGCCGGTATTTGCTGATTGTAATTTGACCGAAAGTGGAATCTCGGTATTCCCGGTATTGGTTATCATCATCGAAACGTTAACCGTAGACCCGGTTTCAACAGTAATCGGCGAAGCACTGGCCTCAGGGCCAACAGGATTTCCTTGAAGGTCAAAAAGATCGGTTGAAAATACCTTTAGTTCTGACACCGTCACATTTGCATATTCTGAATGTGAAAAACTCGGGTCATTACTACTGGTAACTGTACAGGTAATCATGTCGACCTCTCCGGCTAGAGGCGAACCATTTGCAACAGGAGGTATTCTCAGTCTCACTTGCATCGGTAGAAATTCAAGGATATCGAGTGGCTCAAAATCTATTGTCCCGGATTGAGAAGGGCCTAATTCTACCGGCCAGCCATGCTCACTACTACATGTCAATTTATGCTGAGCAATAGTATTTCCAGTATTCCGAACAGAGATAGAAAATGCGGCAATCCCCCCCGGTTCAGCCTGAAGGTTCCCCACTCCAGCAGGAACGATACTTACAGCATCGACCTTACCGACAATGATGGTCAATCTGATGCTATGGCTGACTAAAGGCTGGTTTTGATACCGAGCGGTGAGGTCCAATACGAACGTGCCGGCTCTAGCAAAACGTTTTGGATCTGTCGTTAGATCGGCAGATGTATCTTCCAGCGCGAGAGCAAGAATAATGGAATCATTTTCTTCACCTTGCGCCGGCATTGTAAACTGACTTCCCTCAATGATTGTTCGGGTCCACATATCTTCTGTGGAGAACAATCGAGTGGGCTGTTGAGGGTCATACTTCTGAACATTGGTTACAGTTAACTTGACCACTTCCTCAGAAGTTCCT
>Ga0302120_10001491_pt1 | contig 10973 bp, 12 predicted proteins | sample AG5_Bottom_MG_FD_203118 | JGI IMG/M metagenome (GOLD analysis project Ga0302120, IMG submission 203118) | Marine microbial communities from Western Arctic Ocean, Canada - AG5_Bottom | ecosystem: Environmental > Aquatic > Marine > Oceanic | place: Canada: Western Arctic Ocean | collected 2017-10-01 | reverse complement strand
GGTCGTTGCCATGCTCGCGTGTTCCAATAAATCAGCCGCACACTCCAAATGGATCAGGGCTGAAGAAACGATCTCGCCCCTAGGTGTGAAGGGGGTTGGTGAGGGTGGAGTGATTGGCGGGATGGTGGCTATTGGGAACGCGGTCAGCCATGCCCTCAAAGAGTTCGGTATCGAGATCACGGAGATGCCACTGACACCTCCCGTAGTCCGGAAACTAATCCGGAAGGCGCCGAAGCAGCCCTAGACGCCGGCAGCCGCTACGTATTCGTCAAACTGAAGAAGGTACCTTGTCTTTGCCTCTTCGGAGGCCCAACTGGTTGTGAAGGCGTTTCGCATGAGTTGGGCGACTTCTTCAGTAGTGAGAGATCCTTCGTACTGTGCGACCTTGAGGTTCTCGTTCATATACCCTAGGAAATACGCAGGGTCGTCAGTGTTGACCGTTACGCACATCCCCCGATTGAGCATCGTCTTCAGTTCAACTGATCTGCTGTCTTGTACTACGAAAACGTTTGAGACCGGACACACCGTAAGACCGATCCCGCGATCGACGATCGCATTTACCAGAGCGTCATCTTCCAAAGAGTTGATCCCGTGGTCGATCCGCTCAACCCCGATCTCGTCAATGGCCTGCCATATGTGATCCACTGAGTTCTCCTGGTCGACATCGCAGTGCATCGTCAATCGGTAGTCCTGCTTAGCGGCCTCGAAGACTTCTTTGAACTTCGTAGGTGGATTGCCCTTCTCATCTGAGTCAAGCCCGACGCCGACGATCCAATCGCGGTACGGCTCGGCCTGCTTTAGGGCTTCAGCGGCTGACTCGGCGCTCATGTCGCGCAAGAAGCACATAATCAACTGGGATTCGATCCCCAGTTGGCTGGCGGCATCGTCCTGGGCACGATGCAGACCGTCAATCACTGTTGAGAATTCGATGCCACGGCTTGTATGGGCCTGGGGATCGAAAAAGATTTCCGCATAGATGACATTCTCTGCACTGGCCTTCTCAAAGTAGGCCATGCCTAACTCATAGAAGTCTCTCTCAGTCACAAGAACTGTGTCACCCTCGTATCGGGCGGCGAGAAATGAACTCAGGTCATCGAAGTCGTAGGAAGCGATGACGTCCTGCACACTCTTATACGGTAAGGACAGGCCATTTCGCGCAGCTAGTTCAAACTTCTGCTCGGGCTCGAGTGCCCCTTCGATGTGCATATGGAGTTCAGCTTTGGGCATTCCCTCAATGAACTCGCCCATCTCCATCAATTCAGCCACCGTAACCGTCCCAGGCGTCGACATGGAGTTGAATGCTCATGTCGGCTGACAGCTACATCAACTGTCAGTCCAAGCTTGTTTGGTGGCATTTCTGAAAGATCGAGAGAGAAGAGTCGCGCTATTCGGATCCAGAGGCTCGCGAACTGTAAGGCCATTACCTCGATCTCCTTTGGGGCACCTTGGTCGCGGCCCTAACTGTCTCTGCCGTGAGCTTCGATTCGATGCAGGTCATGAACCCACCGGTGAGTTTATTAGATATCTCATTTATTAGCCCTGTGCGACCGAACTGAATCAACAGGGTCACTCGCTATGGTGCCAAGATGAGGGTCAATGGCTACGTCATCGAACCGGGCGCCGACCTGACAAATGCCCTGCTGCAGGATCAGGATCTCTCCGGGGCCGACCTTAGAGGCGCAACCCTTCGAGCAAATCTCGCTAACTCGGACCTCAGGGGGGCCAACCTGACAGGCGCCACCTTAAAATTCGCCTATCTCGTGTCGGCCAACCTTCAAGGAGCCAACCTTTCGGGCGCCTACCTGAAGAGTGCTCAACTGCGCGCGGCCGACCTCGAAGGAGCAATCATGGAGGGCGCAAATCTTGTTGACGCTTGTCTGGTCAACGCGAACCTCCGGTTCGTTCGTCTAAACGACGCGAATTTGGAGGACGCCGATCTGCGTGGAGCAGATTTATCAGGCGCGATTTTGACAAATGCGATTCTCGACGATGCCAAACTCGGTGGAGTTAGCCACGATGCAGCAACCAGGTGGCCGTCCGGCTTCAATCCCCCGACGCAAGAAGTGTCCTAGCTGGCTGTGACTTCACTCTTGGTTCAAACTACCTGAGCCAGAAGCTCGTCTATCTCGCTGCTCCAAGCATCCCGCCATTCCAACTTCGTATGGTCGTCAATCCAGGCGGCATCGATGCCGTTGAGCGCGAATACCTTTAGTTCGTCAGGGGTGAAACCCATGGTGTGGTGGAGGGTGCAGTACTCCATTGCCAGATCAACGCCGAACATCGGTGGGTCGTCAGAGTTGATCGTGAGCTTCAACCCAGCCTCGGCCATCTGACGAATTGCGTGATCCGGCGAAGCGAGGTTGCGGAACGAGCTGGTGTAGGTCGTGGTCGTTGGGCACACGGTAAAGGGAATCTGGCTGGCAACGCACTCAGCAACTAACGCAGGGTCGTCAACGATGTTGTACCCATGGTCGACCCTTTGGCAGTCAAGCAACTCGACGCCGTTGCGGACGTTCCGAGCGGGACCGACTTCGCCAGCATGTGAGGTGCGGTGTAGCCCAACCTCGGCTGCCAGTCGGAACGCATCGACGAAATCTTCCGGAGGATGGCCCAACTCGTTGAAGTCCAGACCTACACCGATTACCCGTGCTCGACGGTCATTTGCCACCATCCGTACGAACTCCACCGCTCGTTCGCCGCCAAGTTCACGGTTAATCGCGGGCACTAGATTGCTGATCAATCCGAGGTCGGCTTCGACGTCTTCCATACCCTGGAGCACTCCGTCCAGCATCGTGCTGTAGTCGACGCCAGTCTCGAGGTGTGACTCCGGACTAAAGAACAACTCGACATATCTCGCGCCACTCTTAGCGCAGCGCTGCAAACACTCGTAGGTCACCCGCTGAAAGTCGTCGCGGTCTCGGATTGAGTGGCACACCAACGAGTACACCGCCAAGAAGTCGGCCAAGCTGTCGTATTCGTAGAGGTCTGACGCCTTATCATGCGGCGGCAATTCGAGCCCGTGTTTAGTGGCAAGCTCAGCAAACGTGGCGGAGTCCACCGCACCCTCTAGGTGGAGATGGAGTTCGGTCTTGGGCATCCGGCGCAGTGCGTCATCAATGTGCATAAACGGTCTCCATGCAATCGCTATGCACCATTGGCTACTACTACGACATCCATCACGTCTACCTAGGCGCCACCCTCATGCCGGCCACACTCAACTTCAACTACTCACCCACGCTGCATAAGACAGCATGGGCGAGGTGAACATTCGTTGCTACGGAGAAGACGAGTCCGTGGCCGGTCTCGATGGGCAAAAAGTCGCCGAGTTGAACGCTGAATTGGAATGGCCACGAGCTCAAGGACGCAGGGGTACTGGAGAATGGATTCAGTCTTGTCACAGAGGAGGCGATGCAGAGCTACCTGGTGAGGAACAACCCGATCGAAGCGACTCCTGAGGGGTGCATCGCTGTTCTGGAAGCCCCGCTATGACTTCGCACCCCGGTGTCACCAACTTGCTCATCATGATCCTCATCGGATGCAACCTCATTGGTCCGTATTGGTTCCAGTCGCTGTCGGGCAGTCGTTCGGCCACATAAGGTCGGACAGTCGTTCGACCACATAAGAAGGGGTGTCATGAATCTTCAGGAATTTCTAAAGGCAATCCCGAAAGTCAGCCTTCACCTACATCTCATGGGATCGATCCAAGCCACCACAGTCGTGGACCTCGCCAGAAAGCACGGTGTCGAACTGCCGCCCTTTGAGGAGCCCGAGGATCTCTACGACTATCCGGACATCTACAAGTTTCTCCACATGTACGACAACAGCGCGCTTGCGGTCATCGATCGAGAAGACTTCCAACGGATCTGTTACGAGACACTCACCGAGGCCGCAGAACATAACGTGCGATACCGGGAGATGTCTTTCAACCCGACCACCCACATGGCAGCCGGTGTCGACTACGAGTCCTGCGTCGATGGTCTAATCGATGGCATCAACGCTGCCCGCGCCGATCACGGCATCGAATGCCGGTTAATTGCTGCAATCAACCGCATGGAGAGTCCCGAGTTGGGCGTTGCGATGGTAGAAACCGTCCTCGAACATAGGCGGGACGAAGTCATCGGGATTGGAATGGACTATGCGGAAGCCGAGTTCCCACCCGAGCGGTTCTGGAAGGCCTATCGGATGGCTGCGGCAGCAGGTTTACATCTCACAGCACATCAATCTGAAGACGCCCCACCACGAAACATCGAGACATGTCTCGACCTGCTGGGCTGTGAGCGTGTCGATCACGGGTACCACGTCGTCGAGAGCATCGAAATCATGACCCGCTGCCGGGACGAGGGCGTGGTCTTCACCTGTACCCCGGTGTCGACGGCATGGGTCTACTTCGAAGACGACTTCGACAAACACCCACTCAGGCAGATGCTTGAGTTCGGACTCAAGATCTCCCTCGACTGTGACGACCCTCCGATGTTTAAGACCGACCCAACCAAGGACTACATCGTCGCAGCGGAGCACATGGGCTTCACCGTAGAAGACTTCCGCCAGTGCATGCTCAACGGGATCGACGGTTCGTGGTTGGATGAGTCGACCAAACAGGTAATGCGCCGGGAGTGGACTCAGGAATTCGACGAACTTGCTGCAGAGCTCGTTTAGTGGGTCGAACACACTGAGGACAACGGTGGCGAGGTCCAGATCCAGAAGCTATGTTTGGTTGATCACCTAATATTCCGATATGGAAATGCAAATTTCATGGGGCTTGCCCCGGGGGAGATGAGATGAATAACAATCATGCCAATCAGCTGCTGCTGCCGCCGAGTGCTTCCATCAGCCGCCGACGTGTGCTGCAACTATCGGGACTTGGCGCGGCTGGTGCACTCGTCGGCCCAGCGGTCCTGGCTGCATGCGGCTCCGACGACTCAACCGGTGTCTCCACTGGAAAGTTGGACAAGGTTAAGGCCCACTGGGTCTACATCGGACCGCCCGATGACAACGGCTGGACACAGGCCCACGATGACGGTCGAAAGACAGTTGAAGCCGCTCTCGGGAGCAAGGTTGAGACAGGTTTCACCCCGAACATCGGCTTCGATGCGTCTACGAACCAGTTGTTCCAGCAATTGACCGACGACGGCAACGACATCATCTTCGCTAACACGGAGTATTCACAACTGCTCAGCGACGTCGCTGCAGCGAACCCCGGCACCAAGTACGTGGAATGCAACGGTCACAACTACACCGCGAACACCGCCGGCTACTACATGGCCCATGAGAGGACCGCATACCTGTTGGGGGTTGCTGCCGGTCTTCTCACCCCGAATGGGACGATGGGTTACATCGGTGCCTTCCCGAGCGCGACATTTTACAACGACGTCAACCCGATGCTTCTGGGGGCTCGCTCGGTCAACCCGAAGGCCACGATGCAGAGTGTTCTGATCAGCAGTTACTTTGATCCGCAGAATGCCGCAATCGCCGCTGATGCGCTTCTCAGCCAAGGAGTCGAGTTCCTGTTCGGTGTCATGGACGAGCCGACGTTCCTTATAAAAGCAGAGGCGGCGGGAGTATGGACCGGCTACTGGAATCTCGACTTCCGGTCGGCAGCGCCCACCAAGTACGTCAACAACTTCAACCTCGACGGGTTCGGGCCCTTCTACACTTCCCAGGTTGAGGCTGTCTTGAACGGCACTTGGGCACCTCCAGCCAAGCCCGAACCGGTCCTTCTCGACTGTCCACTCGGCGAGTGGGGCGACCAGGTTCCTCAAGAGGTCCGAGACGCCGTTGCAGAGGTAGACAAGGAAATCCAGAGCGGTGCTCGCCACGTTTACGAAGGACCCCTTGTCGATAACACTGGGGTAGAGCGTCTTCCCGCCGGCGAGTCCCTCGACGAGCAGGACGCATACTTGATGAGCTACGCAATAGAGGGTGTATCGGGAGTCTGATCTCCGAACGACCATTACGTGACGAGGGCGCACGGAAGGCGTTGACCGTTCCGTGACAGAGGGCTCAGCGGGCCCTGCGCTTGAGGCGCGGGGTATCTCCAAATCGTTTGGAGGCATCTCGGCGCTTGACGGGGTCGATTTTGACCTAATTCAGGGTGAAGTGCATGCTCTGCTAGGTGAGAACGGCGCGGGGAAAACCACGCTCTCAAACGTCCTCGCGGGCCTCTACCGGGCCGACGCCGGTGAGGTCCTAGTTGATGGCTCTCCCCGCGAGTTTCGCACTCCGTCGCAGGCCATCGCCGCCGGTATAGGGATGGTCCATCAACACTTCCGGCTCGTGGAGCCGATGACGGTAGCGGAGAACCTTCATCTCGGTTGGGAGGACACCCCAAAGGTGTGCACGCGTCGAGCTCTTGCGGCGCGTGCCAGACGGTTCATGGACGAGATTGGGCTCCAGGTCGACCCAACGGCCTACATCTGGCAACTTTCGGTAGGAGAACAACAGCGAGTTGAGATTCTGCGTGTTCTGGCTCGTGGAGCACGAATCTTGATCCTTGATGAGCCAACAGCCGTCCTCACAGCACAAGAGACGACGGAGCTTTTCGACGTGCTCCGTCGTCTTGTCAACGGTGGCCGATCCGTTGTGTTCATCAGCCACAAATTGAAGGAGGTGCTTGACGTCTCCGATCGAATAACTGTGCTGAGACGTGGGGTCAAAGAACTTACCCGCCCGACAGAGGGAGCGACGATACCTGAGCTGGCACTCCTCATGACCGGGGAGTCCGATGAAATCAACGTGACGCACCGAAAGGTCGATGGCAAAATCGCCCTTGAGATTTCCAAGGTTACGGCCCGCAACGATCGCGACTTAATTGCGTTGCGTGAGGTGGACCTCTCGGTGCGAGAAGGAGAGATCCTCGGGATTGCCGGCGTTTCCGGGAATGGGCAAACGGAGCTGGCGGAGGTTCTCGCCGGAATGCGCATGACAGATCATGGCAGCGTCCATGTCGCCGGCCAGGACCTCACCAACGCTCCAGCTCGGGTTGTGATTGACCACGGGGTGGGCCACATTCCAGAGGACCGGATTGGCATGGGGATGGTGTTATCTGCCTCCGTAGAAGACAACGCTGTTCTACGCCACTATCGGCGGGAGGACTTCTCTACAGGTTTTGGCCTTGACCGGGGTGCTGTAACAGCCTTTGCAGAACGACTGGTCAATGTTGGACGGGTTCAAACCCGCTCCCTGGATGCCACCGTCGGAGAACTCTCTGGAGGCAACCAGCAGCGACTGATCGCCCACCGCGAGGCAGCCGTCGCTGACCGAGTGATGATTGCGTCTCAACCAACCCGGGGGCTGGACGTGCTCGCGGCCCAAGAGGTCCAATCCACCCTGCTCGACTTGCGTGATGGGGGTTGCGCCATTCTCCTGATCTCCGACGACCTGGACGAGATCCTCTTGATGAGCGACCGGGTCGCCGTGATGTACGAGGGCAAGGTCGTGGGTGTCTTCGACAGTGCGGATGCCGACCGAGACAAGATCGGCATCCTGATGGGCGGCCACCAAGATGCGGACTCTCTACGGTGAGGTCCTTCCGGCTTGAACGGCAACTAGACCTCGATCCTCGCCGCGCAGCCCTCTACCGAGTAGCTGGAGCGCTTTGCGCTCTGGTGTTAGGTGCGCTGGTCCTCGTCGTCACCGGACGCAATCCGGCGTGGATTCTCTGGCAGGCGCTGGACGCGATCTTCGGTCGACAGAGAGGAATCGAGGGCGTCGTACTCCGGGCAATACCGATACTCATGACCGCACTTGCAGTCGCTCTGTCGTTGCGTATGCGCATCTGGAACATTGGCTCCGATGGCCAGTTCCTAGCTGGAGCCTTTGCCGCCGTCGGTGTCGGAATCAACCTGGACGCACCAGGGTGGGTGATGTTGCTTGCTATGGCCGCGGCCGGCACGCTTGCGGGGGCAGTATGGATTCTCATCCCTGCGCTGGCACGCGCCTATTGGGGTGTCAACGAGATCATCACCACACTCCTGCTGAACTTCGTCGCCGTACAACTCTGCGCTTGGGCCGCCCTGGGCTTTTGGAGGGACGAGGGTGCCTGGGCGATCCAATCCACCGAAGCGATTAAAGACACCCTTCCGAAAATTCCGGGGACGGAGTCTCTTACCATCGCGTTGCTTTTCCCACTGGTCATTGCCGGCGCACTCTGGTGGGTCTTTCGTTCGACGAGGGCCGGCTATGAAATCGACATGATTGGAGGGAACCCGAAGGCGGCCGCCTTCGCTGGGATAAACGTTCCCCGGCGAGTTGTCGCCGTGATGTTGGTAACTGGTGCTATTGCAGGATTGGGAGGGATGATCCATCTGGCAGGTTCGCCAGGGGCACAGCAACTCAACTCAGGATTCTCAGCGCAGTACGGACTCTCCGGGTTCATCGTCGCGGCCATCGCCGGCGGGTCGTTTCTGGGCTTGGTCGTTGGAGGATTCCTGATTGCTGGCATGTTCTTCTCCGGCTTGGTCCTGCAGACCCGAGGACTGTCGGTCTATATCATTCTCGCCCTCTACGGGATCATCCTCATCGGTGTCGCGGTCGGAGAGATGGCGGCTAGATACCGATTGGTTCGCGCCGAATCTGAGGTAGCAGCTAGGAGATCGACGTGATCTTTGGAATGGTCGATAACGCCCTCCTCAGTCTTGTCAAGGTGGCAATACCAGCTAGCACCGTCGTAGTCCTATGTGCCCTTGGCGTCATGCTCGCCGAGCGGGTAGGCGTGTTGAATCTTGGCCAGGAAGGTTTGATCGGCATCGGTGCGGTCTACGCCGTGATCGCAGCTACGGACTGGGGAGTCGGTAGTCCGTGGATCTCGATGCTGGTCGGGATGGTCGCAGCTGCCACGGCCGGAGCCATCTTTGCCGTCGTGGTCGTGGTATTTCGCGCGAACCAAATCCTGACAGGACTTGCCTTGGCGATCGGCGGGATTGGTTTATCCAACCAGTTGGGCGTGAACCGCAATGGGACTCCTATCAGGACGCTTTTCGCGGAGATCAATCCTGGTGGAAGGTTTACCTCCAACGCGTTCCTGGAAACCTTCTTCTTCCATGACCCCATCGTGTACATCGCCTACATCCTCTTGCCGGCTGCTTTCTGGTTCCTTCTGTTCAGAACACGACATGGAATGAACATGAAGGCGGTCGGAGAAAACCCGGCCTCGGCCGACGCCGCCGGGGTGAACGTCACCTGGGCACGCATTGGCTACTCGGTCGCCGGAGCCTCACTTGCCGGCGCAGGCGGCGCATACATGGTCTTGACATTCACACCGATGTGGGCACCAGACATTGCACGCGGACGGGGTTGGATCGCCCTAGCGGTCGTCATATTCGGAGCGTGGCGGCCTTTCCGAGTCGTAGCTGGAGCGCTTTTGTATGGGGCCATGATCTCGCTTGGAATGACGGCGCAGGCCAGGAACTGGAACCTTCCGTTCCTGGGGCCTCGGGATCTGAGTTTCTTCCTGTCAATGATCCCCTACCTGGTCACTATCGTGGCGATCCTCATTCCGGCCGGTGCGGCAAGATTCGGTCGCCGAGTCCGATCTACAAGCGCGCCTGGCGGCCTTGCAGTGCCCTATTCGCGAGAGGAGCGTTGACCTCCTCGACATGCATGCACTCTTGAGGACAGGTCCCGTTGCTGGCAACGCGTAGGACAGGAGCAGGACATGAGCTATGAGCAACCCGTGGAGGCTGGCTGTTACATAGACGCTGAGTGGGTCTCCACCCCTGCGACGTTCGAGGTGACGAACCCGGCCACCGGTGACGTGGTAGGCGTCGCGGCAGATGCAGGCCCGGAGGTGGCCACGGCGGCGATTGGTGCCGCCCATCGTGCCGTTGGGGACTGGGCCGACAGTACGGCCGAGAGCCGGGCGGTGGTGATCCGTCGGATCTCCGCCGAACTGCTCGCCGAGTTGGACCATATTGCCGACATCATCGTCGCCGAACAGGGCAAGCCTCGTGGCCAGGCCCTGTTCGAGGTGCGCTACGCGACCCAGTGGCTCGACTGGTTCGCAGAGGAGGGCCGCCGCTCCTATGGCGAGGTCATACCAACCCATATTCCCGGCAAGCGCCTCATTGTCCAGCAGAAGCCCCTAGGAGTGGCCGTTGCCATCACCCCCTGGAACTTCCCAGTCGCCATGATCGCCCGCAAGCTCGCTCCGGCGATGGCTGCCGGCTGCACGATCGTGGTCAAGCCCGCCGAGCAGACACCCCTGTCGGCGGTCGCCCTGTTCGAGGCAATAGATCGTGCCGGGGCGACGTAGTCGAACGGGTGTGGTTTCATGCGGGTGACAGCCCTGTTGGGTAGAAGGCGAGCGATGCCTCAGGATTTCTGACCGAGAGGCTGACATTGGTTAGGCCGTAGGGCTTGAGCATGACGAAGTGACCTTAGGTGCACTCCTTGAGAGATTTCGTGGACTAGTACCACGAATGGGATTTTCACGATGCCGTTTGCCAGACTCAACCGGATCGGCAACCGGGAGGGATCGATGACTCAGATACATGGCGAGGTGGCAGAAGGGTTCGGGGCCGTCGCCGACGCCTTTGCTGACAACTTTGATGACCACGGCGCTGAAGGGGCGATTAGGGAGTAAAGAGATGCGGCAGGGGGTCAGCTGCCTGTTTACGCGTACCTACATCTTGGGGCTCTGGTGTCTCTCACCCCGCCTCAGGGAGAAGTGGCAGAATGAGACCGTGAGAGACACGTTCTAACGTGAAGGAGGCAACTGTGCCAACGGAGCGAAATTTCTTGATAGCGGGTGGCGTTGTTCTTCCAATGGAAGGGCAAAGGCAAAGTTACGATCCCGGTTCGGTTCTAGTGCTTGACGGGTCTATCGCCGCGGTCGGAACCGTGGATGAAGTCTCGGCACACCCAGCTGCGGCCAATGTCGAAGTTGTGGATGCATCTAAGCAGGTGGTGATGCCCGGCATGCACAACTGCCACCTCCATTCGGGACTACTTCGGGGAACAGCAGAAGGTTTAGCTCT
>Ga0302120_10001489_pt1 | contig 10974 bp, 7 predicted proteins | sample AG5_Bottom_MG_FD_203118 | JGI IMG/M metagenome (GOLD analysis project Ga0302120, IMG submission 203118) | Marine microbial communities from Western Arctic Ocean, Canada - AG5_Bottom | ecosystem: Environmental > Aquatic > Marine > Oceanic | place: Canada: Western Arctic Ocean | collected 2017-10-01 | reverse complement strand
GCGCTCCTTTCAATCTGGGGGCTGTGGTTCTACCAGGACAATCGAAGGACGTTGGTGCGGTGGCAATAGACACGCTGGAGCCTGGTATCACTTATGCGGTAATGATAGACCTCTACGACAATAAAAACACGGCAGGGGCCAACGACGATGAGGGATGCTCCATCCCTGTGGACTATAGGGTGAACCTGATGATTACAATCGAGGGTGGAATGGAATCCTATTACATTGTGAAGTGTGATAACTATCGTCTGGGATCAGATTGCCTTTAGTCCAAATCTAAAATGAGGAATCATTCAAGGCGAACAATGGACTCAGAGGGCTCGGGAAAGATGGTCCAGAGCCCAGTCACGAAGATCGAACCACGCATTGCAGGCAGGCTCTCCAAGCAGAAATATCAGCTGGTGGGTGAGCATGGAGGAGTCAAGGTCTGCCACTGGACCAAGCAGTCACTAATCGCAGACCGCTCATGCTACAAGGGTACTTTCTACGGGATAGAGAGCCACGGTTGCATGCAAATGGCTCCCAATGTGGACACCTGCAACCTTGGCTGCACATACTGCTGGAGGGAACCTCACTCGGACACCCTGCACAAGATAGACGACGACCCCTACGAGCTGTATCTGGAGTCAGTGCGAGGTCACAGGAGGCTCCTGACTGGTTACGGTGGGAATCCGAAGGCCGACCGCGAGAAGTGGCTCGAGGCCCAGAACCCAAAGCACGTTGCAATCTCCCTTAACGGCGAGCCTACACTGTACTCCAGGCTTGGCGAGTTCCTGGACATCTGCCACCAGCATGGGACGAGCACATTCCTCGTCACCAACGGCAGCCTCCCGAAGGTAATCGAGAACCTCGACCCCCTCCCCACTCAGCTCTATGTTAGCGTGGACGCCCCGAACAAGGAGATATTCGATCGTATCTGCAAGCCGAAGTTCGATCAGAATGCCTTCCACAAGCTGGAGGAGACTCTCTCAATCCTCCCCAGCCTGGACACTCGGACGGTCTGCCGCCACACCCTGATCAAGCACGAGTCGCTTGGGCACTACGAGGACTACGCTCGTCTGGACAACATCGCAGATCCCGATTTCATCGAGGCCAAGGGATTCATCTTCGTCGGAAACAGTCGCAAGAACCTCTCGATCAACAACATGCCGACCCATGTCGAAGTGATGGAGTTCTCAGAGAAGCTAGCACCGATGGTTGGAAGGGAGGTCCTGTCAGAGAGGAGAGAGAGCAGAGTCGCCCTGATCGGCCGCGAGATGATCCCCATCACCCTCCCGGAGAAAACTATGGAACTGCCAAAAGACCTAGGGATCGCCAAGCCTCAGAACTTCTCTCTGCCTCAGGCCTGAACCATCGGCCTACTGGATCCGCAATCGGGGCACAACTGCTCATCGCCCTCCCCATAGACGTGGAAGCATGCAGGGCAAGACGGAGACAGGACAATCTTCCCCGAACCTTCGACATCCACCCTGTCTTCGGCGACTCTCTCGAGGTGGAGGGTGTCACGGCTAATCTCTGGAAGCTCGAACCTCCCCGGGCCACCGATCTCGAGCAGTACGTCGGGTGGTAGGGTCACGGTGCCCGAGTCATCGACAATGAGCTCCCTGGAGTCGGATAGGTCGCCTATGTCCACGTCCACCCCGTGCTGTGCGATGAACCTCCCTTCCCTGAGCTCGAGTGTGCGCTCGCAGAAGGCCGCGACCTCCCTGCTGTGAGTCACTAGGAGGAACGCGACGTCGTCTTCCTTGTGCAACTGTTCGAACAGTGCTAGGACCTCCCTGCTGGTGATGGGGTCGAGCGCGCCAGTCGGTTCGTCCGCGAGTATGAGCTTGGGTTCTGTAATCAGGGCCCTGGCTATCGCCACCCTCTGCTGCTCTCCTCCTGAGAGCTCCTCGGGCATCCCATACGTCCTTTCCCCCACTCCTAGTCTGTCTAGCAGCTCCTTGGCTTTCTTGCGGGCCGACCAGGGGAATACGCCCTGATGCAGGAGCGGCTGGGCCACGTTGTTGAGGGCGTTCAGGTGAGGGAGGAGGTTGGCATCCTGGAAGATGAATGAGACCGTCTGCTGCCTGAGCTCAACCAGCTCCGGCCCCGTCATTCTCGTCACCCTCCTTCCTGCCAGCTCCACTGCTCCTGCGGATGGCTTCATCAACGCCCCGAGGCATTTGAGGAGGGTGGACTTGCCCGATCCGCTGGGACCGACCACGGCGACTGCCTCTCCCTCGGCTATCGAGACGCTAAGCCCCCTTAGTGCTACGACGTTTCCGTCCTCCGCGTTCGACTCGTAGATGTGGTAGAGCGAGTCGGCTCTCAGGATCTCACTATTGCTGCTCATTCATCACTCCCCCTTCAGCACCATAGCCAAGTCTGCCCCCAGTGCTCTCCTTGTGGTGAACAGCAGAGCCAGTACCACTGCGACGAGCACCAGTCCATTGACCAGCACCAGCTCGAGCCATGGCCAAACCAGGTCTCGGTCTATCGGGGCACTCTGCCCCAGGAATAGCTGGAATATGAATCCGAAGACGCCGAAGAAGCCGTTGAAGGCCTCCGCGACCGCCAGTCCGAGCGCGACTCCCAGTACCATGCTCATTAGCAGTATAGACATGATCTCGAATAGGACCAGGCGAATGACCTGGTTCGGACTAGCACCGATTGCCTGTAGGATGGCAAGCTCTCTCTTCCTCTGGGTCAGGACCAGAGATAGGAACACGAATGCAGATGAGATCGAGGCTAGGGCCGCAACCACGAACATCATGCTCAGAAGTCCCGGAGTTCCGAATATCAGGCCGCCGTTCCTCTCGTTGCCCTCGTGTGCGCTCGACCAGTCCTGAGATGATATCACTCCCTCCACGCTCCTCAGGTCGGCACTCAGAACTTCGAGTGCGTCTGAGCAGCCCTCGGTGGACTGGTCGCACAGTTCGAACATCCAAGTTGTCGACTTGTAAGTCTCGGAGGACAGGTTCCTGACCAGATCGTTGTAGGTGACCTCACCGATTATGAGCGCGCCGTCCACCTCGGGTGCGGAGATCCCGGGGATCCACTCCACCTCGCCCGCGTAGAAGACAGTCGCTTCCGAGGGCCCGACTAACTCGGGTATCCCGAACTGGTTCTCCTTGTAGTAGCTGTATTGCAGGGTTAGGGGGCTTCCAGTGGATGGGCTGTCTAGTTGTCGCACCGCACTCGGTCCCGCGGTGTAGGCACCTTGGCTCCACTTCTCGGAGATGTCGTCGATGTCATCTCCTGGAATGGCCTGCTCGTCCCATAGAAGTGTGTCCTCGTGCCCGTCGAAGACCACCCAGACCGGATAAAACGAACCATCCTCCTTGTTCGTGACGAGTATGCTACCGACGGAGGCCATGGAGTCGATTCCGTCGATGTCGGCGTCATTGACGTTGGTGATGGATTGCATAACGAGAGTCATCGCTCCCTGCTCGGTGTAACCGGAGTCGAATTGGACCATCAAGTCGGCGCCGTTCTCCGCGTCCGTGGTTCTCTCGTCCACTAGGGTCCCTGTATGGCCCTGAACCGCAGCGAGGGTGACTATGGAGAGAGTGAGGAGCATGATTAGGGATAGGCGGCTCACGGATTGGTTGGATCCAGATCCACTCAACCCTCTCCTGATGTCAGATATGGCTGGGGACCAGCCCATCAGACGGTTCAGTATCTGGGGGCCAGCGGCACCGATTCTTGACAGGACTAGTGCACCTCCTATCCACAGGAAGAATGGTCCGAGGAGCTGTAGGATTGCGTTCGGGATGAATGGCTCTACGATTCCTCCTCCTCTACCGCCGTCCCAGATCAAGAAACCTCCTCGGTTTTGTATCCAGCTTTCGATGTAGGAGAGCAGGCCGATTGCGAAAATGATCCAGTGCAGGAGGTAGTTCGGTTCCTTCTCTTTCCTCACTCTCCTGACTCCCTCGTCAATCTCGATGCTTAGGAAGTCGGCCGTCCTATTCTTGCCGTAGTAGTAGGCCAGGCCAACTGTGAGCGCGGTGACTACGAAGGTCGATCCAAAGCTGAGGACGGGGTCTACGTCGATGTCCCCAGAATCGGTGAACCTGAGGAAGCCGACCGCCCTAAGGACCACCTCCACAGCTCCGGAGGCGAGGGCGAAACCTAGTATCCAAGCGACCGTCCCGATTGCGTAGATCTCGAGCACCATCATCCTGGACAGCGTCGCCTCGGTTCCACCGATGACCCTGTGGATGGCTACCTCCCTCCTTCTCTGCTCGAGAGAGAGTACCAGTCCGTAGATCAGCACTACGAACGAGAGGGCAACTATGGGTATCACTAGGATGTAGTCGAAGACCTGGATGATACCAAGGAAGATGTTCAGGAATGTGATGGTCCCGGAGATGATGTCGTTGTACTCGATAGTGAGGATGACTGCGTTGGCACCTTGTCCGACGGTGAACTCTCGAGGGAGTGAGATTCTCTCGGTTTCTCCGGCTACGAACAGTCCCGTCACCGGATTGATCACGTCGACATCGGTCGGGACGCTTTCCAAGGAGTCCTTTAGGTTACTCAGCCACGTTGTGGCGGCTCTTGTCGATGAGGTGGGTATGGCAGTTCTATCGACTGCGATTCCCAGATAACCGTGGTCGTTCTGCATCAGCGAGGTCTTCTGAGCATCGCTAAGGACGGAGTCCGAGACTATGACCGGGTCGAACAGGAGGGTTGGGTTACCGGACTCCCCTTCCTCGTATATCGCCGACACCTTCAGGTTGTTGACAGTCATGTTCTCCTTGCAGAATAGGATTGCGAACTCATCGGCGAAGAATAGGTCGACTTCCGTCTGGCACTCTTGGTATCCCGAGGCTATGTCCAAACCCTCGTAGGTCGCAGTGACTAAGGAGAATGTTAGCGAGTCGATGGTGTCATTCACTTCCACTCCTGCTTGGCTGGCTATCTTGGAGGGTAGGATGACCGTCCTGTTTGCGGCTGCCTCCTCAGCGGTGGCAGGCCACTCTCCGAAGATGACCGACTTCGCGTGCCTTTCTCCCAGCTCGCCGTCCCATACACCATCCCCGTAGAACCTGACTATCCTCTGCACGTTTATGTACGGGCCTTTCTCTGCTGCTTCCGGGTATTCCCAGCTGACATTTTCCCAATTGCCAGACTCGCTGCTCACCGATTCCACATTGAGGGGTTGGGGGGTGATGAAGCCTGAGTCGAAGAATCCCTGTACTCTGAGGCCTTGTCTGCCATAGACTAAGCCGCAGTCGGCGAACTCATCCATCTCAACCAGATCGTCGCAGAGTGACTCCCAGACAACGGAGTCGTTGGTCCGTCCAGACCAGTCGCCTTCCGGATCAGACTGGAAGTCGATCTTCGCGTCGAACTCGTCGCCCTCGAGGCTGAATGCGAAGAAGGCCTGGTTGAGTCCCACTGCGTAGGCTAGGACTGTCGTGATGACTAGAGAGGAGAGGAAGACCCCGGAGAATATTGCCAGACCCCTCTCACGACCCCTCCACGCGCTGCCCATCGCCATGGAGATGTTGTTTGGCGCTGACAGCCAACGTGTCCAAAATGACCTGCGCCAATCCTGATACATGTCCTCTATGGAGAAATCCTTCTTGGCCTTCTTTTGTCTCTTGGAAGGCTCGATGATGGGCTTGATTAGGTTGTAGAGAAGGCCTCCGAACCTCTTCATGGAGATAGCGAAGATGATGAAAAACGCCAGGGCTATCCACGCTAGGAGCATTGTCGGGAGGACCTTGGATAGCAATGAGTCGATGTTCATATTACTCCTCCTCTATCCCCCAAGCTGACCGTATATCCGATGCTGCGGTGAGCCCGTCCTTGAGTAGCAGCATCCTGTCTGCCATGGATGCTAGGAGAGGGTCGTGTGTGACCATAAGAACTGAGAGACCGTCATTCGCGCATAGGTCCTTGAAGAGTTTAATCACCTCTTCGCCGCTCTTCACGTCTAGATTGCCCGTAGGCTCGTCGGCCAGTATGAGGGGTCTGGAACCGGATATCGCTCTCGCGACTGCGACCCTTTGCTGCTGTCCTCCGGACAACTGATCAGGGATGAAGTCCATCCTGTCTCCCAGTCCGACTCTCTCCAACGCGTCCTTCGCCCTCTGCTCGGCTTCTGAGGACGACATCCCTGAGAGTTCCAGGCTGAATGCTACGTTGTCCAGCGCATCCAGCCTCTCGACGAGGTGGAAGTCCTGGAAGATCCAGCCTACGCCGTTCCTCCTGACGTCCACCACCCTGTTTGGCGACTTCGTGCCGTAATTGAATGAACTAAGTGAGATGTTACCTGAATCGGCCTGCAAGAGCCCTCCAATGATGTTCAGGAGCGTGCTCTTTCCACATCCGCTTGGTCCCATGAGGCTGACCAGCTCCCCCTTTTGGACCTCCATGTTGATCCCCTTCAGAACCTCCAATCTCCTTCGACCAGAGCCGAAACCCTTCCTGAGATTGTCAACTTTAAGCATGAGACTCCACCTGTAATTAAATTCTATATTTCAATGCCTGTTTTACTAATTTTTCACTGTCAGGTCGTTGTTAGCAGCGAGGATTAGGTGCAATGTGTGCCCAAGCAATGCTTCCATCGCCTGAATTTCCTCGAGTCTCGGCCGAAATTGGAGCGCATATTACCCTTTGTATCTCGAGTACTTCGCCCATGTCGTCGGTCAGTTTCAGAAAGGCTTCAATCGGAAGCCTCGTTCGAATCATTTCCCATTCTTGCCCCCGCTCCATCATTGAGTGAAAGTATCGCGGAGAAGTATCCCCATCATCCGCCAATCCACTCGGCTGAAATCAGGAAGACGTACATGATTAGAACAACCAGGAAGGCCAGCCCGTGGAAGGCGAGCGAGATTACCTTCCTGAGAGTCTCGTCACTGGTTTGGTTGTAGGGCCACAGCCTAACGACTTCGTCGCGACCACCCTTGATGCCGAATAGTGGCCTAGCGAACCGGGCCCTCCTCACCACCTCGAAGCAAGCCATCACACCAGCCATCACCAGAACCGTACCCAGTGCCATCCCCAGATAGTAACCGGTCCCGATGAAGTAGAGGATCATGATTGGCAGGAATGTCAGGTGCATGTGAACGATGTAGGTCGGATAGACGGCCTCGTTGAGGTAGGACAGCCACTTGCTGGGGCGGTTCAGCAGCTTGGATGCCCAGGTGAAGACGAACAGGCACCAGAACCAGGAGTGGAACGACTGGACTAGGGTCGCCACGACAGCCCATGACGAGAAGGCCGAATGCCCCTTGTTGACCCATCCTCCCTCCATAATATCTGGTATATCCCCCTCTTGGCTGCAAAGAAACCAGACGACTGCGAGGATGGGAGTGAGGATAGTCACCGGTATCCTGATCCTATCGAGAACCGAGAAGTACTCCTCTTTGGTGGTGATCATCAGGTAGCCGAACAGGAAGTAGAGCAGGTAGCGGGGGAACTCCCACCACATGCCTACCTCACCGAAGCCCCATGGCTTGAACAGAATGGCATTCGCCGATAGGACAAGTGCGGGGATCAGCATAATCCCGATTCCCCCTGGCATTTCCATCACCCCCCTGACAGCTTTGACTATCCTACTGTCCGGATTCTCGCGGATGTACGCGAAAAGGGGCGTGAGTAGTATCGAGTAGATCAGCAGGTTGTAGATGAACCAGAGGTGGCCGTAGGGCATACCCTCGCTGCCCGGGAATATCGTGAACAGGAGCCTAGTCTTGACTATCGGATCGAAGATCCCGAACCAAAGGACGTAGGTCCCGAACAGCAATGGTATGCCTAGGCGAGTCCCCCGTTCCCCCAGGTATGTCTGCCACGACCTCCTCTTGAAGGCGAAGGCAGTCCCCATCCCCGATATCACGAACAGAGCAGCCAGACGCCATTGGTGCATCACTCCGATCACGAAGAAGAGAATCACGTTGAAGCCCTCGAAGCCCCTCGCCTCTCCCTCAAGCTGCCACAGTGAGAAGACCGCGTAGTGGAACCAAATCAAGAGTGCGAAGAGTATCACTCGAAGCCAATCTACGTCATACCGACGAGTCGTTGCAGGTGACACTCCCCTTTGCATGACACTGACTCCCCGCTCTCCGCTTTCTCACTTTGCACAGGCGATATCGTAGGCGCCGGAAAGAGCCTCCCCATGCGCGGATCTTCCGAAGGATTCAGTCGCCAGTGAGAGAAGCTCGTCATCCACGTACCTCGGGACTCCACCCGCGCGAATCCATTTCGAGTGAATCTCAACGATGGCCGACACCCAATGGTCCGAATCAGTGGCTGGGAGCAGGCACCCAGGGGGAAGAACCTCGTCATGCATGGGGAGATCGGAAGCGAGTACGGGGCAACCAGAGGCCATCGCCTCCAGAGGGGGGCAGCGGAAGCCGACAGACACCCCGGGGTACAGGACCACCTCGGCATGCTGGAATGCAGCAGCCACCTGCTCCCAATCTATCCTGCCCGTCCCGATTCGGAACAGAAGCAGGTCCTTGCGCACTTCCTCGGGGACCAATGAAAACACCTCGTTCACGAATTGGGCTCTCCATCTCGGATCCTTCTCCCCGACGGAAACCAACAGGCACTTCTTCTCGTCACCCCACTCACCCAGCATTCTCCGGGGTCTCGGGTTTCTATTCGGATCCCAGAACTCGTCATCGACTGAGTCCCTGACGAGCACGCACCTCGTCTCCGGGAACATTTCCCTTGCCTCCTCTAGGGTCCTCTCCGAGGCACAGAGGAGGAGGTCGGCCCGTGCCATGCCCTCCCTACATGAAGCCAGAAGCCGGGCCTTGGCGGAAGGGGGAAACCTGTCTCCAAGTGGGACTGGTACGTCTCCCGCATCAATCGCCCTCGGACGGTGGTCGTACAGGTCGTGAACGGAAATCACAATCGGAGTCACTGCTCCCTTCTTGGGGACCATGTGAGCGTCATGCTGGCTGGTGATGTGAAGCAGGTCGGCGCCATACTCCTCAAGCGCATTCGCGAGCATCCTCTGGTTCGAGCGAGACTGCCCCCCTCCATCCACGGTGGCCGCTCGAGTCCACCCACTGACCTTGGCCCGGTCGAGCAGGCCCTCCACTACAGTGTGGTTTGCCCCGTATCCAGAGGGGTCTGTCGACGTTCTCGCAAGCACAACGCGCCTGAACACGTACCCGAGAGTCCGCATCCGGGCTAAAATCAGGATGCTGGCCAGACCCACGACAACGGGTGTTTTCAAACAGGGGGCCCAGTCGGCGACTGATGGACACGTCCCGCCCGTTGCACGTCCTCCTCGTCCACGTGTGGTACTGGCCACACGTCGGCGGTGGCAATCAGCACGTCGAGCAGATCGGCAGGGAGCTGGTTAGGAGAGGGCACAGGGTTACCGTCTGGTGCGCTGACGTGCCTGCTCATGAGGAGAAGAGATTCACTAGGGGGGGTGTCGAAGTCATCCGGATTCCGCCAAGCAGGGTCCTCGGGGGAGTCGACCCCATGGTCTCGGTGAGCGACCTAGACTTGAGCGACGTCGACGTCGTGCACCTCCATGACACCCTCCCAGTCCTGATCAGGCGCACTCTCTCCAAGGCTAGGGGCGCCGGCAAGCCCGTCGTCACGACCTATCACAACGACTACGTCAAGACCACTACAATCGGGAGGATGCTCAAGCGGCTCAGGTGGGTCACACAGGGAAGGAGGACGCTGCACTCATCCGATGCCAGGATCGTGCTGACCCCCTTCTTCGAGGATCTACTTCGTAAGAAGGGAGTCCGAGGCGAGCTGGACGTTATCCCGAACGGATTCTCACCAGTGGAAGACCCAGCAGAGGAGCCGTCCGGACTCTCGTCGAGGGATCGAACAAGGCCACTGATTTCCTTCGTAGGTAGGATGAGCTTCCAGAAGGGTCTGGATGTGCTGATGGACGCCATGGAGTCCTACAATGAGGACCCGGGGTTCGACCTCGCCATCGCAGGCAAGGGAGAGCTCTCGAACTGGCTCGACGAGAGACATGCCGAGTCGAGCTCGAAGCAGCACATCTCCGTGCTGGGACTGGTCTCCGATTCCGAGAAGAGGTGGCTGTACGAGAACTCGGACTGCATCGTGATACCCTCTAGATTCGAGGGTCTGCCAACCGTTCTCCTCGAGGCCATGCACTCTGGTGCTCCGGTGATCATGGCGGACGTGAACGGTCTGGGGCTGATGGTGGAAGGATGCGGTAGCGGTCTCTCAGTCCCGTGTGAGGACCCCTCCTTGCTGGCAGCGGCAATGTCCGAGATGATTCACGCAGATTCCGCAACTACGTCCCAATGGGGCTCCTCGGGGAAGGATGCATCCAGAGAATACCAGTGGGACAGGGTCACCGATCGAGTCCTCGAGGTCTACAGGAGGGTAGTCGGAGAATGACCGAAGCAAGCAGGCCGAGGCTCCTAGTCGCCAAGGGGTCGTTCGACTCGATGGGCGGTGCTGAACGAGACCTGATACGAGTGCTCCCGGCGATCAACCGCATCTTCGAAGTCACGATGGCCACCATTCAACCATCACCGGAGCTGGAGGAAGTCTGCTCGGAGAACGGGATCGCTCTTATCCGCCCCGAGTCCAAGTGGGAGCTCTCAACGGACCCAATCTCAGTCGTCCTAGACTCCGGCAGGGGGACTGCGTCGAAGGCATGGGCATCCTGCTCCGGGCTAGACGATGCAATGGCCTCCGCAATGGCCATCCACCTAGTGAGCGGGGACGGCAGCCTGCCCATACTAGACCACATCCCACCGGGCCTCAGGGTCCACCTCCATCTCCTCGAACCACACAGAGGACTGTACGAGGAGACCCTCCATCGAAGGGTCGACGGCTCCCCACGGAGAAACCTCGCCCTGACCAAGGCCGCCCTGTCGAGGGCGAGGAGAAGGGATCAGTCGCTGATGATGTCGCTGATGTCGAGGCAGGGAGCAATCGTTAGCTGCAACTCGATCTTCTCAACCCAGCGGGCCCATGAGGTCTACGGGATAGAAGCCGGAGTGCTGTGGCCCTGCGTGG
>Ga0302120_10001486_pt1 | contig 10987 bp, 6 predicted proteins | sample AG5_Bottom_MG_FD_203118 | JGI IMG/M metagenome (GOLD analysis project Ga0302120, IMG submission 203118) | Marine microbial communities from Western Arctic Ocean, Canada - AG5_Bottom | ecosystem: Environmental > Aquatic > Marine > Oceanic | place: Canada: Western Arctic Ocean | collected 2017-10-01 | reverse complement strand
CCATATAAGTGAGATAGTCCATAACCGTCATATCTAAGTAGAGCGGAACGGTCTCTGGGAGGTATCCGATGTGTCGGCGAACGTCGAGCGAGTGGGAGACGACGTCGTAACCACCAACGGTTACATCGCCCTCGGTCGGAGGGGTGAATCCTGTGACGACCCGCATGGTTGTCGTCTTTCCTGCGCCGTTCGGGCCGAGGAATCCGACGATTTCACCCTTGAGCACTTCGAACGAGATGTCGATAACGGCCGGGTAGGGTCCGTAACTCTTCGACATGTGCTCAATTTTGATCAACTACTCACTCCGGTTTTCGGTTGAATGACGGCTATTTCCGCCACAACGCAACTATTGTGCCAAAATTAAATGAGTCGTGGGGCTCAGGGCACATAGATACGACACAATCGTTTTAGCAGATTTTAAATCCGGCAATATCTTATCCAAGCAAAATAGCCACGGCTACACGCTTTCTTGCCACAAATAGTTCTTTAGCAAATACTTGAACAATGACTTCTAGTGATGAACGAATAAATTATCTTGATCACGCAGCGACCACCCCGATCCGCCCTGAGGTGCTCAAAAAAATGCTCCCGTACTTTATTGAGAAGTTCGGCAACCCTTCGAGTTTGTACTCATTAGCAGGGGAAGCAAGATACGGACTTGACGAGGCGCGAGAGAAAGTAGCGGCGGTTCTGGGATGCCGTTCAGGTGAAATCGTCTTCACGGGCGGGGGCTCTGAATCGAATAACTTAGCTATAAAGGGAACCGCGGCGATGCGTTTGGCTGCCAGTGGGTTCACTGGGCACAGAGGGCACATCGTCACCACGGCTATCGAGCATCACGCCATCATTCACCCTGTTGAGCAACTTGAAAAACTGGGATACGAGGCTACATACGTGGGTGTCGACAGCACCGGCAAGGTTGATCCCGACGAGTTTGCTGCTGCTGTCAGAGCCGATACGTTCCTTGCGAGCGTGATGCTGGTGAACAATGAAGTCGGCACGATTCAAGATGTGGCGACAATTGCTAAAAAAACCCGGGAAGCATCGAAATTCCTTGATGGAAGTGTGCTGATTCACACCGACGCTGTGCAAGGTGCAGGGAAGCTGTCGTTGAATGTGAATGATCTTGGAGTTGATCTTTTGAGCCTGTCAGCACACAAGATTTACGGTCCTAAGGGTGTAGGCGCACTGTATGTAAAGAGAGGTGTGGAACTAGAACCGCTCATTGCTGGTGGTGGTCAGGAACGTCAACGTCGTTCTGGAACTGAAAACGTCGCCAACATCGTCGGGTTTGGAGAGGCGATAACACTGGCCGAGTCCGAACGAGTCGAATCTCAAGAACAACTGAAGAAACTTGCAAACAAGCTCGTCGAAGGCGTAGCTGAAAGAATCCCAAACTCATCGTTCAATGGCAGTAAGACTGACCGAGTTCCCGAAATATCGAATTTCTCTTTCCCTGGAGTGGAGGGGGAACCGGTGCTGTTGGGGTTGGATTTCAAGGGAATAGCTGCTTCGAGCGGTAGTGCCTGTAGTAGCGCATCGCTTGAGCCGTCTCACGTGCTACTGGCTATGGGAATTGACGCTGATCTAGCAGTGGGCAGTATTCGAATATCTTTTGGTCGAGAAACAACAGAAAGTGATGTCGATGACGTACTCCAGGCATTAAAAGACGTTTTAGACCAACTGGCGACGTTTCCATCGGCGTAAAATCAGGCACCCACTGTTCAATCAATAGCGAATAAGAATTCGCTCATTCGCTGGCTCTTGGCAATAATTAGTAGCTCAATGATAAAAATAGTGTGTGATACCGACCGTACATCGTGTAGTCTCGCTTGTCGGTTCGGGGTATTCCCGGGCAGTGGAGCAACGGATGACTGAAGAGAATCGAACTGAACAGAACGTGGCTGAAGAATCTCAGGCAACTGAAGAACACACAACCGCATCAGCGAACACAGCACCGGCTGTAGAATCGGGTAGTTTCGAGTTTGGTGAGAAAGCTACAAAGAGCTTTCCAAGCCAAGTTACCGCCGCACTTAATTACGCTGGAGCAAATAAGTACGAGTACGGTCCGCGCCTGCGGAACGCTGAACTGACTTGGAACGTTGTTTCTGCCGAAAGAATGGCAGGCGGCATCGTCAGAGTTCGGCTCGAATTCATGCCAACTTCCGGTTTCCGGGGTAATCCTGGATCGGAGTACATGGATATCGACTCGGGTGGGGCAGTTCTGGCCCGTCGACAGATGAGCATTCCAAAAGAGAACAAACCATTCGTTCTTATGGGCATCGCAACATTTTCTGTCATATTGGCAGTGGTGACCATCAGCATGATGACGGTGTTCAAGAGCGAGGACCACGACCCGCTATACATTGCAGGTCGTACGCTGTGGATTCGAGCAGAAGAGCCGAAGCAACAGCAGTTCATCACCTACCAAGGCAGCGACACCAGTGGAACGGTCTACAACTGGGCAATGAAGCCTGAAGACGAGGCGAATAACGAGCTCGTTTATGTGAAGATAACCCTTATAAACCAGACTTCCGGAACGGTAAACCTTGTTGTGGACGAAAGCTCGTCGACTTTGCTGGATAGTAAAAGAACTTCGTACGAGCCGATCGATGCGATCGCTCGTGCTTACGCCGCTGAGCCAGCGCCCAAATATGCAGTCCCTGGGTTTGTTCCTATGTGGGGCACGGTGAAGCTGAACGCTAACGAGCAAGTTACTGGAATGATGGTTTACGAACTGCCGAGAGGGAGTTCGTTCTCAGAATTACGCTGGAGCGCATCTGATTCTGTGAGAATTCTGTACCAGTAACCTCTCGAAACTCAAAAAGCTGTCTCGAATACACGCTAGAATCGCGACACGATGTCAGCAACCTCAGATACCGCAAATTATGTAGAAAATGCCGAGCCTTCCGAACCCACGGGTGAAGCTGGTGCTAGCTTGAAGGCGCCTAAAAAGAAAACAGCTACTGGAAAGAAGCTGTCACCAGGCCGACGCCAGTTTCTTGAATTCAAAGCGGCTTATCATGACTCACTTTTGTTGATTCGGATGGGAGATTTTTACGAAGCATTCGATGAAGACGCCCATACGCTGTCTAAAGTCCTTGGCATTACGCTCACATCACGAGAATCTGGCGCAGGTGGCAAAGCTCCGCTCGCTGGCATTCCGCATCACGCACTCGATAATCATCTTGGAACGCTCGTTTCTGCTGGCTTAAAGATCGCTATCGCAGAGCAAACAAGCGATCCTGCGAAATCAAAGGGATTAGTCGAACGTGCCGTAGTACGAGTCGTCACACCGGGAACGGTGATCGAACCGGCGCTGCTAGATCAGTCAATAAACAACTACCTTGCAGCGGCCGTAAGCGATGGTGAACGTGCTGGACTTGCGTACGTCGATATCTCGACAAGCGAATTTGTGACAGGGGAATTTCCCTTGGCAGATCTCAAAGACGAACTGTTTCGCCTTTCGCCGGCGGAATTGATCGCTGACACGCTTTCTCTCGAACTAATCGATTCCAATCAAGAATCCGGCATGGTGGTTCGCCCGCTGGATGAAACACGGCTCGATACTGATCTATCGGCGGCTCGTCTGCTCGAACAGTTCAAGGCAAAAACACTGGAAGCGTTCGGGTGCGAAAACATGCCGCTAGCGATTGTCGCTGCATCATCGATTCTCGATTTCGTGGCCGACACACAATTCGGCGCTATCCCGCAACTGACTTCGTTGCGTACTGAGTCGACCAGTTCTTATATGAAGCTCGACCAGAAGGCGCTGAGAGACCTTGAAGTCTTCACTTCGTCGATTGGCAAGAATGCCGCGCCCACTTTGTATCGAACGCTAAATTTTTCGAAAACAGCGATGGGCGCCCGAACCCTACGGGCTTGGCTCACTCGACCACTGCTCGAACCTGACGACATACAGCGAAGGCAGGAAGTTGTTACAGCTTTTGTTGTCGATCAAAGGGCCCGTTCGCGGGTTCAGAGGCTATTGGGTCAGGTGTCTGATCTCGAACGCCTCACAAATCGCGTAAGAACCAATACAGCCACTCCACGTGATCTAGCTTCGCTTCGAGCAGGTTTGGTTGTGATCCCTGAATTAATAGCATCGCTGCCTGATGGAGTGATTCCTGGAGGGTCAGTAATCGGTCGACTTCACTCGTCGTCCGAAGCCGTAGAACTGCTCAATGCTGCCATTCCCGACGATCCTTCGATCACGGTTGGGGAAGGTTCAGCTATCCGTGAAGGTTTTCATCAGGGTCTCGACAAAGTTAGAGCACTTTCGGGTGATGCTCGATCGAGTATCGCTGCTCTTGAAGCCGATCATCGAAAAACAACTGGGATCAAAAGTCTGAAAATAGGCTACAACCGAGTGTTCGGTTACTATCTCGAAGTTACGAAGAACAATGTTCATCTTGTACCTGAATCGTTCGAACGGCGCCAAACGCTAGTGAACGGAGAACGGTTTATCACCCCTCAGCTCAAAGAGCTTGAGTCAAAAATTCTTAACGCCCGTGATCGAATCAGTGAGTTAGAACGTGAAATATTCAGACGCGTTTGCGGAGAAGTCGTAGTTCATGGCGGCAGAATCATGGAGACCGCAAGTGCGCTCGGTGTTCTCGATGCACTGGTGTCTATGGCGCAGGCAGCCGCAGAGAACGGTTGGATTCGACCTCTAGTGGATAGCGGCACCGCTCTTGAAATCGAAGGCGGACGACATCCAGTTGTTGAATCATCGTTAGGCCCAGGTCGGTTCGTATCGAACGATCTCGATCTTTCGAACGATGAACGGCAGGTAATGATCATCACCGGCCCCAACATGTCAGGTAAGTCGACTTATATCCGGCAAGCGGCGGTCTTGGTGCTATTAGCACAGGTTGGAAGCTACATACCGGCTACCAAGGCAAGAATCGGCGTCGTGGACCGCATTTTTACTCGTGCCGGGCTCTCCGATGATATTTCCGGTGGGCAATCGACCTTCATGGTCGAGATGGTTGAAACGGCGTCGATATTAAATCAGGCGACGAGTCGTTCGCTTGCTGTACTCGACGAAATCGGTCGAGGTACGTCTACGTACGATGGGCTGGCAATCGCTCGATCAGTCGCGGAGCATATTCACAATTCGCCTAAATTGGGTTGTAAAACACTGTTTGCCACGCACTATCACGAGATGACCGAACTGGCCGACCAACTGCCACGGACGCACAACTTACGAATTGCAGTCTCCGAAGAGGCGGGCGAAGTCGTGTTTCTACACCGCATAGTGCCAGGGGGAGCCGACCGCTCGTACGGAGTCCACGTTGCTCGATTGGCCGGGATGCCGGGAGCCGTCGTCAGCCGAGCGTGGGATCTTCTCGATGAGTTGGAGAACGGGGCAAAATTTACCGCTCGACAGGCAGGATTCCAGTTACAGATGCCTATTGGACATCAGCAGGTGGGTAACGAACTTGTCGATGAGCTGAAAGAACTCGATGTAGCCAACATGACGCCTATCGAGGCGATCAACACGCTGTTCAGGCTTAAAGAGCAGGTCAAACGAGAAGACGACTGATCTTCCCTGCGTCATTTATTACTAGGTTTATTGCTTAGAGGTTCGACTTAGGTTGAGATGACCGCGCAAGTGTCAGAGATTTCGTTGTAGCATGGCGCTGATACGTATAAGTCGCTATTTTTTTGGAAGTACTCCAACTCAATTCGGAGGGTGGAATGGAACTCGGTTTCTTCACGATGCCACTGCACCCACCGGGTGCGAATATCGCAGACACGCTCGAGGCAGATCTAAAGCAACTTATCTACCTCGATGAGCTGGGATACTCCGAAGCGTGGATAGGGGAACACTACACAGCTGAGTGGGAAAACATCCCTGCGCCCGATTTATTGATTGCACAGGCTCTCGGCGTTACCTCGCAGATTCGACTTGGGACGGGCGTCACGTGCATGCCCAATCACAACCCGTTCTATATTGCTCACCGAATCGCCCAACTCGACCAGATGTCTAAAGGGCGTCTGAACTGGGGCGTCGGTTCAGGCGGTTTCCCGGGTGATCTGCATGTGAACGGCTTCGATCCACGATCAGGTGATAATCGAGAAATGACTCGACAGGCGGTCGATTTAGTTCTGCAGTTGTGGAACGATCCAAAGCCGGGGAATTACAAGAGCAAATGGTGGGAATTCAATATCCCTGAACCAGAAGAAGATATCGCTCTCAGAGTTCATATGCGGACCTATCAGGATCCTCATCCACCAATTGGAGTGGCTGGCGTATCTCCGAACTCCGAGACGCTCACTCTCGCAGGGGAGCGAGGTTGGCTGCCGATGAGCATCAACTTCGTTCCTGAGCAGACGCTGTGTTCTCACTGGACTGCAGTTGAAGACGGAGCTACTAAGGTCGGGAGGATAGCGGATCGTTCGAACTGGAGAATTGCACGAGAAGTGATGGTTGCAGATTCGAGTGCCGAAGCCCGTAAGCAGGCTCTTAACGGGACGTTGGCACGAGACATGGAAGGCTATTTCCTCAAGTTGCTGCCACGATCAAAGATGATGGGGCTTCTCAAGATTGATCCGAACATGCCTGACTCCGACGTTACTGTCGAATACTTAGTGGACAACATATTCATAGTGGGCTCTCCAGAAGAGGTGACTGAAAAGCTGTCTTCACTCGAAGAGTCGGTTGGTGGGTTTGGAACGCTCATGGCTATGGGCCACGAGTGGGAACCCGAGGGTTTCTGGAAGACATCTATGGGCTTACTCAAGCAAGAGGTATTACCGAATGTTGGTGCGTGACTCGAGACGTAACTCTAGGAACACAAGTAGACCATGGTTCAGATTCATGTAGTGCAGGTCGGCGTATTAGCAACGAACTGCTATCTGATTCACGCGGATGATGAGTCCGATTGCATTGTGATCGACCCCGGTGGTGAGTCGGAGAAAATTTTCGGATTTCTTAGTGAAAATAATCTGACGCCAAGTGCAATCGTTTCGACACACGCACATGCGGATCACACAGGAGCCGTGGCGCCGTTGGTTGAACGGTACGACTGCAAATTTCTAATCGGTCGTAAAGATGTCGCTGCAGCCGCTGAGCAGCTTGACTGGCTGAAGAGCATGCTCGATGACTTCGTGGAGCCTCCTGTGCCGTCTGAGACGCTCAAGCACGGCAATGTGGTGTCAGCGAACGGAATTGAGATTAATGTACTGGCCACTCCGGGTCATACTGAAGGCAGTAGCTCGTTCTACATCTCTGGGCATGTATTTACTGGCGACACGTTATTTCGAGAGTCAATCGGTCGATTTGATCTATCTGGTGGTGACGAACAGAAAGAAATTGCCAGTATTCAGAACGTTCTGTTCGCACTTCCTGAAGAAACAGTCGTATGGCCTGGTCATGGTCCTTCGACGTCGATTGGTCACGAAAAAGTCGCCAATCGCTTCGTTCGCTAGGTATCTGACATACACAGGCTAGTATGCCAAGATGCCCATCTAACTCAGATCGCAAAAACGCCCGGGTCAATTACGACCCAAGCGTTTTATTTTGCGATTTTAGGTTCGTCTGCTTCTCAGAAGATTCCTACTCGTCAGTTATTAGACGAACAGTGGCCCGAAGATTAGCGAAACGATTGCCATGAGCTTCAACAGAATGTTGATAGCAGGACCCGATGTGTCCTTGAAGGGATCACCAACGGTGTCACCGGTAACTGCAGCAGAGTGGGTGTCTGAACCCTTGCCGCCGAAGTTTCCGAGTTCAACAAACTTCTTAGCGTTGTCCCATGCTCCACCTGCGTTAGCCATGAAGATGGCGAGCAGAAAACCAGAAACAATCGAACCGGCCAGCATGCCACCGAGAGCGTGAGCTCCCATCAGCGTGCCAATGGCGATTGGAGCAATGATGGCGATTAGGCCAGGAACGATCATTGCCTTCAATGAACCTTCTGTGCTGATCGCAACTGCCCGAGCGGCATCCGGCTTTACGCCCGGTAGACCTTCTCGAAGACCAGGGATCTCTCTGAACTGACGTCGAACTTCTTCGATCATATCAGCAGCAGCTGTTCCAACCGCCTGCATCGTAAGACCTGAGAATACGAACGGAAGCAGACCACCGATGATCGTTCCCATTAGAACCTTAGGGTTCAGAAGGTCGAGTTCGGTGATTCCGGTGGCGAATGCGTATGCCACTAGAAGAGCCAGAGCAGTAAGCACAGCCGATCCGATGGCGAAACCCTTACCGGTTGCCGCTGTGGTGTTCCCGAGGGCGTCGAGGGCGTCTGTACGCTCTCGCACTTCAGGATCAAGGTGAGCCTGTTCGGCGATACCACCAGCGTTGTCGGCAACAGGTCCGTAAGCGTCAGTGGCAAGAGTGATACCCAGTGTTGAAAGCATTCCAACCGCAGCGAGACCGATTCCGTAGAGACCAGCGAGCTCGTTTGCGAAGTAGATACCAACGACAATTGCGATTGCCGGAATAACCGTGCTGTAAAGACCAACCGACAGACCAGCAATGATCGTCGATGAGTGACCAGTTTGAGACTGCTGGGCAATCCACTTCACTGGGTTGAATTCCTTACCGAAGAGCTTCAGCCCTTCATAGGAAGTGAACCATTCGGTAGAAGTTCCGATCACCTGACCAACGACGATACCCGTGACTACGACCCAGAACAGGTCGAAGTCAAGCGAATCATTCATATTGATGTAAACGGCAGTACCAATTAGCGATAGAGCGCCTGCGCTGAAGATTCCATAGCGGAGAGTCCACAGCAGCTTGCCCATGTCGGCATTGTCGCCAGTTCGAACTAAGAACATTCCTAGTATGGAAGCGATTATGCCAATACCGGCGATAACGAGAGGCAATAGTGCTTTCGAAGCATCGACTTCAAATGGGATTGCGGATACAACACCGGATACTGATACGAAGAAGGCGAGTGAGATGGTTGCTATGATCGAACCAACGTAGGATTCAAAAAGGTCGGCTCCCATTCCAGCAACGTCACCTACGTTGTCACCAACGTTATCGGCAATAACAGCAGGGTTGCGAGGGTCATCTTCGTCAAGTCCAGCTTCAACCTTACCTACAAGGTCGGCCCCAACGTCAGCAGCCTTCGTGAAGATGCCGCCTCCGACTCGAGCGAACAGTGCAATTGACGATGCGCCGAATCCGAATCCGGCAATCACGTTCGGGTTCTCAAAGAGAAGCCAGAGTGCCGATACGCCAATGATGCCGATTCCGACTACCGAGAGTCCCATAACTGCACCAGTGCTGAACGCAACCTGAAGTGCTTTGTTGAGTCCGGTTTGAGCTGCTGTTGCCGTTCGGGTGTTACCTCGAACAGCGATGCTCATGCCGACGAATCCGGCTAGAGCCGAGCCGATAGCACCCAAAATGTATGCGATGGCCGTCCACGGGCCCTCGGACGTCATAGCGCCGCCTTCACTTAGTGAGGCAATCTTGGCGTTATCCAGAATGTTGTAGTCGATGAACAGTGCCAGGATTACAAAAATGATTACGACGAATACGGCAAGGATTGAATATTCCTTGCGTAAAAACGCCGCTGATCCTTCCTGAATTAGATCACCAATCGCTCGAACTTCATCGTTGCCTTGAGGCTGCTTGAGCACTCGCATGGCGAGTAGGGCAGCGGCCACAAGACCAACAGCTCCCGCTGCAATTGCAAGAAAGATCGATTCCATTTACATATCTCCGCAAAAATAACCTTCCATTTCTCACTGCTTAGCTCAGTTGATACAGAAGGTACGTATTAAAGGTTGGGACTAGGGACAGCCGAGCATTTCCGTGTTTCGAACTCGATTCAGCTTCGCCCATCCTTAAGTTGACCAATGAACGCTAGCATCGGCGTAATTTACAGTCAATGAATTGAACGGCTTATTGTGGCGATTGAAACAATTCCGAAAACAGAGTTTGACTATCACTTGAGTGTCGTAAAGAGGCAAATGTATGCCTATCACTGTGGGAATTAGGTGAGGCTCATGCGTATGACCGCTTTGATGACCTACTGGGGAATGAAAGATCGTTATAGATGCTAAGTTTCGGAAACAGCTCCCTACCAAGATAATTCGAGTAGGCCTGGTTTTCTCTCATATCTCAGGCTTGGGATTGGCAAACTAATCAAGACTTTGGGAAACATCTGAGTCTTACACATTTATGTAGTCTCGCTACGTCAACCGATCTGCTTGGCAACTCAAAGCAAATTTACGAGGCAGGCGGGCCGTTGGCTGGTCGTATTCGTATAACCTTCGCCGGAGTTCGTAGCTACTTAGAAATTGGCCTTGTGCCTAGGGAGCGATTCATTAATGAACGTCAATTGGCCTTCTCAAGACGATTTACTCAACTGGTTGAAGTCTGATCTCAATAATTGGGGCAGATGGGGTACAGCTGACCAAAAAGGGACACTGAACCATCTTTCGAAGGAGAAAACTCTCGATGCTCTAAGTTTGGTCAAAGAAGGAGTTACGGTCAGCTGTGCCCGTCCGATCGCGTTTGCTGCGTCGGTCGACGTGCCGAAGCCACCGCAGCATTTCATGGTGGCTGCGGGAGATCGCTACCGACCAGGTGAGGGCGTCGATCGCCAAGTAGCGATGGATTACTTTGGCCTGATCTTCCATGGTCATACTGTGACACATATCGATAGCCTCGCCCACTTCTTCTGGGATGGTCAAACGTACAACGGTCGCCCTTCAAGCGTTGTTTCAATTCAGGACGGTGCTACTGAGTTCGACGTGATGGCCGCTAGCGAAGGAATCGTCACGAAAGGGGTTCTTGTCGATGCACCATTACTACGCGGAGTCGACTTCATCGAGCGAGGGGACGGAGTTGGCGTAGCTGATATCGAAGCCGCAGAGCGTGAACACGGCATAAAAGTCGAACAGGGCGACGTTTTACTGCTTAGAACGGGACAACTAGGGCAGCGAGAGATAACGGGACCTGTTGATGTGAACGTTGGCGGCTCGTCCGGACCGTCTCCTGAAATATTGCCCCTTC
>Ga0302120_10001485_pt1 | contig 10995 bp, 16 predicted proteins | sample AG5_Bottom_MG_FD_203118 | JGI IMG/M metagenome (GOLD analysis project Ga0302120, IMG submission 203118) | Marine microbial communities from Western Arctic Ocean, Canada - AG5_Bottom | ecosystem: Environmental > Aquatic > Marine > Oceanic | place: Canada: Western Arctic Ocean | collected 2017-10-01 | reverse complement strand
GACGCACAAGGTAGAGTTACATCGGCTTCAACAGGCGCTATTAGTACTTCTTGGACACTAACAGGTGATACAGGTACACAAACAGTAGCAGGTGGAGACACAGTTGATATAGCAGGTGGAACTAACGTTACTACAGTAGCAGGTGCAACTGACACAGTTACAATTAACTTAGATTCTAACGTAACTGGATTAACATCTTTAAGTGCAACAACTGTTACAGGTACTACGGTAACTGACGGAACGGCAAGTATAAACGCTGGTGCAATAACAGGCGTAACTAATATTGCCGCTACTGATTTAGTATTATCCGGTAACTTAACTGTTAACGGTGCAACTACAAGTGTAGCATCAACTAACACTACAATAACAGATACATTGATTGAATTACAATCAGGACTAGCTGGCGCAAACAGTAGTGATATTGGTATTATACTAGAACGTGGTAGTACTGGTAACAACGGCTTTATGGGTTGGGACGAAAGTGAAGACAAATTTGCTTTTGCTACAACTACAGCTATTGGTACAGCAACAGGCGCTTTAACTTTAGCAGATGCAGGCATCAAAGTTAGTGATGTATTAGCTTCTGGAACAGTTACATACGCAAGTTTAAGCGATGGTACAATTACTATAACAGCATTTGCTGATGAAGATAACATGGCTAGCAATAGTGCTACTCTTGTTCCTACACAGCAATCAGTTAAAGCATACGTTGACGCACAAGTATCCGCAGTAGACGATACTGTTTTAAGAGCCGCTTTTACAGCTGACTCGTCAGCAAGTTCTTTTAGCATTGGCGCTATGCCAAGTACAGCTGGTAGAACTTACCTAGGCTCAAAACTTACTCTTAACGTTAGTACAGCATTTGCTGGCGGTAGCGTTGACGGTATTGTTGTTAATGACGGAACTAATGACTTAATGCTTGTGGCTCAGAACGATCCAACAGTAGCTGGTCTTTATGTTGTTGACTTAGGTGCAGGAGTGATAGCAGGCGGTGCAACAGTTACCGCTTCCTTTAAGCAGTCGAATGGAAGCACAGCAAGTGTTCCAACATCCGGCGCTATAACGGCAACAGTTGAATATCAATTCTATACTTAATAGATAGATAGGAAATAAATTAAAAGCACACTTTCTCGAGAGTGTGCTTTTTTTTGGATAAAGGTTGACAAACACCAGAAATAGTCGTATAATACATGCATGACTAAAGACAAAGATAGCGATGATCCAAAGGATAACGTACTAACGTTTCCTTCCAAACCGAAGAAATCGGATAATGACACTCATTATGAAATCACCATTAGTGATTTTAGTCCTCAAGAACTACACGAAAGAATGATTGCATTGGATCAATCATACGAAGCATGTTTTCACTTTACTAAAGCACTTGAATACTCCATGCATACTCTCCACGGATCTTTGGAGCTAGAAAAACTAAGTGCCCTAGAACTCAAGTTAAAACAGCTATTTGAGTCTTTTTCCGGAAATAATGATAAAAAAGGTTGACATTGGCACCGGATTTTAGTATAATATGTGCATAGGTTGAAAAAATAAATCATAATTTCGTAGGAGTAATTATATGGACACACTAACAGTAAGACCCAGTCAAACTGAAAATATTGTAAAAAGAGCTTTCAAAGCAAAAAGACCAATATTTCTTTGGGGAGCACCGGGCATAGGCAAATCAGAATTAATTCAAGGTATTGTGGACTCAGGTGAGTTAGGCAATGCACTTTTAATTGATATGCGCCTAGCATTAATGGAACCAACTGACCTTAGAGGTTATCCGTTCCGTAACCCAGATACAAATCAAATGGAATGGGCACCACCGGCTGACCTTCCATCACAAGAACTTGCAGATATGTATGACATAATTGTATTGTTCTTAGACGAATTAAACTCAGCACCACCAAGTGTACAAGCGGCGGCTTACCAGTTAGTCCTCAATGGTCGAATTGGTCAGTACAAACTTCCTAAGAATGTTAGGATTGTAGCGGCTGGTAACAGAGAGACTGATAGAGGTGTTACTTATAGAATGCCTAGTCCACTTGCTAACAGATTCAGACACATTAACATGGACATCAATTTTGAAGATTGGAGTGTTTGGGCTGTTAATAACAAGGTACACCACGATGTTGTTGGGTACTTAACATATAGTAAAGCAGATTTATTTGACTTTGATCCTAAGACATCAAGTCAATCATTTGCTACACCACGTAGTTGGACTTTCGTAAGCGAAATTTTAAGTACTGAAGGCTTTGAACAAGCTGAAGACTTTGAACAGAAGGCAGAAATTGCTGGAGCAGTTGGCGAAGGAATGGCTATTAAGTTTTGTGAACACAGGAAGGTTGCTTCAAAGCTACCTAACCCAGAAGATGTGTTAACAGGTAAAGTTAAGATACTTAAGGTTAAAGAGAAGTCAGCTCAGTACTCATTTGCAATTGGACTATGCTACGAACTAGCGGCGCTCAATATAGCTGATGACGAACAAGCATTTGACAAAGGTGTTGATTACTTCTTTGACTTTATAATGGAAAACTTTGAACCAGAGCTAGTTATTTTTAGTGCTAAAAGTGTTCTTAGTGACCACGACATAGATATTAAGCCTAGAAAACTCCAAGGTAAAAAAGAGTTTAAGGAAAGGTACTGGAAGTACTTGTTCCCTCAGGCGGCATAGGACAAAAAAAACTGTTGCTGTATCCTACAACGGTACAATATTTACTCGTACCGTGTTACTCCTACAACCTAACAGCAATAAGTTTTACCCTGCCCACAAGGCGGGGTTTTTTTTGGGTAAAAAAAGGTTGACTCTATGGTGCTTTGGTGCTATAATAGTTGTATATTAAGTAGGAATTGTAGGATATTTTTATGTCATTTAAAACAGATACATTAGAAGTGAAAGGACCAAAGATAACAGGCACACCAAGTGACACAGCTCACAAGGCAATAGCTAGTATTCCGGTGTCCAAGCTCACTGATAAGGAAGTTGAAGACAGACTTATTTCAACTCGTATTAACATGTTATTGCAATGTCCGTTCTACGGTAACTTAGCATGTCGTTTAGAATTTAAGGATGCCAGTGCATGGTGTCCAACTGCCGCTACAGACGGCAAGTACTTCTACTTCAATAAAGACTTTATTTCAGCACTATCAATACCTAACTTAGTTTTCCTTTGGGGACACGAAGTAGAGCATTGTGTTTACGATCACTTTGGAAGACGTGGAGACCGTAACCCTATGCTTTGGAACATTGCTAATGACTATGTAGTAAACATGGATTTAGTAGAAGGTAATATTGGTGAGAAGATTACATTGGTCGAAATACTATTTGATTACAAATATCGTAAATGGACTAGTGAAGAAGTATACGCTGACTTGTTCAAGCAAATGGAAGAAGAAGAGAAAGAGTTTGAAGATGGTACTACACTTGATGTTCATTTAGATATGTCAGATGGTGACGACGAACAAAGTGGAGAAGGTAAAAACGGTAACGTTAATGACGGAACCAAAGGTCCAGTTAGATACACAGAAGAAGAAAAGCAGAATATTAAAGAAGCATTTAAGAATGCTACGGTACAAGCGGCACGTTCAGCTGGTGCTGGTAACTTACCTGGTGGGATCCAACGTCTTGTAGATGATTTGGTTAACCCACAACTTAGTTGGAAAGAATTACTACCACAGCAAATACAAAGTGTAATGCGAAGTGACTACAGTTACAACCAATGTTCACGTAAAGGATTGGACAGTGGCATTTGGTTACCTGGTATGGATAGAGAAGATACAATTGATATTGCACTTGCTATTGATACTTCAGGATCAATGACTGATGAGATGCTTAGAGATATCCTTAGTGAAACAAAAGGTATTATGGATCAATACAGTGACTTTAAAATACACTTGTTCTGCTTTGATACAGAAGTGCATAACCCACAAGTGTTTACTGAACACAATATGGAAGAGTTTATGGAGTACGAGTCAGCTGGCGGTGGCGGTACTGACTTTGAAGTATGTTTTAATTACTTTAAAGAAGAAGGCATAGTGCCTAAGAAGTTCGTAATGTTTACAGATGGTTACCCTTGGGACAGTTGGGGTGACGAGAACTACTGCGATACATTATTTATTGTACACGGTGGCGGCTTTGGTGGTCAGACACCTACTGCACCATTTGGTATAACTGTTCCTTATGATAGGGAGAATAAATGATTACTGATTTTTGGAATATATTAGTACCGTTAATTATGTTAGGAATGGCATTTGGTATAGTATTCGCTATTATCTCTGGGTCTATTAAGTTAGGGTGGCAACTTGCTCCTTACATTGTAGTATTCAGTTTGATAGTTTGGATGCTTAATATGACAAGTTAAAAATAACAAAACAAGGAGAAGATTATGGAGTTAGCATATTCGTTAAACACGTTTTACTTTCTGTTATCCGGCGTACTAGTTATGTGGATGGCGGCAGGGTTTACTATGCTCGAAGCAGGATCAGTTAGAAGTAAAAATGTAATAGAGATTTTACTAAAGAACGTAGCACTATATAGTGTTGCATCATTAACATTTTTAATCGTAGGCTATAGCATTATGTATGGTTGGGGAGATATAGATACACATTCTGTGTATGCTGATTTCTTTTTCCAAGTTGTATTTGTAGCGACAGCAATGTCTGTTGTATCAGGTGCAGTAGCAGAGCGTAAGAAACTGTGGACATTCTTATTGTTCGCGGCAATCTTCACAGCAATCATTTACCCTATACAAGGTTCATGGTCGTGGGGTGGAGGCTGGTTAAGTGAAAGAGGATTCTTTGACTTTGCTGGTGCAGGAATAGTACATATGGCAGGTGCCACTGCGGCATTGGCTGGTGTGTTAATACTAGGTCCTCGTAAAGGTAAGTATGCTAAAGACGGCACACCAAAACCAATACACGGTGCTAATTCAGCCCAAGTTGCTCTAGGAACACTTATCTTATGGATGGGTTGGTTTGGCTTCAATGGCGGTTCACAACTTGCAATCTCTGGAATAGAAAATGCTGATGCAGTTGCAAAGATATTTGTTAATACGAATACTGCGGCGGCGGCTGGACTAATTACTGCAATGGCTGTATGTAAACTATGGCTAGGTAAAACTGCCTTAAATGCGTCATTGAATGGTGCCCTTGCTGGCTTAGTAGTAATCACTGCTGACCCACTTACACCTGAACCAATAATTGCTATGTTGTATGGCGGACTTGGTGGTGCATTAGTTCCGTTTGCAATGAGTTATATTGAAAAGAAAGGAATAGATGACCCAGTAGGTGCTATTAGTGTTCACGGTATTGCTGGTATATTAGGACTAATGTTAGTTCCAATACTAAATGTTGATGCAAGTTTCTTAGAACAAGCAATCGGCATTGGAGCAATTGCTGGCTTCGTATTTGTTGCTTCCTACCTAGTGTGGTTGTTACTTGAAAAGACAGTAGGTATTAGAGTTGGACAAGAGGAAGAAGTAGGTGGCTCAGATATGTGGGAAACAGGTAGTAAAGCCTATCCTGAATTTATGAAAGGACACGGAGAAGAATAATGGATTTAGAAAACAACGAATATTTCCCAATATTGGATGCAATTAGGGAATCAGGAAAAATGAATATGTACGGAGCACCTAGTTGGCTAGTAGAAAATTGTGATTTAACAAAAGATCAAGCTAAGGAAATATTTAGGGCCTGGACAAAGACATTTAGTGTAAGTGATGATTTAGCTAGAGTTAAAGGAGAACATGTATGAATACTTTAATTATTATTTTAATAGGTATTGTACTAGGCTGGTTTATACCGAGACCTTGGTTCATTGGACCTATAGAAGAAAAACTACTAGGACCTATTAAATCGAAAGTCCCAGAAAAATATAAGTGGTGGTAGAAATGTCTGATGTATATACATTTGAAAAGTTCCATAGACTAACACTAGATGAGTTCACCCTGTTAAAAGGCACTGAGCTCATGGCAACGATGTTAACCAACAAATGGTTTACTGACAGTGATGACGTTATAGATTTATTAGACGATTATGCAACTGGGGCCTGGTGTGCTATGAAACATGGTGATGGATGGCTTGTATACCTTTCTAGTGAATCAGATATTATATTAGCAAGGCAACATGTTACACCAGATATTGTTCCTGCTCCAGCAATAACTAGTATAAATATTGCTGATGAGTTTACAAATACCTAATAAAAATATATGGTCCTGCAATGAATGGGATCCTCTTAAAGAGATAATTATCGGAACGGCAATAGATGCCAACATACCTGATAACGATTTAAGTCACCATGCTACGAACTATGCTAACCTAACTTCAGAGGAGTATGCACAACTGCCCAAGGGAAGATATCCCGAGCATGTATACAAAGAAGCTGAAGAGGATCTAGAAGGATTAATATCTGTACTAGAACAAGCTGATGTTAAAGTTCACAGACCTGATACAAGCGTCATAGACTTCACTAGTACTGTGAGTAATGGTCTATGGGAGTCAACACAATACGAAGCATACTGTCCGCGTGATAGTGTTACTGTTATAAGCGATACTATAATAGAAGGTGCTATGAGTTTACGAGCAAGGTACCATGAAACATTCTTGTTCAACAAACTATTCAAAGAGAAAAGTATGCAAGGTGCTAGATGGCTACCAATGCCTAAGCCCATGCTACAAGATAACTTGTTTAGGTTACAGCCAGGCAAAGATCCTAGTGTAAATAACAACGAACCTATTTTAGATCCTGCTAACTTGATTAGATGTGGGTACGATATAATGTATTTGATATCTAATACAGGTAACGAACAAGGTGCTCAATGGCTACAAAACACCCTCGGAGACGCATTTAACGTTCATATGATGCACGATTTATACAGTTGGGCTCATGTAGACAGTACTATTATGCCGTTACGTCCTGGGCTTGTAGTGTTAAATGCTACTAGAGTAGACAAGGATAAAGTACCTGAGCTATTCAAGAGTTGGGATAAGATTTGGTACACCGACGAGATGTGTGTTGGACAGCCTTGCTTAGAAAACTATGCACCAGCAAGTAAATGGATAGGTATGAATACACTTAGTATTGATCCAAATACTGTTATAGTACCAAGTGAAGAAGTAGGTTTAATGAGAGAAATGAACAAATATGGTGTGGATACAGTACCAGTTCAGATGCGTCATATGAGGACATTAGCTGGTGGACCGCATTGTGTAAGCACAGATTTAGTGCGAAAAGGCACTCTAGAATCGTATAAATAACTTGACTTATACCATGGATTTTGCTATAATATGTATATAGCGTAAGGAGTTAGGCAGTGGGATTTTTAGTCGTAGGAGACATACATAACGAGATTGAGCAGATGACAGCAGTCGTCGATTTTGCTACGAGTAAAGACTTGGACATGATATTTGTTGGTGACTTAGTTGACTATGGTCCTAGCCCAGCAGAAGTTATTAAACTTGCTAACTCACTTCCGAACGCACTCTTCATAGAAGGTAATCACGATAATAAAATACACAGATTTACTAAAGGTAATGATGTTGTTATTGGTGTGAACCAACAAGGTACTGTTGATGCATTAGAAGACGCTGAAGTACTTGAAGCATGGACTGAATTGTATGCTAAAATGCAACCTTATGTTTCTATTGGAAACACTTACATAACTCACGCAGGATTTAGTGGAGAGTTTTGGGATGGTGTTGACAACAAGAAAGTTAAGAGAACATTTTTGTATGGTGAGATAGATAATAACTTGCCTTTAGTTGAAAGATACGGACAAATGTACCCACACAGATCCTACAGTTGGACTGGATCAGTACCAGAAGGCAAAACTGTTATAGTTGGACACGATAGAAGTCCATTTCAGGAAAAGCCTGCTTTTGATTCAAACATAAACAAAGTCGTAGTAAGTGAAAACGAGCAAGGTGGTACTGTGATATTTACAGACACTGGCGCCGGCAAAGGTGGATTTGTTAGTGCTGTCGTTATTGATAATGACGGCGTAGTACAAGACTTCGTTTCATTTGAAGATGACGCTTGACCTACATGGAGTAAGACACTTCCAAGTTGACCTTATGGTCGAAAACTTTATATTAATGAATCAATCTAGAGTACCACTTACAATTATGTGTGGTAACAGTGAACGCATGATTGAAATTGTTAACAAAGTTATAGACCGAATTGGGTGCGAACATGCTGTAATGGACCGCTATGGTATCATTGTGGTACGAAATGTCTAAAAACTAACCAATTAATTGTAATTAATCATGCACTTATTTATAAATATTGCTGTACGAAACATTTATACATACAAAACACAGGAGCAGTAAAAATGGCAAAAGCACAAAGTAAGGTTGCTGAAGAAGTTGTTGAGCAGACAGAAACAGCGAACCCAGAAACAACCGCAGGCGAAGACGTAGTTGAGAGTATTTCACTCGTAGACTTGAACAGCCTGGCACAGATTATTGACCTAGCATCAAGCAGAGGTGCATTTAGAGGTGGAGAATTAGAACCAGTCGGCGCATTGTTTAATAAATTAACAGCATTTTTAGGGTCAGTTAAATCAGCCCAGGATGCCGCCGCACAAACAAAAAACGCAGACGGAACTGATGCAGAAGCACCGGTAGACGTACCTGCAGGAGAATAGATTATGGCTAACATGATGAAACATGTCGGAGTATATGGCGAAAAGCCTTGCGTAGTAGTTTTTAGAGCACTACCTGAGGAACCTAGTAATGCACTAATTTGTGTAAGCGATGGCTTAGAAGGAGCACTACATGATGACGTTATGTCTGTTGTAGATAGTCCTGAAGGTCAATCAGCAAACGAAATTAGCGAAGTATTTTTTAGACGTAGATTAAGTGACGGCGAGAATATGCTCGAAGCATTACATTCAAGAAACAAGTTGTTAAAAGTACCAGTCGATATGGTAAAATTAACTCCACTACCTAACCAACAAGTTGACCTAGCTGAAATTAATAAACAGTTAGCGAATATTGAGTCAGGTAGTAACCCAGCGTTAAAGACAGAAGCGGCACTCAATCCAGTTGCAGAATCGCAAGTGGCGGAAGTTCCTCCAGTAGCTGATGATGACAATAGTCCCGAAGGAATTGCTAAAGGATTAATTGCACAATCAGAACTTATTGAAGCGGATGCAAACGCAATGTTAGTCGATGCCGCCAGCAAATTGGCACAGGCATACGAAATGGCACCAGCACTGAAGCCCAAGAGAGGCCCAGGTCGACCGCCAAAAACTGATACAGTATAGTACCAGTTAAAACATATATAACTGTAGGGTTAAAGGAGACAACGTGTCAGTTCACGACGTGAAGATATTATTGGTTGCGAAGCATAGTAAGAATAAAAAGTTTGAGTCGTTACTCAAGGAAGTCTTTCCTACGGAGATACCGGTAGAAGTTATTGACCAGGTCATTTTGGAGTTTATTGACGGAACACAAGCAAAGCTGGATCATACAGAGCTCAAAGATCCTTTACCAACTGCACCTGGCAAGACCTGGTCAACAATGATTCAAGCATTTGCTAATGTTAAACAGATTACTATTGTAGTAGATGTTAACAATGTGGAGCAACAAACTAACAAGAAAGTAAATGATGTACTAGGGAAACACTTCGACTAATGAGAATTGCCGTAACAGGACATACTAGTGGAATAGGCGAAGCAGTTTATGACATGTGTGATCTCACGTTAGACGGCTTCAACGATGTCCGTGGCTATTCAAAAAGCAACGGATGGAACATAGCTGAAGAAGATGGTGACAAAATAATTCAAGAATTAATCGACTTTGATCCTGACGTACTCATAAACAATGCATACTATCCCAAAATACAAACTAAGATACTAACCACACTCTTCGAAGAGTGGAAAGGGAAACCGAAAACAATTGTTAATGTAGGCTCTATTGCAGGATACTTACCTCAAGTAACAGAAGATAAGAAATTGAGTACTTACGGAAACGATAAGTTTGAACAATCTCAGTTCATTATTCGCAACAGTTTCAGAGATGGTGTGGAACATCAAATACGAATGTTCAACATCAGTTTTAGTTTTGTTAATTCGCCCCTACTTGCAAGATCAGTCGGACATGAACTTAATCTAGAGAAGATAATAGACGTACTGGATGCTGGAGAATTGATTATAGATTGCATAGAGGACAACGGTAAAGCATACGATATAGTAGAGCAAGTGGTCCAATGCAAAGTCCTAACAGGCGAAGAATTAGTACAAAATTTCATGACTGGAAGCAGAAACATGGCAAAACATGTGATTAGAAGCGACCGAGCAATTAAAAAAGCAAACAAATCAAGCACTTAGCACCTTAAATTACCAGTTTTTTTGGTAGAAAAAGGTTGACTCCACCCCTAAAATCCTGTATAATATGTATATATTAAACAATAAAGGCGTAGGAGTTTTTATGTACAACATTTTTCAAATCAAACTAAGCAACGAAGTTGTTGATTATGTAAATAGCAATGACACTGGTCACTCAGGTGCTGAAGCAAAATATCCAATTTATGAGGCTCACATGAGACTCAGACATTCTTTTAGAGATGAAATGCAATTCGAAGATACTGACTTCCAACACTTCACTAAAGTTTGTGAAGTTAAGAAAAATGGCGGTTTGGTTGATAGCGACGGTGAGCAATGGTTAGTTCGTGGTTTAGAAGATGTGTTTGCTGTATTAAACGGCAGTCACTACAACGAAGACAAAGAAGAAGATGTTGTTTTTGATAATCATGTAAGTGGTTTCAAAATGAAAACGTTTACTCGTAAAGACGGATCAGTTAATACTTATAGAGATATGCACTCACTATCAGTAGGTGATGTTGTTGAAGATGTTGACAACGGAACATTCCACATTGTTGCTGGTATGGGATTTGAAGACATTACTATGCAAATTAAAAACTATGTTGAAGAAATTCAAATGGAATTAGTGTAATGATAATATTTGAAGGAGACTTTGTTAGATTGCACGGAGCAAATG
>Ga0302120_10001484_pt1 | contig 10997 bp, 9 predicted proteins | sample AG5_Bottom_MG_FD_203118 | JGI IMG/M metagenome (GOLD analysis project Ga0302120, IMG submission 203118) | Marine microbial communities from Western Arctic Ocean, Canada - AG5_Bottom | ecosystem: Environmental > Aquatic > Marine > Oceanic | place: Canada: Western Arctic Ocean | collected 2017-10-01 | reverse complement strand
TAAATATCCAAAGAAAGATGTGATGATTCTGAGTCGAGTTCCAGAAGCATTGCCGATCTCTCCTGGCCATTATCACCGCTGAAAATCGAAGTTATTTCTTATGCTGATCAAGTATAATTCAACTATGACCGAGTCGCCTGAATCGGTGGAGTCCATTTACCACTCCGACGAGTGTGGTCTAAGATATGCCAATACAGTGAATTGACTTCTATGTCAGAATCGAGCAATTCCACTTCCGTTACCAGTCTACTTCTGGTTTGGCGCCGCCAGAGTCGGCGGGCTGCTCCACCGAGCAGCGGCAGATGTAATGCTGGTCCACAAGCGGGTAGAGTCGGCGTCAAACCAGAACGGAATGATGACCACGGCCTCTCTACAATCCCTGCTTTACGCATCGCATCGATAACTGCAATCCAGCCATTCTTTCCTCCACTATTGGTTGGAATAGATTCAGACTTTGAGCATTGACTTTCTTCACCGCCATCTGCACCGAGTTCTCCAACTGGTGCACCAGCGGGTACAGCCGCTGCACGACGACCAGTTTTACGGCTGAGGAACGGGCTTGGATTAACCGATGAATCTAGGGTGATGCCCGCGGCAGCCAGCGGCGCGGCCATCCAGGGCGCGATATAGCCGCCCGGCGCCCGAAACCACGGCCGCCAAGCATCGCCGACAAATTCGGCTAGCCGGGCCATCGAAGCGTTCAGCATCGCAGAAAAACCAGCTACATCAGCCGGCCAGGCCGACCAGCAGCGGTGACTCCAGCCATGATTCGCAACGGTGACATTTGGTCGCGCCAAAAGTCGAGAGAAAGCAGCGGCGAATTCGATACAATCGAGTTGCTCAGCAATACAAAATATCGTCACCCCACGCCCCGACTCATCGAGCCAGCGGTTGAGCAAATCCATCCCCTCAAGTAATCTATCTGACGACTTTTCAGGTTTGCATCTCCAGTGCGGCATTGTTGTCTGTGAACGGGTTGGATGGCCACGGTTTTTGGGTAGGTGAATAAGGTCGTCGCTGTCGATAGAAAGCCAGAATGGAGTCAAGTCTGACCCTCCTGCAATCGCAACAAATACGAATTATGTAACACCATTTTACCTTCGACTTCAAAATCACGATCTGCTGCTTCCGCCCGCTCACCCCCCCATCTCCTGAGTGCACTCCTAACGGTTGCAACCCCAGCCAAGTTGGCTGGGCTTACCTTCAATTCAAGCGCGTGGCAATCGATATTCTTGGCAAAAGAAATTACTGAATCCATCATTCGTGTCGCGACCGTTCGACCACGAGCGATTCGCCGAACCCAATATCCAAGATTCCAATCGGCGCCGACCGCATGAGTGCTATCGTCGAGACCTATCATGCCGACGATAATCAACGTGTTTCTGTCCCTTACCATCCAATTGTGCATGATGCCATGCTCACCATAATATTGCATATCGGTTAGGAAAGGAATCATTTGGGGCCGAAGTGGTTCCTCTGAAAGAATCCACGGCAAGGCCATCCGAACTTCAGCGACCTCGTCCTCAAAAATGCCGACTAATTCTTCGAGGTGGTTGGGTGATGCTGGTTCGAGTAGCAACTCATCATCGACAATGATTTGGCGTGTCGGCTCGGCTCGCACGCGCTAAAGCAAGACCATTTCTCGCTTGATGCTGACGCTTCCTTACTTTCGTTTTTCTTGGATGATTGTCCCTCTTTTCAGTTATCTTCTTGACCACTTTGGTATAACGCACAACGGTGGCAATCTAAACAGAAATCGATTAATTCGAACCAATGAAAATCGTATCTCTGTTTCCACTAACCGAAACTAGAAAACTTGGCGAATCAAAATTGGTCTGAAAAAAGAAAATTGATTCGGTTCAACCAAGTTTAGCGACTGCTGCCTTTACCGCTTCATCATTTGGATAACGAGCCGCGGCGATATTCAACATATTTTTCAATTCGGCCTCACGACCAAGGTTACGCATCAGAGCGCCGATTGGATACAACAAGCGCCACTGACTACCCAGATGAGGGCCGACTTCGTTGAGGGTCCTCAAAGCACTCTCCTTGTCGCCGCCCTTCGCCGCCTCCATCGCTTGGCGGATACTCTGAGCGATGACGCGGTCCTCAAACGGTTGCTGTTGTGGCCACGGCCAGACTCCGGCAGTAGCAGTAGCGGTAGCGGTTGGATGTGGTTCGGTGGGAGTCACAGGAGTGGATGTCGGAACTGGTGGCAAAGATTTGGCCACGGTTGGCGCTGTAGCATGAACCGGTTGAGTCGGGGCATTCGCGGTTTGTTGACCAAATGGCACTGGCGAAGGGGTTTGAAACGCGGAACTCGGCGGCGCTGCGATAGGACTCGGTGGTAAGGTCGGTACAGATGCGGCTGTTTGCCCAGTCGCCCCATTCGGCAATGAAGGCAGAACAGCGGCCGAAGTGGTTGGAGCAGCAGAGGTGGCAGGTACAGCAGCGGGGCTCGGAATGGCTGCACCATTCGCAGATGCAGCATTAGGAACGGTTGGCAATGGCGCAGTTGGCTGCGGGATGGCGGCACTCTGCGAGTTGACGGGAAGAGCGTCCACTACATTCGCAGCTGCTTGAACTGATGTTGCGTGATGAGGCGTCGACTGTTGGAGAGGAGCCTGGTGTTGAGGAACCTGAACTGGCTGAGTCGCTGCTATCTGTGTCGCTGGTGGAATCGCTGGTGGAATCGCTGGTAGAGTCGATGGTGGAGTCGCTTGTGGCGTCGGTGGAAGTGTTCGGGTGGTTGCTTGGGGAGTGGATTGAGGCGAGGTTTGGGGTGTGGTTTGGGGTGTGGCTTGGGTTTGTGTGGCTTGAGCCGCTTTACTCGACGCGCCGTACCAATTTGAATCATCCAAGTCCAAATCGAGATCAATATCTGAACCTTTTCCATTCCCAGTCGTCGGGTTGACCAATTGTACTCGATGCTCGAGTGTCTCGGTCCAAGCGGCAATCTCCGGTTTCGGAACTACGAAGCGCTCGACATTTTCCGGGGCATCGCCAGCGAGTAATTCCGCCGAAGTGCTCGTATCGTTACCAATCTTGGATGTGTCGACAAGTTGAGTCGCAAAAGTAGGGGTACCAGACACCTGCACGGAGCCGATATCGTCGTATTGCTGTACATCAATTGTAACATCTTCCATCTCAAATGAGTGGGCCGACCAATCTACAGTTTCACCTTCATCCTCCTCTACTTCACCCTCTCCGGTCAATAAATCCAGCAATCCAGCAGATTCTTCAGAGTCTAGATTCGTCGTTTGCTGACTAGCAGAAGAATGGAAATCGTAGTAGCAGCGAGAACATGCAGCGGCATCATCGTTATTCTTCAAATGGCACAGTGGGCACTCCAACCCACTCTCCTCTACCACTTTACGACGCCGGCCAAACATTGGATACTCCTCACTAATTACAAACCTCCGGGACACAATGGTATTGAAAAGCATGACCGGCCGTTGTTACTTCTCCGCATCGCTCCTCGATGATGATAATATATTCCGACATAATGGTGTTCCTGGGCGTGATTATCCAATTTCAGTCTCCAAGTTCAATCATTGACGGTCATAGGTATGCAGCCATATCGCTCATCCGAGACAACCATACGAGACGACACGGCGCGAGCGTCGTGGACGATAAGAGCGGGCGTGTCGAACGGGTCGCAGGACCTAATTCGGCTGGTGGGAAGTCATCGCGTGGTTCGCACCGTTCGGGCTCAAAGCGTGGCTCCGACGCTCACGAAGAGGACATTATTCGATTCCGACGATCACAAGACCACCACGAACGATTCATTCAGTTGATAGGCTGGGAACTTGACGACGAGATGCACCAGGTCGAATTACGGCTTTCGAGTTGGCCAAAAGCGCGGCTAGCGGCTGCAGGCCTTGCCCTGTTCAACCTACAAGCGAGAACGAGTGGTTGGCTGTTCGGACAGCGAGTAATTCGGTTGAAAGGTCCAGATTCACATCTACCATCGCATCGATTCAAACAGGGAGATATAGTCTTCATGAGTCGATTTGACCCGCTGCGCGAGAAGCCGATTGAAGCGATTGTAGAAAGGCGGAGTAGAGACTCGGTCAGCCTGGTAATTCCTGAGGTTCCAAAGGACCTCCGGAATGGAGTGTGGCGTCTCGACAAGGCGGCGAATCGTGTTAGCCACGACCGCATGCGTGACGCTCTCAACCTATTCTTTGGCGACGATACCGCAACTCCACTACGCGATCTGATTCTTGGCCAACCACACGACATGGTCGAATCTGCTGCTCGGCCACCAGGCCTTGGTGGCAGCCAGCGAGGGATTGAATGGCACTTAGCCAAGGATTTGAATGAAGGACAACGGGCGGCGGCTGAAGCAGCATTGACGCAACGATTGACCCTCATCCAAGGTCCACCGGGCACCGGTAAAACTCATACCGCAGTTCGGGTTTTGCAGGCTTGGGCATCGGATTCTGGGACGCCGATATTGGCGACTGCTGACTCAAATGTTGCGGTCGATAATCTGCTTGAAGGATTGCTTGAACTCGGCGTCGACGCGGTCCGGCTCGGCCAGCCGGTTAAGGTCCGAGAAGGATTACGGGACATGACTATCAAAGCCCGAATGGAACAACATCCACTCTACGAAGACCTCGAAACAGTCCTCGAACTAAATGAAAAATTACAACGCCGCTTACCCGGAATGAAAGGCAAAGAGCGCGGGCTTGGGCATCGCGACCTCGCTCGTGGTTGGAAAGAACTGAGACGAATAGAACGACAAATTCGCGATGACATCCTTGACCGTGCAGCCGTTATCTGCGCAACTTGTATCGGTTCGGGTCACAACCTTCTCGCTGGTCGCCGCTTCACGAGAATCCTAATCGATGAGGCGACACAGGGTGTTGAACCAACAGCATTAGTTCCGGTTAGTATGGGCTGCCGACAATTAGTCCTCGTCGGTGACCATCGTCAATTGCCACCTACAGTCGTCTCTCGCCGCGCTGAGAAAGCGAATTTCGCCCTCTCACTATTCGAACGGCTCACTCTCGTTGGACTCAAACCGCACATGCTAGAAACCCAATACCGAATGCATCCAGCAATCTCAGCGTTCCCATCTCAATGGTTCTACGACGGTCGTCTGAAAGATGCGGTCGACGCTGCAGACCGCCCAGCTCCGGCCGGCTTCATCTGGCCGAATTGGGACAAACCATTAGCATTCATCCCGGTTGAAGGTGGTGAGGCGACCAGCGAAGACGGCGCCTCAAAAGAAAATCCAACCGAAGCCGGCTGGGTGGTCCGAATTGTTGAGATGCTAGTCAACGGCGGCGATATTTTGCCCGCAGATATCGGCGTCATCACGCCGTACAATGGTCAAGTCCGAGCGATCGGTGATCTCATCGAATCGGCCGGCGGCCGCAGCGCCGGCGAGCCATTCGACGGACTAGAAATCAGGTCTGTCGATGGCTATCAGGGTCGAGAAAAAGAAGTAATCGTTCTCTCGACCGTACGGTCTAACCTTGACGGAAATATCGGATTCCTAGACGACCCTAGACGACTAAATGTAGCGATAACACGGGCCAAGCGCGGGCTCATAGTGATAGGTGATGCCCGCACTATGGAGCATCAACGCGACTGGCACGCATGGTTGGAGCACACCAGGGTGAATGGATTGGAAGCATGGCATATTTTACAAATGTGAGTTGAAACAAATGAGTGAAAGCGGATCATTAGCAAGGCGATTAGTCTCTGTCGAACACGACCATTGGCTGGTGCCAGAAGGGACAATCCTCGCGCCGATTAGGCGACGTGCAAGCGCGTTCATCATCGATGTCATCATCGTTACTGGCGTCCTATCAATCGTAAGTCGTTGGCGGATAATGGATGCATGGAATTTAACCCTCTGGGCATCAAAAGATTTTCATTATTCTCTCGCGATGGCAATCGCATTACTCGGCTCACACTACCTCTACTGGACCTGGACCGGACGACACTTCTCCCGTTCACTGGGTCAACGCTGGCTCGGTCTGGCGGTCGTGGCAACGGATGGCGGAGAGTTGTCAAAGCGCGATTGGGATATCCGTGCTTTTCGGAAATTGTTGTACCTTTTGCCAGCATTCGATATCTGGTTTTTGCTGCGAGATACGCTGCGGATTAGACAACGTCATACCCATCAATCGAACATTGATTTAGCGGCGGGAAGTATCGTTGCTATCGCAAATTCCCTGCCGGCGGACACCAGAGCCTTTCTCCGGTGAAATTCCGTCGCCGTTTTTTGACAACCTTATCATTACTAATTCTCAAAATTTTCTTCTGTCACTTCATTTCTTAGCGGTAGATGACGATGCCGATGTTCTATCCTCTCAAACTCCCAATTAGGAAATATTGAAGAAAATCACAATCCCGATGCCTTTCTCAAATCCACCACAAGTTGGGGCGTCGTTGAAGTACTGACCCAGCGGAGGACAACGCGAGGTCGCATGGTCGGTGAAGAGAAACTCCAGATCGGTGGCCTAATGGTTCACTTGCACGCCGTCGTCGAAGATATCGATGATGACGACCGGGATACCATTCGTATTACTTGTGAAGTATCGAACGGTAGCCAACAAATTGTCAGAGGCATCTCACTCAGTGTTCAGACGAGTGGGGCGGTTGTCAATGTTTTCGAGCCTCTCCGCGAAGTCGCGGCGATGTCGACAGGATACGCGAGTTGGTTTATTCCGTCTGATTCCGGCGCTTGGATGCTCGAAGTAAATGTCGCTGGTGAACGGCGCGAATTAGGGCCATATCCAGACTCACTACGAATTGAAGAAGGCGAGCGGAATTCTAAACCTTCTAGCGCTTCTAGTCAACAAACTGCAACCCCAAATCCAACACAAAACCAAATTGTTCAAAACACATCATCGGGGTCCCAAGTACAATCTAATTCTACGGGAGCGGTCGATGAACTCGCTGCCGCCTTCGCTGGCGCTTTGCATGGGTTTGGTGACGCTCCAGGATCATTGTCCCCGACTGCCATCAATGATGACCCACTAGCGGCTGCCTTCTCGGCAGGAAGCGAAAACCCCCTCGCTGCAGAACCTATGCCAGCCCTCGGACCACCTGCAACACCTCCTACACTACCCGCTCCTGCACTTGCACCGCCTGCATTGCCTCCACTCGACTCAACTTCGCCGCCCGGTATTCCTAGTCATACCGTAAATCCACCTGCAAGTCCGCTAACTCCAGTTGTTCTGACTGCGCCCCAACCCAATACTGCACCGGCAACAGTCGCGCCGCCAAGTGCACCACCGCCTGAATTGCTCGCCGCGATGGGTCTCAGCCTGCCGCTAGGAGGCGAGAAACCAAAGCGGATGCTCGTACCAGACATTATGCCTACTGCTCCGGCACCGAATCCTGTGATGCCGCCGGCCGCAGCAATGCCAACGCCAGAAATCAAAATGCCTGCCCCGGTGCCCATACCAGAAATCCAGATACCTGCTTCGACTCCCAAGCCTGCCGAAAAAAAACCAATTTATGTTCCCCCGGAACCAGCCGCCCCGACGGGCTCTCCAATGGGCCCACCAACGAGCTCACCGTTTGGGTCGCCAAACGGCTCACCTACAGCTCCAATGATTGGGCCTCCAACGGGTCCACCAACTGGCCCACCAACGGGTCCACCAACGGGTCCACCAACAGGCCCACCAACTGGCCCACCAACTGGCCCACCAACAGGCCCACCAACAGGCCCACCTACTGGTCCGCCGAGGGGCCCCCCAAAGGGGCCCCATACTGTTTCTCAAACTGGTCCGCAGCCAATTCCAACTCCAACTCAAACCGGCCCTCCTGGCCCACCATCTAGTCCACCCGGACCCCTTTCTGGACCCTCCGCTGGCCCACCATCTAGTCCACCCGGACCCCTTTCTGGACCCTCCGCTGGCCCACCATCTAGTCCACCCGGACCCCTTTCTGGACCCTCCGCTGGTCCACCATCTAGCCCACCTGGACCACTTTCTGGCCCATCCGCTGGTCCACCATCAGGCCCACCAAATGGTCCGCAATAATACCAGCAATTTCATTCGAAGGCGGGCAAATCCGCAGCGATAAACAACGAATTCAACACATATCATCGCCTCTTGAGGGAGTACACCAGCGTAGCCTGTGAGCGAGAGGATGAAGGAGGGGGTACTACCGGGAATATTCGAGAGAGTCATGTCTGAAGCGGGGTTCGTACTGGAAATGTGTAGCGGAAAGGCCGCATGGACAATTATTCCAAGCGACAACATAACAATCGACCTGGACGCTGTAACCAAACGAATCGAGGAGGCGGGTTGGAACTGCACCATCCGTAACAGGCTCTGCAATATCTTCATCGGTAAAGCGGGCCTTACTCTGTTTCCGAGTGGGCGGCTTCTAGTCAAAAGTGGTGATGAAGAATTAGCACGAAAAATCGGCGCCCTCCATGTTGAAACTTGGTTAGCAGATATTTAGGTGAATAGGTGAATCGAATGAGTGAAAATAGCAATATTTCTGCCCGATTCAACGAATTTGACGCCATCCTCAAACGGCTCGATGCAGATTTGCCAATCGTCTATCCAACATCGACTCAGCCAGCCCTTGGTGTTCGTCCTTCGGCCGCTAGTCTTGATGCCCTGTTCAAACTCAAACAGCGTAGTGAGGCAGACCCAGTCAGCCTCGCTGTAGCCGATTTGAGTGAAATTGCCAATATCGTGGAAATACCTCCAGAAGTTGAACAATTTCTCAAACTGCTCCCTGCGGGTTCGGTCACGATAATCTTCAAAGTTCGCGAAAACAAATTCATCGAAAATAGTACCTCCTCCTCGAATCAACTGCCGGGATTGAATTTCTGTGACTCTCGACTAGGTGGTGGTGCTGTCGCCATCAGAGTCGTGGCCCATCCAGACGCGAAACGACTCTTGAGTAAGACTGGCCCACTGACAGCCACTTCTGCCAACCGTAGTGGCTCGCCACCAACATCGGACTGCGCTACTGCAGCGGCTGAACTCGGCCTCCCACGAGATGCGGTAGTCTCGGGAACCTGTCCTCAAGAAACGCCCAGTACCTTGATACGATGGCCCGCCTCCCTCACTGTGAATGACGAAGAAGGACCACAAGTTCTGCGGCTAGGTGTCGTGTCTGCAAATGAGGTGAAGGAAGCATGGTTGAAGGCGAGTTAAAAAATTGGCGAAACGCCGGTCATGTCGCTCGACGAGCCCTAGATGCCATGGAGGAGAAAATTGTTGCCGGAGCAACTTGGCATTCTGTCATCGACGCTACCGAGCGCTACATTCGACGTCACGGAGCAAAACCAGCCTTCCCGTGCACGCTCAGCGTTAATGACATCGCAGCACATTATACGACCGATCACAAACTATCGCCTCCCGACGGCTACGAAGGGGAAATGATACTCGAGAAAGGAGATCTGGTGAAACTCGATATCGGAGTTCATGTTCACGGTTCAATCGCCGACAATGCGATTACGGTCGAAGTTGGAAATGGTGGCAAACATACGGACCAAATCAGAGCGGCGAGAGAAGCCCGGGATGCTGCTATCGAACAATTACATCCAGGCACACCGTGGTACAAAGTAGGTGCAGCGGCAGAACAAGCGAATACTGACGCTGGCTTCGAACCGATTCGGAATCTCTGTGGTCATCAATTGGATATATTCAATCTACATGCCGGAATATCCGTTCCAAGCCACGCTTGTGGGAGTTCAAATTCAGGATTTAAAGGAGAAGTCCCACTGGGTGGCATCTTTGCGATTGAGCCGTTCAACACGACTGGAGAATCCGGCCTAGTCGAAAACATCCGACCTCAGGGTTCGTCAAACATTTTCCGCGTCACCGGAGGTGTGAACATCCGAAAGATGCTCAGTAAAGGGCGTCTGAAACCACTTGGTGCAACGATGGCAAGATATATCGAGGAACGATATTCGACCTTGCCCTTCGCCGAGCGATGGTCCTTTCCTCTCTTAGAGAAACCCTTTCCTAATGAGGAAGAAGAGAGTCTGCAGAAGAAGTGGAACGCGATGATTAAGAAATTGATTTCGATTCGATTCTTAGAAACTTACCACGCGTTACGATGTTCTGACGGTGGCATGATAGGTCAGTTTGAACATACCGTCCTGATTACCGAGGGTGGGCCAGAGATACTGACTGTCGCTTAGATGCAAATAAACACCCAATAGACGCCCGTTTGACAATGATTATACGGCGCCGGCTCGCACAATAGACCGTACAGGGCCGAAAGGTCTCGCTGAGTGCATCCCATCCCCTCGCGCTGTGCTTCTCGCCCTGTACACCTTCTGAATCCGGCGAATGCTTTTCTGTGAAGATTACTTTTTTCTGAAAATTGTTAATAAAGCAAAAATCACAAACATTCTACTTATTCGGCACAAATTGTTTGTACTAATTTGTCAACGGGTGAGTGGTTTCAATAATATTGGCTTCAACGCCATCAACCTATTATTTCCAACTAATGTCCGAGCAGTATGACGAAAAAAACGGCTCTGACCTGACTCAATATGGGGGGTACATTAATATCGGTTAGGGGTCTGCGTTAAAACGCCCCCGCTGGGGGAGGAGGACAAAGATATGAACAAAGAAATGAAGATGAATGATGAGGCAGTGAGCCCGGTTATTGCGACCATCCTGATGGTGGCGATTACTGTGGTGTTGGCAGGCGTATTGTACGTGTGGGCCAACAGCCTAGCGAGCGACCAGCCAGATGTAGGAACCAGGAACAACTTCCAGGCATCTGATGCTGACGACCAAATTAGTGGGGCAAGTGATGACACTCTGCTCCGCGTAGCGTGGACCAACGCACAGGATGACCTAAACTGGGCATTCGTGACGTTCACGCTAGAGAAGGGCGACAATGTGTTCAGCTGCAGTACCAAGGCTGACGCAGACTGCATCTTCGACCAACAAGGCAGTGACGACACCAAGTGGGAACACGACGAGATCATCTACGTCAAGGAAGGCGTAACCAACATCTGCGGCGCAGCAGATGACTCGGAAGCTTCGTGC
>Ga0302120_10001480_pt1 | contig 11006 bp, 9 predicted proteins | sample AG5_Bottom_MG_FD_203118 | JGI IMG/M metagenome (GOLD analysis project Ga0302120, IMG submission 203118) | Marine microbial communities from Western Arctic Ocean, Canada - AG5_Bottom | ecosystem: Environmental > Aquatic > Marine > Oceanic | place: Canada: Western Arctic Ocean | collected 2017-10-01 | reverse complement strand
ATTAAAACCGGTCGCTGTGGCTGAGATTGGAAAGCAGGCTGGTGGAATTGCCTTTTGGAAAATGACCGATTAATTATCATTATATGTAACCGTTAATTTTTTACCCTGTATAGACTCAGTAGTCTTGGAACCATCAGGCCATTGGATATTGAGATGCGCTGCATCACCTTTTATTCCAAGAATTTGGATGGGAGAATTTTGAGACCAGTATCCTGAACCGGATTGAATTTCTCTTACGGGACCCATCGAACCATCTTTATAGCTGACTTGAATTTTTGCTCCAAATGCCCAAGGGTTATTTTTTGTTCCCCGGAGCTTGACCCGCAACCCCGGTTTCGAATTTGTATTTTGAAAAAGTTTTGTTTGGGCGCCATTTTGGGTGACCAATAAATCAATCCGCCCATCCATATTAAAATCCGCGAATGCGGCACCCCTTTGTTCTCCATAAACTGTAATACCGCTTAAGTGTCCTGGCAGAGATGTGAAGTTTCCCTTTCCGTCTCCAAGGATGACTAACCCTCTTCCAGAGTCATTCCTGTCTGTTTCTTTTTGAACGGCAAAAAAGTTTTGGCTAAGGAAGATATCTTCGTGTCCATCCCCATTTATATCAGCCACCCCAGCGTGCATGGCAGTGGTGATTTGTGCTTCGAATGGCAATACCATAGGATCAAAGCCATTCCCATTATTGATAAAGACCATACTTTCTAGGGTGTTCGCTTCAAGATAAGGCGCACTGGTTAATGAGGAACCAAATATTTCACCAAGGCTGGATTGGGCATAATTCAGGAAAGTACCTTTTTCTTCACGAACAAAGGGTATGGCATTAGAAATACAAGAGAATCCTCTTTCTGGAACAAGAGCCTGAAATTGACTATCATAATGGGCTTCTACAATATCGAGAACATTATTGTTATCAAAATCGTCGAAGTAAACCCTTAGGGGATGATCCGGCGAAAAATGATATTTAGTATTTACGCCCCAGTTTGTCGCCACAATATCTAAGAGGCCATCTTCGTTAAAATCTCCCGTGGCGACCCCATTCCACCATCCTTTAAAATTGGATAGCCCCAGGGATGCGGTTACATCTTTGAATTGTCCATTATTATTTTGAAGGATCGTTATGGGTCCCCATTCCAAAGCCAATATGAGATCCGGATCACCATCGTTATCTATGTCGCTGAAAACAGAACCGGACACGAGGCCAATATCTGAAAATACAATTGAATTGTTTCCATCCGGTTTGAGTTTTCCATCCTGATTAATGTATAAAGTAGAGGAAGCGGGTTTTGGATATTGGCTTGGGATAACACGACCGCCTATGAATAAATCCAGATCTCCGTCCCCGTCAACATCAGCCTGAGACATGGGTCCGGCCATATGGTTTAAACTATTAAATGTGTTTTGGGTTTTTTTCGAATAGGTTGCAATAACACTCATATCCTCAGAAGATGATTCAAAATTAGCTATTGCCACCATAATCCCCTGATTTCCATGGGAGTCTACGTGACTTAGAATGGATGTTGCATCCTGTTCTAAAGTTTTCACCACAGAAAAAGGAATAAAAGAGTGACCATCAATATTTTCAAAATGATCAATAGACCCTCCTCGCCCGCCTGAAATAAAAATATCTTCATCTCCATCCTGATCTGCATCCATCCACATGATGCCAGGGCCAAGCTGACTGAATCGGTTTGGAAGAAGACTTTGGTTGCCAAAATCATCAAAGGGGTCTTCATGATGTGTATGATCCAAAAGATGGCTTACGTTTTGAAATATGGGATCAGCGCTTTTTATGATGGTCTCAGGTTGTGCCCCATTTAATTGTCGTATTGTATAAAGGTAATTGGATTTTAATGAATCCACAGTTGTGATCGTCCCATCCCGCCATCGGATTTCAGCTGACATGAACTGCTTCCCCGCTGCAAATACCTGGAGAGGATCTCCACCAGAAAGATATCGCCCCCCGGCGATGACTTCCCGAGATTGAATCTCCGGACCACCTTTAATAACAATTTTAGCGCCGATTGCCTGTGTGTTTTTCTTAATACCCACCAATCGAATGGCTAACCGAGGTTTGGCTGAATTATTTTGATAAAGGCCGAGTGTTTGATTGAGACGATTTATCACAATATCGAGATCACCATCATTATCTAAATCGGCAGAAGCCATTCCATGAGAAATATCCTTTTCGGTACCCAAGCCCCATCCGTCTAAAACAGTTTCAAATTTGAGGTTGCCCTTATTACGGAAGGCGATATTTTTCAATTCTAATGTGGGATATTCAAAAAGCATTCGCTTGTATTCATCAAAGGAAGTCACGGTTGGCAATGCTGCTTTTTGTTTTTGATTTGAATCTGAATCCTGAACATCATACATATGGCCAGTTGTAATGAGTATGTCTTCATACCCATCCAAATCCACATCCATAAACATACTGGCCCAAGACCACTCAGATGCTTGGGCTTGGCTAAATTGGGAAATTTCACTGAAGGTATGATCTCCGCGATTCAAGAAAAGGGTATTGTGCATATACTGGGGTCGATTATCAATTTCTCCAATAGATAAAGGTGTTGGTGCCATGGTCCCCATTTGTGTTTTCTTTAAAATATGTGATTGGCTCATCATGTCTGTCACGAAAAAATCCTGATTTCCATCATGGTTTAAATCAGAAAAATCTACCGCCATAGAAGAATTGCTCGTATGGCGAATAGCCAGTTTGTTCATAGCATGAAATGAACCATCTCCATTGTTGATCCAGACGCGATCCGGGCTCTCAAAATCATTGCAAATATATATATCAGGATGAGAATCGTTATTGATATCCCGAAACTGGGCCATAAGTCCCCAGTCTCTTAAATGATGATTTATGGGTTGACCATTTTCATCAGTGAATCGCCCCTGAGTGATGTCAACAAATTCAAATTCACCCTTTCCATTATTTAGATAAAATTGATCTACTTCCGCCATTTCAAAACGAAGAAGAATATTATTTCTAACCTCCGTCTCATAATGTTGATTAAATGGCGGCATCACAATCCAGCGATTGTTAGTAAGTTCCATTAGGGTGTTTTCAAAACTTAATACAGGTGGCGGAAGGGAATCACGCATGGCCAATCGTTTATAATTTGTAATGTATAAATCCAGATCGCCATCGTTATCTACATCTGCCAAAGCAGAGGATGTACTTCCAGGGCTATCTAATTGGGAAGGCAAAATCGTTTCAGTAAATATGCCACTTCCATTATTGATGAATAAACTATTAGGACCGCCGAGAGCAGTCACAATTAAATCTAAATCGCGATCACCATCTACATCAGCGAAAACAGATCCGGTTGAATAACGATTTTTGCATGCAACACCGGCAGAGGCAGTGGCATCTTCAAATGCCCAATTTCCCTTATTGATATATAAAACATTGGACTCCCGAATTCTGGCCATATAAATATCAACCCAGCCATCCCCATTTACATCTCCGAGCGCAATGCCAGACCCATGCATCAAATGCTGATTTCCCAAAACTTCTTTTTCACCAATCTGATTAGCCGCTGTAATACCAGTCTGGGTTGGGTTCATTTCTGTAAACCCAGATTGGCCATTGCCTATTATTGCAATCAATTTTTCAGATTTAACCATTTCACCCTTTTTCCATCCCGGGGTATTTTGTGTGCACCCCATAAATAAAATGATGAGCATGAAGAAAGAAAAAAAGTTTTTCATAGTAAAAGTAAAGTTACTGCAATATAAGGGATGATTTCCTCAGGAATCGGTGTGACCGATTCCCGTCATAGCCAGCACAATTTCAGTGCTTTCTTTGAATGAATTATGTTGAATAATGGTCGCTTTGAAATAATAATAAAATGTTAATATATATAAAATGTGAAACCACCATTCAGACACTTTTCCGATATAAAAAGCACCATCAATAATCACCATGGCCATAAATAATATGGTTACCATCATGGTAGGAGGATAAAGTTTTCTTTTGATAGCAAACATTTGCTGGTATAGATCCTTTCCCATAGTCGGGTGAGCCTCAAGATATTCCCGGATATTTACACCTGTTCCCACAAAAAAGAACATGACCAATGTTTGTCCCGCAATAAAAATAATACTAACTAATAGATCTAATGTAATATGATTTTGCGCCCAAAAATCAAAATAATGGTTTAATCCGACCATAAATAAGCCGACGCCGGAAAGCGCCACCATTACATATGAAAGAATCATAAAAAACCACATAGAATTAAAACCCTTGAATGAATGATTGAAGGATTAAAAGAAAAAAAGAGGCAAGTTTAATAATGACAATATCATACATAGCTAATTATCCAATTAATTTTGTTACACATTAAAGTGAAAGTAAATGCAATCGCCATCCTGCACGATATATTCTTTCCCTTGGAGTTGGGCAAGTCCTGCATCTTTAACACCTCTTTCGGACCCGAGTCGAACAAGGTCGTTATATTTAATTATTTCTGCTTTGATAAACCCTCTTTGAAAGTCTGTATGAATTTCACCCGCTGCTTCTGGCGCGGTGGCTCCCTGCTTGATGGTCCAGGCCCGAACTTCTGTGGGACCGCCGGTAAAATAGGTTTCTAATTCAAGGAGACGAAATCCAGCATGGATGAGTTTGTTCAGTCCAGGCTCCGGGATGTTGAACTCTTCTATAAACATGGCTTTACCTTCGTCATCCAGAACAGCAATTTCCTGTTCTATTTTTCCACATAAGCGAATTGACAAATTATTTTCTTTTTTTGCGAATTCAAAAAGGGCCTGAACATGAGGATTCCTTTTATCATGAGTAATTTCATCCTCATCCACATTGGCCACATAAAGAATGGGTTTTCTGGTTAATAAAAACAAGCGTCTGATTGCAGATAGATCATCCTCTTCTGCTTCAAAGGATCGGGCCATATTCCCAGAATTACAATGATCCTGAAGACGAGAAATAACATCCAATTCTTTCTGGGCACTTTTTTCTTTTTTTGCCAGTTTCGATAGGCGATATACACTTTTTTCAAGCGTCTCCATATCGGCCAACAGCAATTCTGTTTCAATTAACTCTGCATCCCTAACGGGATCTACGTTTCCCTCAACATGGGTGATATTATCATCTTCGAAACAGCGAATCACATGAATGATAACAGCCACTTGACGGATTTGCCCTAAAAATTGATTTCCAAGTCCCTCTCCTTTGCTGGCGCCGCGAACCAAACCCGCGATATCCGTGAATTCAATTGTGGCGGGTGTTACTTTTTCAGGTTTGAATATTTTTGCAAGTACTTCCAGACGGTCATCGGGAAGCGGCACAATTCCCATATGGGGTTCAATCGTACAAAATGGGTAATTCTCCGCTGGAACGGAAGATGCTGTAAGGGCATTAAAAATGGTTGATTTCCCTACATTGGGTAATCCAACAATACCACATCGGAGGGCCATATAATATCCTGATAAATCTTGAGTTTAATTAAAATAAATTTGTTTAAAAAGAATCCAAGGCCGGGTCGCCACCAAAATCATAGGTGAGATTATCAAACAACCCAACTTGTAGATTTTTGGCAAAATAAATGATGCGATCTAAACCCGTGCTTAATTCTCCATCTGCCCAGATTATATATTTTCCACCGCGACTTAAAAGTTTTTTAATATCAATCTTATAGGTTACTTTTTCATGATAGGGGCGAACCTGTCCTTTAAATTTTAAATCACTAACACCCAAGGCACGGCCACGGCCTTTCCCGCCAATCCATGTTAAAAAGAATCCTACCAATTGCCACATGCCATCTAGACCGAGGCATCCCGGCATCACCGGATCGCCTTTAAAATGGCAATCAAAAAACCACAAGTCATCGGTAACGTCTAGTTCAGCTTTTATTTCTCCTTTCCCATATTTTCCTCCAGTATCAGAAATGTGTAATATCCGATCCATCATCAGCATGGGTGGGGTGGGAAGTTTCCCCTTTTCCACACCAAATAAATTGCCAAGGCCACTATCTATTAAATCTTCTCTAGAGTAACTGTTTTTACGGGTCATTTAATGCTCCTATATAAGCAATAAATTTACCCAGAATTATGGGTAAATCAGGACTATGTTTTCTATCCCATTTTTTTGATGAATCTAATTGTCTAAATTCACCCTTTAATTATGGAGATTAATGATGACTGAATGGGTATTAATACTGGGTGGCTCTACCGGACACGGAGCTGCTACTGCAAAAAGATTAGCAAAGGACGGATATGGCGTTATCTCATTTCACTTTGATCGTGGAGAAGCAAAAAAGATTGCGGAAGAAACGATTACTGAGGTGAATGAAACGACTGGCGGAAATTGCCATTATTTTAACACCAATGCGGCAGCCGTAGAAACAATGGATAAATATATTCCCCAAATAAAGGAAATCACGGGGGGCTATCCCGTGAAACTGTTGCTTCATTCAATCGCTTTTGGAACCACCACAAACTTTTTTGGTGAAAAACCAGTCACGCAAAAACAAATGGATATGACCGTTCACGTTATGGGAAATTCACTTTTATATTGGACGCAAAAATTATTTGCAGCTGATTTATTGGGAAAGGGATCTCGCGTGATGGGTCTTACCAGTGAAGGAAATTATTTAGCGATGGAAGGCTATGGTCCTGTGAGTGTCGCCAAATTAGCCATGGAATCTATCATCCGCCAGATTGGTTGGGAATTGGGTCAGTTTGGGATTACAGCGAATGCCGTTCAAGCAGGAGTTACCCCGACGCGGGCTCTCACCAAAATTACAGATCGGTGGAAAGATTGGGTGGAGAGTACTAAAAAACGAAATCCAATGAAACGAACAACTACGCCAGAAGATATAGCTGGAACCATTTCAATGCTGTTAAAACCGGAAGCAGATTTTATCAATTGCTCCATCATTTATTGTGATGGAGGGGAACATCGCTCCGGTACTATTTAGATTGGTTATTTAAAATCGAAATGATTATGAGCCGGATTCTTCGAGTTCGGCTCTTTGTTTTATGAGGGTGACCAATTCATAATGTTCTTTGGTCGGCTGCATTTGAAAACAGGTTTCCGCTTCCTGCAGGGCATAATTCCACCACCCTTTTTTAGTATACATCAACGATAGATTATAATGCGCTTTACTCAATGCTTGAAAATCTTCTCTTTTTAATTTTTTATATGAATCGGGATAAAGCCGGGTGACTTCCCTGAATTCCAGGATGGCTTCTTCCACTAATCCCTTTTGGGCATACCATTTACCAAGTTTTAAATGGCGTTGCGGATCTTCTTTGCAACTACTTACAATAAATGCAATTGACAGGATTAGGACAGCTTTTGGTAGACTAAACTTCATATTGTATCCGTAAAATTGCGGTATGTTCCTTCAGAATTCCAAGGGAAACATTTACAAATTTTCAGAGAAATTTGTTTCATGGTGAGGCTCCCGAACCAGGAAAATAATTGTAAATAATCCTGCCAACATCAAAGCGCCTAAAATACGAAATAAAATTACAAAGCCAACCGATTCACTCAAGATCCCGCCAGCAATAATTGCCATGAGAATAAATGGACTCAAAATGGTATCGATTAAAGCCATGATCATTTTATTATCTCCCTTTTCCCCGGCGAAATCAAAAACGATGGACATGGCCGCAGGGAAAAAAGCACCCTGGGCCATTCCCAAAAAGAAAAATATACCATAGACCCAAAACATGGATTGAACGCTTAAGGCAGTTGTGATGGCGAAGACATGGCTTGTAAAACAAAATGTCATGGCGGCCTTATGTCCGATTTTATCTCCGATACGTCCTGCAATAATACTTCCAAAGCCAAAAGCAACGAGGCGGGCGGCGGTTAATAATCCCGCTTCACTAATGTCAAAATGAAATATATCCCTGGAATAAACTGCGTAGAGTCCGATGGCAGGAAATTGTGCCGTAAGAAATATTCGGCTATATATATATCTTCGAAAATTTCTGTTTGTTGTAAGAATAGTCTTTGTTTCATGTATAAAATCTTGAATAGTCCGCTGTTTTTGAGTTAGATCAATTTCTTTAACCCGAAATCCAAAATAGGTAAGAATACCAATAGATAAAGCCACAAACAGAATCAGGAACCCCCATCCAAAATTGGATGGGAATGGAATGGAACTGGCCAGCAGTTGTTTCACCATTATGCCGCCAATAAATCCACCTATACTATTCCCAATAAAAGAAATCCCCAGGAAAGTGCCCCGGTTATTTCGTTTAGTCACATGTTTTAAAAAATTGGACCAAATAGGAATAATGAGCCCTATGGCCAGTGAATAAAAAATGAAACAGACATAATAAAAAATCCAAGCCTTTGGACCTGTGGGTGCAAAAAATGCGAATACGAACCCTGCCAGAAAGATGGGTGGTAAAACAGTAAGATGCACTTTAACGGTGGCCATCTTTATATCGCTAATATTTCGTGCCATGAGAGCGGAAATCAATTGGGGCGCCGCCATCAAAATCGCAAACACGCCTGCAATGGAGCCGACAACACTGAGGGGCGCACCGAGCAGTGTTAAAAATAAGGGCAGTATTGTGGACACATCGTTGAAAGCAAATCCAATTCCCCAACAAAACTCGTGAACAATATTCAGCCCCAAGTTATGACGATGATCACTAAGACTGAGTCTGGCCATTATTTGTTTCTCTCGTTAATATAATAATGGCTCCCAATAATAGTATGGCTCCCACCCATTGAGGGAGCGACAAAATGCTACCACGAATGAACCAATCCAGCCCTACTGCGGAGAGGGGCCAAAATAATTCGTAAAGAGTTGCATGGGAGGCAGGCAATTTGTTTAATCCGTAATAGTAAAAAAACAGCGCCAATGAACCAGTGCTTAAAACGATTAAAACAATAAATCCCCAATGAGATAAAGTCATATTGTTGATGGCGGCATATTGACCAGTTGAGAGCAGGACAAAGGCAGTTACAGATGCCGTGATAGCCAACCTCAATGAAGTAACTGTTGTGAAAGACAAACGATTGAGCGCATGTTTCCCTAACACAGTGGAGCTTCCCCAACTAAACGCAGCAAGCAATGCAAGGAGAGCTGCAATGATTGTTTTATCATCCCAATCATTTATGGAACTGGAGCCAAAGGTAACCAAATATCCACCCACAATCGCAGCGAATGCTAAAAGGATAAATCGTTTGGTTATTTTTTCTTTCAGGATGACACCGGCCAGAGCAATGGCAAAAATGGGCTGAAGTTTTTGAAGTAAAACCACCACAGAAAGATCAATATAATTCACATAGCTTAGGGCTTTGGTATAGAAAAAAGTGCCGAGAACGCCGCCGAAAATACTTATCCACAAAACGGATATCCATCCACGCTGGCCGAGCGAAGAAACTTCCTTCCATCCTCTGATGAGTAATGGTAAAAATAATATTGCGCCAATAACATGTTCTAACGAAACAATCAAAAAGGAAGGTAAAGCAAACAAGTTTTGGCGGATAAATCCATCAAAGCTCCAGAGAAATGCAGCAAAAATGACAGCAAGGGCAGGAAGGTACTTTTTCATCCGGCGAAATTACAGCTTATATAGAGGTGATTGGAAACCGATAAAATAGATTTTAAGTCCGTCAAGCGCCAGAAAATTGCATAGATAGTTTTAATTCATACTTACATTATTTTTTAAAATAGCAAAATCGTTATCACATCAATGCCCGAATGGTTGCATTGGATTTTGCCAATCGGTTATTGAGCGATTGAATTATAAAAGCATGAAGCTCGACGCTTGGTTTCTATCGATACCGTATTTATTAAGCTTGTCCCCCAATTGATGAAAAATTTGATATGTCTATACCAAACGATCGAATCGCCATTCCCCACATTTGTTTTTCCGGCATATTAAAGATAAAATCTGGAGTTGTTTCTTGCACCAGCCAATCGCCATTTTCAATTTCCCGTTCCAATTGTCCCGATGTCCAACCCGCATGACCGAGTAGAAGTCGGCACTCTGCATCGCCATTTTGTTTCGACAAATCCTCCAGTGTTTTTTTATGACTGGACAGAAAAAAATCATTAGAAATTTTAATTGAATCCTCTGACTGATAATGACTGCTGTGGAGCACAATTCCCCTTTCCACCATAACCGGGCCGCCAAAATAAACCTGCTCCACAGATTTTAAAATTTCATCCGCATCATCATAAAAACTATCAAATAACTCTTTCAAGGTAGGATCACTGAATGGTTTATTCACTATGAGTCCCATGGCACCGTCCTTATTATGTTCACACATAAAAACAACCGAATGGTTAAAGTAAGGGTCCTGCATATGGGGCATGGGAATGAGGATGTGATTTATAATTGAATTCATGGCCTATCTTATGAAATTGTAGGCTTGAATACCATAAAATTATATAAAAATTCAGCAAATCGTTTTTTGATCACCCCCGAATAAAGTTGTAAATTCATGCCCGTCAAAAATTTGGATGAAAATAAACATAAAATATTCATGACAAAAACAGTAGATAAAATTATAATTAAAGGCGCCCGCCAGCATAATCTCAAAAATATTGATGTGGAAATTGAGCGCAATAAACTTGTGGTGATTACGGGCTTGTCTGGATCCGGGAAATCTTCATTGGCCTTTGATACCCTTTATGCAGAAGGGCAGCGCAGGTATGTAGAATCTCTTTCTTCTTATGCGCGTCAATTTTTAGGGTTAATGGAAAAGCCCGATATGGATTATATCGAAGGCTTGTCTCCGGCCATTTCCATTGAACAGAAAGCTACTGCACGGAATCCAAGATCTACCGTGGGCACCGTAACAGAAATTCATGATTATATGCGCCTACTTTATGCCCATATCGGGAAGCCTCATTGTTGGATTTGTAGCCGTCCAATTCAACGCCAGACGGTACAGCAGATTGTGGATACCATTATCAAATTTGGGGAAGGAGCTCGAATTTATATTTTGGCACCGGTGGTTCGGGGACGAAAAGGCCAGCATAAGGGTGTCTTTGAAGAAGTGCGGAAAG
>Ga0302120_10001478_pt1 | contig 11008 bp, 10 predicted proteins | sample AG5_Bottom_MG_FD_203118 | JGI IMG/M metagenome (GOLD analysis project Ga0302120, IMG submission 203118) | Marine microbial communities from Western Arctic Ocean, Canada - AG5_Bottom | ecosystem: Environmental > Aquatic > Marine > Oceanic | place: Canada: Western Arctic Ocean | collected 2017-10-01 | reverse complement strand
GGCATACATCTGAATTGTTGCATACCAAAATAACAGCAATGTTGTGGCACCTAAAAACAATGCAATATCAGCAAAACTCGGCCATTCTCCCATCTGAACCTTTATCAAAAAAATACCTAAAATACTTAATGCCAAAGTTGGTATGAGGACCGGTAAAAGGGTGCCTAAAAGCATCGATACAGCGAGGCTTTGGCGAGTGATTGGCTGCGATAATTGAATCGCTAAAACTCCTGAAATTCTATCTCGACTGATGCCATCAAAACCGAATAACACAACCCCGAGTGTGCTCGATAATAAGATGAAAAGTGAAGCCACGAAAAGTACCTCAAAAGGAGTATTTGCACTTATTGATGAAGGTAATGTTGCATCTGGGTCAGATAACCCCCAACAGGCTCCTAAGATGAATAATGCCAGCAATGGAAGTAGGATAATCATCCTCGTTGAGCGAGCTTTTGACCAAGCATCGTCAAAGGCCAGAGCAAGAATTGGAATCATTCTTCTTCGACCTCCATTTTGCTAAGGGGGACCATCGCATGCTCACTCAAATCCATGCCACCAATACCGGTTGTAGCCTCAAGAATATCGGATAAATCTGCAGTTTTCACTTCAACATGGTAAGGTGTACAACCATTTCCGCTGAGTTTTTGGACTAATCTTGTCAGCCTTTTTCTTGACCAACCATCTTCATTTTCTATACTAATGCTCCAGTTCCCATTTATTGAAGAGTTGATGACCTTTTCAGTAATCAATGGCAATGGGTTTCCTTTTTCTCCCTTCAATAATAAAATCTTGTCGAGTTTTAAGTTGCGTTTTATTGCCCTGATTTCGCCTTCAATAACCACTTGTCCGTGGTGTAGAAGAATAACTCGGTCAACAAGAGATTCCAGTTCATTCAATAGATGCGAGGAAATTAGAATGGTTGTACCCCTATCTGCTAGTTCTCTGGTTAATTCCTTCAAGGCTTTCTGGGCAACGGGGTCAAGTCCGGTGAATGGCTCGTCGAGTAGTAAAATCTCAGGCTCTCCAAGTAAGGCAGTTGCCAATGATAGACGCTGACCCATGCCGGTACTCAATCTATCTAGAGTTTCATCACTGCGACTGCTAAGTCCAACTAACTCCAATAGGTCGCCAACCTTGCTATTATTCATCAGCGATAATCTGTGGAGGACTTGTTTTGGAGTTGAATTCCCCTGCCACCTGACAGTATCGGGCATCAGTCCTACTTTGTTGCGGCCAGCATCTTGTTTTTTGAGGTCTCTAAATTTTTTATTTGCTATTTTTATGCTGCCTGAGTCTGGGGATCTGAGACCACTTAGAATGTGAAGAAGGGTTGTTTTCCCTGCTCCGTTTGGGCCCACCAATCCTGTTATCGAGCCTTTTGGCAGGTCGAATGAGATATTATGAAGCCCAGATCCAAGTCGTTTCTTAGTTGGATTTCTGATTGTTGGAGCGGGAATTTGATGGCGAAACGACAGGGCCTCAATGCGGAGATGTGCCTCTGTCATGATGTTTGAAAAAGGCTGGGGGTTTTTAGGGATGGGTAAAGAGTTGGGTGGAATTAAGGAGAGTTTCCAGTTTGTGTTCTATATTTGAATATAAGTTGGCAAGGGCGTTTAAACTCTTTATAGGGTTTTTTGATGTTCAACTCCTATAGGAGCGCTTTTTGTTGCTGAGTAGCCCTAAAGGAGATTTTTATGTTCCAGAAATCACGCTGGATGATAATAGGTTATGATTTCTGAACCGACGCGTGAACAGCCATGATGTTGAATGATGTTCAGTTCACGCTAGGTTCAAATCCGTCAGAGACGCTTTTTGTTGCTAAGTAGCCCCTGACGGATTTGAACCGTCGTCGCGAGATCCAGAGTCTCACATGATGGACCGCTACACTAAGGGGCTTTCAGGGCGCCGTGATGCCCTGCATATTTCAATTCAACCTGTACTGTCATTAGGCAAGTTTGTGCATGAACCAGCGCGAGATACTGGCTATCATTAGGAAGGTGATGAACCAGCCTGTTGCTAACTTGCCAATGGCTCTTCTCCTGCCCTTGACTACTTCTTCTTCGGCCATCTGCTCAAGCAGGGGGGCGAGGGGGTCAGCGCGGCTCATGTTAGAGGCGATGAGGGAGGATGGCTTGAAACCCACTTCCTCGTCGTGCATTCGATGAGCGAGCCTCCCAAGGGAATGGACATCCACGGAGTGGAAGCCAGAGCACCTCGTCCAAGTGCATCTTTGATGCTGACAAGAGATGGTGATGACGGCGTGGAATTATTGCTGGCTCGTCGTGTAGATGAACTTCCAGCCTTCCCCGGATACTGGGCATTCCCAGGAGGTGGAATAGGGCGAGTTGACCGAAGTGCAGTAGGATTAATTCCATCATTAGCTCAAATGGAAGATGCTGTTGAGGCCGCTACCCGTGCCGGAATGCATCGTGAATTAGTTGAAGAATTAGGATTCGCAGTATCTGAAAGAGGTCAATTATTTCGTGTGGAGCCTGCTTTGAGAGATAGAATACTCGCTGATAAATCAGAATGGATGAAGGCAGTTCTGTCCGGCGATTTACCTTTGCAAGTCGATGCTTTCGTTGAATTGACTCGACGTACAACTCCAGAATTCGCCCCTATGCGTTTTGAGAATCGATTTATGTTCATGCACTGTACTTCAGAAGTTCCAGAACCCGCTTTGGAGGGTCAAACTGAGTTTGATGAATTCCGTTGGATTACGCCTTCGATTGCGGTGCAAGAATGGTATGCAAATGAAATAAAAATACCACCTCCAATTGTGACAATTTTACAGGAAGTAGTAGATTTACAATCTAAATTTTCTTCAATGCAAGAAATTGCAGATGATATCTGTTCGAGGCAGCCCGAGGAGAGGACAATTCTCTTTGCGCCTGGGGTTGAATGTATTCCAATTCCTACCGCAACCTTGCCTCCTGCTACAACTACCAATTCTTACTTACTGGGGATGGCCGGTGGAGAGCATATCCTAGTTGACCCTGCTGTGAGGAGTGAAGAGGGAATTGGCCGAATTTCGCGTGCCTTACAGCGAATGAGTGATTCTGGGGGCACTTTGCTCGCTTACTTATTCACCCATCGCCACATGGACCATTTGGGAGATATCGATGCCCTATTGGCTTTGATGCCAGCGGAAGTATGGGGTTCGCAGGAAACTGCTGATGCCTTGGTATCTGGTGCTTCGCGCATTATCCTTGATGGCGACATCATCGTCTTGAAGCATCAAAATGGCAGCAGTCTTTGGTCGGCATTGATTACCCCTGGTCATTGTCCTGGACATATCTGTTTGAATTCAGATGCCGGACTTGTTGTTGGAGATATGGTGGCTGGAATTGGGACCATTTTGATTCCGCCTGTTGAGGGAAATATGGAAGTTTATCTAGAGCAATTAGAACGCCTGAAGAATATCAATGCCCACTTATTATTCCCTGCTCATGGACCAGTGCTTCCCTTACCGCAAAAGGTCTTCAATCATTATCTGAAGCACCGGCGAATACGCCATGACAAGGTGCTTTCAATCGTTGAAGATGGTACCTCTTCACTTGATGAAATCGCTATTCTCGCTTATGCTGATACTCCAAAGGCACATCCTATTTTGGCTAGACAACAGACTCTCTCTCATTTGCTCTCTTGGCAACGCTGCTCAAGGATAGATTCACAGGATGGCTTGTGGAGCCCACTCTGAGGCGGGGGTATTCATGCGGGAACAGATGAGTGGTTTTGACATCCGCAGGATGGTTTCCGAACTGCGACTGCTTTGTGGTGGTTGGATGAAAAAGGTCTACCAACCTCACCACGAACAATTGGTTATTCGTTTGAATCCCAAAGAGGGTAAACAACAGGATTTTATTATCGTTCGAGGCAAGCGTATATATCTCTCTAATCGAGATAGACCGATGCCCCAACAGCCCAGCCCTTTTGCCATGCTACTGCGTAAGCATCTTGGAAATGCTCGCTTTGAATCGGTCGAGCAGCATGGCTTTGATAGGATTTTAGTACTAACATTTGATTCACGTGTAGGTCCAAGACATTTGGTTATCGAATGTTTCCGCGATGGAAATGTTATCCTCACCGATGAAAGCCACACCATCATTCAGCCTTTGACCCATGCCAAGTACGCAGGACGAACCTTGAAGCGAGGTGAGCCATATTTATTCCCACCAGAAGCCGTTGACCCCCATACCCTAAATGGTGAAGCAATGAAGGAATTGCTCAAAGATAGCGATAGAGATCTGGTGCGAACTTTAGCCGGCAAGGCTAATCTCGGGGGCGCTTATGCTCATGCAGTTTGTTCCTTAGCCAACGCAGAACCATCTTTAATGTCGGTCGATGCCGATGCTGTCAGTATATCTGTAGCCTTGCAGAGTTTGCTAAGTGATTTATCAGAAGGTAGCGGCGCTTGGTTGATTCTTTCAGATGAGGCACCCGAAATCGAGGAAGGCAAGGATTACTCTGAGCATGTCGTCGAAGCAACTCCGCTCTTATTACCAGCCCATGAAGGCAAGAAAACCATTGAAATGCCTTCGATGGCAATCGCCATTGATACATGGAGGGGAGCCCATGACGCTTTTGCTCTTGCTAGGCGAGAGGAAGAGATGTCCAAGACGACCTCACAGGGACGGATGGAAAGTAGCCCAGTTGAAACCCTTGAACGTCGTTTAGCCCAACAAGAATCAGCCTTGGAAAAATTCACCATCCAAGTTGACAAAATGCAATCCCTTGGGCTTGAGATAACCGAAGCATGGACACACGTGGAAAGCCTACTTCATCAAACTAGAGAAGCAGTGGAAAGCATAGGCTGGAAGGATGTAAAAGATAGAGTCAAAGATATGGAATGGATCGAAGCGGTCAATCCAGCAGAGCGCAGTATCACAGCAATCCTTCCCGCAGAAGATGGTTCAGCAAATGGTTCTAGAGTGGAATTGAGTCTTGATGAAACAGTCCATCAAAATGCCCAACGCTGGTTCGAAAAGGGCCGTAAGCAGAAAGAGAAGGGTTCAGGAGCAGTTGATGCAGTAGAAGATACTCGCAGACAACTCGCAAAGGCCCGTAAAAACGCCTTGAAGATAGAAATCAGTGGACGCCTTGCAGGAGTAAAACGTTCCAGACGTCTTTGGTTTGAAAATCACCGTTGGACATTTCTCGATGGTATGCATCTTATGGTTGGCGGAAGGGATGCAAAAGGCAATGACATGTTAGTAAAGAAACATCTTCGCAGTGATGACCGCTATGTCCACGCTGACCTTCACGGCGCAGCATCTGGAATAATGAAGTTAAAGGCTGGATTCATCGAGGATTTACATCCACCATCCACTTTGCCAGAAGGCGTTCCAGCCTTTCGTTTGGTCGATGATATCGGAGTCGCTGAATTTAGTGAAGAGGCCCAACAACAAGCAGTCTCAATGTCACTTGCTTGGAGTAGAGCATGGAATGCAGGGCGAGCAGGTGGTACGGTGTTCTGGGCAAAGCCAGGGCAAGTATCCAAGACCGCAGAAACCGGCGAATACATTGGCAAAGGGGCATTCATAATCCGCGGTCAGAGAAATTGGTACCGTGATGTGCAACTTGATCTTGCATTGGGGTTGGTCTGTGTTAATTCGGTGCCATTATTGATGTGTGGTGAAAGGGATGTGGTCGAGAAAATTTGTGATAGATGGGCATCCATATCTCCGGGTCTGGAAAAGAAAGATGCATTAGCAGTTAGGATTGCCAAGGCAACAGGATTGTCGACGGATGATATTTTACCGGTTGTCCCAGGTAGTTGCGACGTTGGTAAGGACCATGGATTGTTCAAATTTGGATGAGCATTGCAACAGCATTACCGCCGCCAAGACACAGTGTTACGATTCCGCTATTCAACTCCAGTCTTCTCATCGCCCCAATCATGGAGATTAAACAACGAGTTCCACTGGCTCCTAATGGATGGCCAAGTGCAACAGCACCTCCATGCACGTTGAATTTTTCATCTGAAATTCCAATCGCTTTAGCAACTGAACATGATGCAGCAGCAAAGGCCTCATTATGCTCATACAGGTCAACATCATCAACAACCAAATTATTGCGCGTCAGTAACATTTGAATCGCAGGAATTGGCGCACTCATGACCTTTGCAGGTTCCAGTCCACTGGTAACTTGGTCAACGATGGTACAGATAATCTCCCAACCTTGCTCTTCTGCAAGAGCGCGGTCTGCAACCAATACCGCCGCCGCTCCATCAGAAATCTGACTTGCATTACCGGCAGTTACCTGCCCTTCCCGGTCGAAGGCAGCTCTTAGTTTTCCAAGACTTTCCATGCTTATATCGCTTCTGAAGCCTTCATCTCTCTCAATCAATATTGGGTCTTTGCGCCGCTGTGGGACAGAAACCGGTACCACTTCCCAATCAAACCAGCCATTATCCCAGGCTTGGGCGGCACGAGTATGACTGCGAATTGAGAATGAATCAGCATCCTCTCTGCTGATTCCATGTTCCTTGGCAACTGTTTCACCAGTATTACCCATGTGCACGTTATTGTAGACATCCCACAAACCATCATGAATTAGAGAATCATGCATTTCAAAATCTCCAAGTCTGCGTTTCTTGCGTCCATCATTGATGAAATGTGGTGCTTTTGACATCGACTCCATTCCGCCAGCAATGATGCAGCGGTGTTCACCTGCTCTGATGGCGGTTGCAGCCAGCATGACGGTCTTCAATCCAGAGCCGCAAACCTTGTTGATAGTTGTAGCAGCGATTGAATCTGGAAGTCCTGCTCCTAAAGCGACTTGTCTTGCAGGCGCTTGACCAGCACCTGCTTGCAGAACTTGGCCGAATAATACTTCATCAACCATGCCAACATCAACGCCACTGCGCTCGATAACAGCCTTGACAGCAACAACTCCAAGGTCAACAGCACTCATCGAAGAAAGACCACCAAGAAACTTACCAATTGGTGTTCTTGCAACTGCACAAATAACCGGCTCAGGCTGACTCATGTATTTTCCAGAGGCCTCCCTTTCTTCAACTTGAGGTATACGAAGGGTTGATTGAGCAAGGGCCATCGCCCAGCCCATGGCTAAAATCAAAACCGGCGTAGAAACAAACCGTGACCCAAACCAGATGAGAGAGGTATCAGTGGAATTTGATTTTACTCCCAATGCTCTTGTATCTCTTCTTTACAAGCAAGGAGATACTGTTGTTCTTGTTTGCGTCTCTAAGGATGCACGGCTTCCTGGCTGGTTCCCTCGCGATTCTACCAAGGGCTGGGTCAATGCAGAATATTCGCTCCTCCCTGGCTCAACCGATTCCCGCTTCCGCCGTGAGCGCAGAGGTGCAAAAGGACGGACCTTCGAAATCGAGAGGCTCATCGCCCGTTCACTACGTGCAGCAGTCGACCTTGAGGCGCTTGGACCGATCTCATTGAATGTCGATTGTGATATCCTTAACGCTGATGGTGGGACCCGCTGTGCTTCGATAACAGCAGCAGGAATCGCTCTTCGTCTTGCAGTGCGCAGACTAATCGCTTCAGGCACTTGCTTACCTCTTGAACAACGCCCAACCTTCGAGCAGAGCCGTGCAGGATTCATTCCTGCTGCCCTAACTGGTGATGCAGCAACTGCTCATGAAAACGCAGTCATGGAACATGACATCGCAGCCATCAGCGTCGGTCTGATAGATGGGGCGACTTGGCTTGACCTCGATTATATCCTCGACAGTAATGCTGATGTTGACATGAATGTCATCATGACCAGTGATGTTCGCTTCGTTGAAATTCAAGGTACTGGCGAAGAAGCAACATATTCTCGAGCCGAGAATGATGCACTACTCAACCTCGCCGAGAAAGGACTTGCAGAGTTACATGCTTTACAAGTGTCGCTTCTCAGTGATGTAAATTGAGTGAGCCTACTCTCTCTCCCCTTCCCTATTTGGAGATGGGTTAAAGTGGGACAGGCCGGTCTTGAAAACGAGCACTGGACTGAAACTACTTATCATTAAACATTGAAGGAAGTGGGAGTCAAAGCACGTCCTTTCCACCGCATTCAGTGATGCATATCGTGGTGGGACAGGCCGGTCTTGAAAACGAGCACTGGACTGAAACTACTTGTCATTAAACATTGAAGGAAGTGGGAGTCAAAGCACGTCCTTTCCACCGCATTCAGTGATGCATATCGTGGTGGGACAGGCCGGGCTTGAACCGGCGACTTCCAGATCTTCAGTCTGGCACTCTCCCAACTGAGTTACTGTCCCTTGGGATTGCTTCCACCGCGCTTTGCCTTTCAACAATTGCGGCATGTAATACTGTAATCAGAAAAGGTCATCATCATTCTTTTCAGGCTTCTTTTCTTCCACCTTGGTTTCAGGTTTCTTTTCAGCAGGTGTTTCTTGAGCACCGATTCTCTTTTCGGTTTCTTCCTTTTCACGGGCTTCCATCTCTTCAGGAGACATGCCGGCTTGGGCTGCCAATCCACGGCGGCGGTCTTCTCTTGCTTTACGCTCTAACTGCTTGTGGCGACTACGCTCGATATTCTGCATCATATACATTGCATCGTGCTCCAATAGTGGTGAATCCGAGATAATGGTGACATCTAACCAATCGCCTTCTTCAATTAAGAATTCCCCGAGAGGTTCGAAGTTCAAGTCGCTCTTCTTGATTTGGGTGTAGTGCTGGGCATTACCCATACGATGCTCAACACCTGAGAAGTGACAATAGAATGTCTTTGTTCCAATGCTTGTTCTAACTTGGTCGAATAATTCTCCATAATCTTCACTGGTCTTCAAGCGACCGTGGCCTCGAGCGTGGATATGTGCCATGTTGAGAACAGGTACTGTTCCTTCGACGTGGTTAACAACCTCGAGAACTTCTTCCAATGTCCCCCATAATTCTTGACGGCCGCTGGTTTCTACTCCGATCTTCATTGGAGTTCCATCTTCGAGCCATGGGAAGGCTGGATGTTCGGTTTCATCTTCCCAAAGTTGTTTGGAGCGCTCGACGACTCCTGCCATAACATTGGCAACTTGTTCATTGGCTGCTGTACCACTGCCCCTCTCACCATAAGGTCCGACGTGAGTTGTAATATGGCGTGCATTGAGGACCTTACCTGCTTGCATGCTTGCTTCTAACTTGGCAAGAGCACGATTCCTTTGCACTCTATCTCCTAGTAATTCAGCGTAATAAGGACCGTGAATATTCATTTCGAAATCAGCCTTATGGGATAGGATTCCGGCCTGCCAATACTGATCAAAATGGTGTGGTTGTACCATTCTAACAGTTTGGATTTCCATGGTATCCAAGCCCAAGGATATGACATCATCCATACCCTCTACAATCGTTCTTCCTTTACACGAGAGTGGCACTCCCGCTGGCCCCATTCTTATTGGCATAGCGACATTGCCCCCACAGTGGCAGCCGCCCGAATCGGTCCCCCTTCAAAACCATATGCCGTTGACAGCGTCCTTTGGTCTAAGCAAGTTAGTAGTGAGGTTCATGTCAGTATTGCCTCTCGGCATCCTCGATGAGTGGTCTTGATGCGGCTGTTCAGGCTTTTCGCGAAGGCCGACCAATCTGTGTTTTTGATGCAGAATGGAGAGAAGGGGAGACTGATTTGTTGTTTCCAGCCGCCGCGGCAACGCCCGCGGCGATGCGCCAATTACGAAGTGACTGCGGCGGCTTGCTATTCCTTGCAATAGGTCATGAAGTCGGCGAGTTGTTTTGCCTACCTTTTTTGCAAGATTTGCACACAGATTCTAATTTGGTAGACAAGTATCCTGTGCTTTCAGAATTGGTCACCAACGATTTGCAATATGATTCACGCTCTGCCTTCACATTATCATTGAACCATCGCGATACTTTCACAGGAATTACCGACCGTGATCGTTCTCTTACAACTCGCCGCTTTGCAGAATTGTATACAGAATGCATCGGCAGCGATAATGCTCTTGAGCGATTAGGTTCTGAGTTCCGCACTCCCGGGCATATTCCAGTTTGCCGAGAAACTGAAGGCGGCTTGGCTCAACGCCAAGGGCATACGGAATTGGCAACAGCAATGGCTAGAGCCGCCGGACTTGCGCCAGTTGTCATAGGAGCCGAAATGTTACAGCCAGATGGCGATGCTGCTTTGTCCGTAGAGGCTGCAAAACAATGGGCAACAGCAAGAAACATCCCCTTCGTTTCAGGTGCTGAAATACTTGCGGAGGTGAAAAAGTGAAGCGAGTCATGGCAGTCGGAGTCTTCGACCTACTTCATGCCGGTCACCTACATTATTTGGAACAGGCAAAGGCCCTTGGCGACCACTTGTGCGTGGTTGTAGCTCACGATGATACAGTAAGGAAGCGCAAGCATGAACCAGTGACAGGTCAAGAGATGAGGCAACGTATGGTACAAGGACTGAAACCAGTAGATGAAGCCATTATTGGAAACCCACCAGATGTTCCAATCTTCGATATACTGCCAAAAATCCAGCCAAATATCATCGCCTTAGGATATGATCAAGAGCATGCAGAAAATACGATTCGTAAAGCCTTAGATGAGCGCGGATTCAAAGAGATTCAAGTTGTTAGGATTGAAGGCTTAAGCGATGACCTCGATGGTACGCGTAAGATAATTTCCAAAATAATCGACCTATGGAGCGTCAACAAGAGACTTGAAGAAGTCGAGGACTGAGGTGGATTATTTGTTCACAGGAATTGTTGCGGGAATGGGAGATGTAGTTTCATTCAACAATAATACCTTGAGCATATCAATCCCAGAAATGAACGCAGTTGAACAAGGAGCATCAATCGCCCTCGATGGAGTTTGTTTAACCGTAGTTGGATTTTCTGAAGAACAGGTTTGGTTTGACATTGTTGACGAGACACTCAATATCACTACCCTTGGAGAATTACAAATTGGAGATAAGGTCAACTATGAACGAGCCGCCAAAGTCGGAGATGAAATCGGCGGCCATGATGTATCTGGACATATTTCGTGTAAGGCAAGAATCAACTCATTTGAAGATGGCATGATGAGTTTCAAGA
>Ga0302120_10001477_pt1 | contig 11008 bp, 9 predicted proteins | sample AG5_Bottom_MG_FD_203118 | JGI IMG/M metagenome (GOLD analysis project Ga0302120, IMG submission 203118) | Marine microbial communities from Western Arctic Ocean, Canada - AG5_Bottom | ecosystem: Environmental > Aquatic > Marine > Oceanic | place: Canada: Western Arctic Ocean | collected 2017-10-01 | reverse complement strand
AATGACCAACTTATTCGCGACTTCCTATTTACTCTCGGAAAAACTCTAGCCACTCAGGGGTGCACATCGTTCCTAGTTGCTGAAATTACTTCTGCAGGTGCAAAAGCACACTGGTCATCTTTCGGGGTTGAAGAGGCAATTTTAGATGGAATTATGGTGATGGGTGACATCGATAGGATGGGACACTTGTTACGATTTTTACAAGTTGTAAAGATGCGAGGTACTGATCACTCTCGGGCAAAATATGCCTTAGAATTGACACCTATGGGTGTTATGATGACGCCGATGCTGAAGTGGGGGGTTGACACGTAATGATTGAGTTAGACCAACGGATTGCTGAACAACTCACCGAAATTACATTGAATTCTTCGCTACAAGTTCGCTGCGGGTCAAGTAACTCCTTTCTAGTTACGGCGTCACTCATTGAGCCGCTCATCAACGAATTTCAAATGGGCGGAGTTTACATTTCTGCTAGCCGCCCTGCACCTGAACTAATTGAAACCTTACAGGAAATTGATATCCCAATCGAAGGAATTCAATTCATTGATTGTGTCTCATCAGCATTGTTGGGTGGCACTGAAAATCAATTCACTAATATTTCATACATTGACAGCCCAATTATGCTTGAAAACATTCTTCTCAGGACCCTTTTTCATTTGCGCCAAATGCCTACAGAACAAAATTTCGTCATTCTAGATTCAGTAAACGCGCTGGCAATTTACAATGAAGAGAGAATGCTTGCAGAATATCTTCACACTTTCATCAATACCTTCCGTGCGCGTGATGTACTGAGTGCAGTAGTAACTGTACCGGACCAAACTCCTCCAAGTGTTCTTGCGAACCTTGACCTATACTGTACTGATTTAGTAGACCGTGGACAGGTTGTTATTTCCTAAGGTGATGATTTATGGCACGACGTATTGAATTTGATCCAGAGGATGTTGAGTTCTTCGGAGAAATTGCTAGCATCGGCTCACCAAAATTTGACAAGATGATGAAAGGAGGAGTTCCTCGCGGTTTTACAATTCTTTGTATTGGGGAGCCTGGTGCTGGAATGGACTTGTTCATGAAGCAGTTCACTTCAGTAGCTGAAGACCCTGAAAACACCGTTTTATTGTCAACTGCGGAAAGCCAAAACGAGATTTTACAGGTTTTCCGACGCTATGGATGGCCACTTGACCTCAAGGTGAGGACTCTTGGAGAAGAATACAATGAACAGGTACTTGAGAAGGACATGGAAGCAAGTCGGTTCCGCCTTGAAGGATTTACAATGCAAGATATTCAGAAACTTGCTCAGACCAGATTCGTCGAAGAAGATTCAACAGATTATCTAATTGCGATGGCAAGTCAAATCACATCACTCGGACCATTCTTCAGATGTGCAATTGATAACCTTGATTTCTTTTTCCAAAGAAACGAAGCTAGAAGAGTTATCTCAATGATCAGAATAATGCAAGCACATACTCAACTAAATCGTGGAATATTGTTAGTTTCTGCTTCAAGCGGTTCAATACCAGAAAGTGTACAGCGAGAACTATCTCTCATCTGTGATATCGTATTTGATTTTGAAGTCAAGATGATTGCTAACAATTTCGAAACTAGAATGGTGGTTAGAAAATTCCGAAACGCACCTGAAAATCTACGAGTTTACACCTTCCGTGTAACTGCCGAAGAAGGTATAACACCAGAGACAGTGGACAGAGTTGCGTGAGAGGGAAGAGATGAACCGAGCAAGAAGACTTACGAGAGAGCCGGAAGAGGCGGTTTCTCCAGTCATTGCAACAATTCTCCTCCTTGCAATTACCGTTCTACTAACCAGTGCGGTCTACTTGATGATGTCTTCAAGTGTGCAAGCACCAAACAAGGGCGTACCAACTGCCAAAGCTAGCGTTAGAATGCTTGATAATGGCTACCAAGTGGTCACAATTACCGAAATGAGTGCTCAAATTGAGACTTTCAAATGTAAGTTCCAACTAATCCCACCAGAGAGCGTTAGCATAATTGCAATTTCAGGTTATACATCTGATGCTAATGTCTACGGTGTGTCTGGCCAAAATATCTCATTCCAAGACCGAGATGCTGGATTCACAGTCAATACCGGCGATTACTTTGTGATAGATGCTGCCGCCGTTGGAAGTGATAGCGGAGATTGGACATTTAGAATGCTGTTTGAAGGAAGTGGCGGCCGAAGTAATGGCGAAATTTTCGCAGTTACCCTACCAGCAGCCTCCTGAAAATTTTGCGTGTGCAGCGCAAAGGGCTTGAATGGCAAACCCTCTCGCAGGTTTGAGATGTATGGGTGGACTTGAGGATTGGCAGCCGTACCACGCGGTTATCGGCAGAGAAGCGACTGGTGGTTCTGTCCCAATCGAGGCTCAAGATGTTACAACCCAAATCCAGTGGCAACTCGCACCATCAAAAAGTCATATGATTCGCTGGCTACTGCTTGCGGCTCAAGGCGAAAAAGACGTCACATTAAATTTCTCAGGGACACCTGGAGAAGATGTTGAATCAATGGCGAGATGCCTATCCCAACTAGGAGTTTCAATAGAAAAAAGTGAGTCACAATGGGTGGTTTCGGGAGTGGGAGTAAAAGGCTTCAAACGTCCAGTTTCAGTGCTAAACTGTGGGAATTCTGGTACTGCACTCCGCCTGCTAACTATAGCCGCTGCTCGGCTAAATCACCCAATAATGCTAGACGGAGACCATACGCTGCGAAAGCGCCATTCAGAAACACTACTGCACATCTTGGAGTACCTTGGTGCCCAAGTTAGTCATGGTACTGGTTTGGAGTCTCTACCTTACCTTGTACACGGCCCAATAGAGCCAGGAGAAGTGACACTTGACGTCTCCCACTCTAGCCAACCACTCTCATCTCTTCTCCTCTCAATGCCCGCACTTGAGGGGAAAATTAGGGTCAACTTAGCAGGTCAAGGAGTTTCACGATTGCACGCACAACTATCTTTCGAACTTGCTGGAAAAACCGGTTCCAAAAACCAAATGGATTGGCGACCACATATCAACCTCAAATCTTGGGTTGTAGAATGTCCAGATGATGTTGAGATTCCGAGCGACCGTAGTCTAGAGGCTTTTGCGATACTCTATCAATCGGTACACAGCGTTGAAGTTGAGGTCACCAATTTACCATCAGATGAGGATTCTCTTGGGGCTGAAATCTTGGCCACCTGCGCGGGTGGCCAAATGCTATCTAATGTTGATGATTTCAAAATTGACTTACGTGACTCAAACGATTTATTGCCACCACTAGCAGCAATTCTTGCTCTAGGAAATGGTGGCACAATCACCGGCGCTAGCCATGCTCGCCACAAGGAATCAAATCGAATTGAGAAGACTGCAGAACTGCTAGCACAGTTCGGATTGACCGCAACTCCAACAGAAGATGGGTTGGAAATTGAGGGCGGTCAAACACCAAGCACCCCAAATAAAATTGTCAAAACTCAAGCTGACCATCGACTTTGGATGACCGCAGCATGCTTAGCAAGCAAAGTCGGTGCAACTCTATCGCATCCAAACTGCTATGCAGTTTCAGACCCAGATTTCGTCAACAAATTGAAATTCACTTCTCAGTAAACTGAAACCGAATTATTCGGTACAGCCAAGAACCAAGATAAAGAGCGAATAACATCAAAATTATGGTCATTACTATCTCTAATGTTTTAGATCCGTCCATTATAACACCCGATTGATAATCACTCTCTCTGTTCAATTTACCCATGCCGTCCAAAGTGATGGTCAAGCGTATTGACATCTAATTTCATCACCGTTGGCCTGCCATGAACACAAGCCCACGGATTCTCAATAGTAGACATATCAGCTAACAGCCTTCTCATCTCAGCAATTGACAGTACCTGATTCGCCTTCACTGCGCCGCGACAGGATTTCATGAAGGCGATCTCATCAGCCAAATTTTCAGCAACATTCAGCGGCCCTACCTCACCAGATTCTTGTAATTCAACAATCAAATCAATGAGGAATCCATGCAAGCGAGCATCTCCAGCAAGCATTACTGGAACTGAAGTTAATGCGAGTTTTTCATCCCCGTCTGTGAACTCAAAACCAAGTTCACATAGTCTATCTCGTGACGCCTCAACCACTGAACTCTGAACCGCTGAAAGGTCTAGAGATATCTGTTCAATAAGCGGCTGAGACCCCCAGTTAGCCATACTGTTTCGAAGTCTCTCATAGCGAACTCTCTCATGCAAAGCGTGTTGGTCAACCACATACAAACAACCCTCACCTTGTGCTAAAATATACGAATCGGCAAACTGTGCTAATGGTTCCATTGTTGGCACATCAGTTACAACTTCTGGCTTAGTTTCTATTTCCGGCTCATCAAGAGGTGAAACTGCTTCACCCGCCTTTGAGTGTCTGTGTAATTCCCTTTCCGCACTGCTTAACGCCGGTGATACTGGCGCTTCTTCTAGACCCGGGAGCGTCTCTTGTAAAACCGGCGAAGATGAGGTTGGGCGTGGCTTGTCAACCTGTTTTGAATCTGATTTTACACCTTGATAAAACGACGTTTGCTGTTTTGAATCCGCCTGCGCCGACGGATTTGGCAAATTGGCGCTGGCTCTGCTGCCACTCGGCTTGGCCCATGATGGGACCTCACTACTCACAGGTGTTGTAACCGTAACTTGCTCTTCCCCTCCATCAACCGCCCCAAGTGGAAACTCTCGAGTTGGCGCTTCACCTGTTGGAACTTGTTTCAGCGTGTGCTTGATGGCTCTCTCCAATCTCTCTAGCACACGCCATGAATTTCTCAATCTCACTTCTCTTTTAGTTGGATGAACATTGACATCAACTTCGTCGGTAGGCAAATCGAGTAGTAAAACTACGACCGGATGCCGGCCGACCATCAATCTGGTGTGATAACCACGCTTGATAGATTGTAGAAACGGTTGCGCTGCAACAGGCCTACCATTGATGATAATGTGAACATCATCTGATTTCCCTCGGCTAATATCAGGTGGTGAAATCCACCCTCTCCAGCGCTCTTCACCTGGCGCCTCGGAATCAACATCTGAACATGTCAGTGGAATCATTTTCTCACTAGAAGCACCTAGCAAATCGTACAGCCGGTCTCGCATATCCTCGGTTTCTGGTGTTTCAAGAATTGGGCGACCATCCACGGTCAGCCGGAACGAGACTTGGGGATTACAAAGTGCGTGAGACACAACTACATCCACCACTTGTGCAGTTTCGGTCGCTGCTCTTCTCTGGAAAGCCAGTCTTGCTGGTTGGTTAGCAAACAGATTCCCGACCTCTATTTTCGTGCCTTCAGCCATTCCTTCGGGCTTGGCTTCGTGCACATCACCGTCCTCAACAACAATTGCTCTACCTTCGCTAGATTCCGGCCTGCTTGCTACTTTCAAATGTGATACTGCGCCAATGCTTGCTAAAGCCTCGCCGCGAAATCCAAGAGTGCCGATGGCTGCCAAATCTGATGCATCTGTTAGTTTGCTAGTAGCGTGACGGGTTACCGCCAAAATGAGTTCTGACTCTGGGATTCCATGGCCATTGTCGGTCACTGAAATCAAATCAAATCCGCCGCGCTGGATCTCGATATTGACGCGGGTTGCACCTGCATCAACCGAATTTTCCAGCAATTCTTTGACTACTTGAGCAGGTCTTTCAACGACTTCACCTGCCGCTATCAGCCCAATCGTTTTGTCATCCAATTGAACAATTGTTGGTGGTGTGATTTCCTCAGAGATGACCATCTTCACTCCTCCAACCATTCATGCTGGCCTCTAAGAATTCCTTTCAATTCGTAAATTAAATCCATCGCTTCTCGAGGTGACATTGCATCTGGGTCCATTTCTGACAACCTCGCCAGCGCAGCTGCTTCTGTCGGCTCTAGCCTCGCTCCAATTGGCACATCTACAGGGCCTTCTGCTTCTGCGTCCTCCGTTGCAGGACCTGCACCAACCACCTTCGGTAGCATCCAGCCAAACAGTGATGATTGTCCAACATCCCTTGAAAGTGGTGTCCCATCTTCGCCAGCCTTTGCTCCTTCAGCCTGAGTCTCCAAGAAGAGTAGTAAATCTCGTGCCCTTTCAACAACGTGAGCAGGTAAACCGGCAAGTGCAGCCACCTGTACTCCATACGAGTCATCACATGGCCCATCCCCAACAGTGTAGAGGAATTTTAGTTCATCTCCACTTTGTGCTACCTGAACATGGACATTCACCAAGCCTTCAATTTCTTCATCTAAACCTACAAGTTGGTGATAATGAGTTGCAAATAGACATCTGCTTCCAACACGGGTCGCAACATCTTCTGTAACCGCCCAAGCAATTGCTAACCCATCAAATGTTGAAGTCCCTCTACCAATCTCATCGAGTAAAATGAGCGACCGCGAAGTCGCTCGCCTGAGGATATGGGCAACCTCAATCATTTCAACCATGAAAGTTGAGCGCCCTCTGCGAATATCATCATGGGCTCCTACCCGCGTGAACACTCTGTCAACTAGACCAATTCTCGCTCTTTCTGCAGGCACAAAAGAGCCAGCCTGCGCTAAGATTGAAATTAACGCAGTCTGGCGAAGATATGTTGACTTCCCGCCCATATTGGGCCCGGTCAGCAACAAAAATCGCCGCTTTTTATCCAATGTCAAATCATTGGGAACAAATGATGCACTCGCTTCCAACACTGGGTGGCGTCCTGCTTCAATGTCCAACATCTCATCCTCACTCATCTCTGGCCTAGTCCATCCAAACCGACGTGCATGATGTGCTAAGGAGCAAAGAACATCTGTTGTGGCAACCTTTCTAGCAATTTGTGAAAGTGCTTGGCAGTGCTCCTTTATTTGGTCCCTCAACTCCTTGAAAAGTGCATATTCTAGTTCGTTTCCTCGACCTTTTGCATTGAGAATCAATTCCTCTTTTTCCTTCAATTCCTCAGTGACATAACGCTCAGCATTAACCAATGTCTGCCTTCTCGTATACTCTTCTGGCACCTTGTCTAAATGTGCATTTGATATTTCAATGAAGTAGCCAAACTGGCGATTATACTTCACTTTGAGGCGCGGGATTTCAAGTCGCTCTCGCTCTGTTGCCTCTAAATTATCTAACCACTCTTTACCTTCTGCGACCGCACTTCTGTGGGTATCGAGTTTTTGCGACCAACCTTGCTTGAACATATCGCCTTCTCGGATTGTAACAGGCAATTCGTCGTTGAGTGCTTCTGAGATTAGAAGGCGGATTTCATCTAAATCCAGCAGATTATCTGCGCATTCCAACAGAAGTTCATCACTTCCTTCTGTAAGAATTGCGTGTAAAGAAGGCAGTCTTGCAAGTGCATCTGAAATTGCTACAAGGTCTCTGCCATTGGCTCGCCCATATGCGAGCCGAGTTGAGAGGCGCTCCAAATCTCTGCCACCTTTCAGCGCCTCGCGCAGATTTCGCAGTCTCCTATTTGCGTTGACTAGACTGGAGACTGCGCCATGCCGCTTGGCTATTTCTTGACGCTCAAGAAGCGGCATCAACAACCATTGACGCAACATCCTCCTTCCCATCCAAGTTCGTGTAGCATCAATTGATGAAAGCAGACTTCCCTGCTTATCGCCACCCAATGTGTGAGTGACTTCGAGATTCCTAAGAGTTGTTTCATCTAACACCATGTAACGCTGTTCTTCAGCGAATTCAATGTCTCGTAGCGGCACAGTTGCCGTCAGATGAAGTCGCGACAAGTAAGATGTTGCCATTCCACAAGCCTCCATCGCCATCGGCTTGGAATCGAGGTCAATATGGCCTAAATCAGCGACTTCTAATACCGATTTCAAGCTTTCAAGCCGCGCTTTGCGCGGCACTTCATGAGTTGAAAGAGTCAAATTATCAACAGATGCTAAAATTGATTTCACAACATCAGAAGATGCGTCGTTAAGGCTCATCACTAACTCACGAGGTTGCCATCTCAACAATTCATCAAGAAGCCTATCAAATCTGCCAGCACCGGTAAATTCGCCAGCCCAAGCACGCCCGGTGCTTGGATCTACAACCGACCAGCCAAGAGAATCAGACTGCAAAATAACTGCTGAAAGCAAAGCCGACGATTCTTCACCAATCAAACTCTCTTCGTAAAGTGAGCCAGGTGTGTAAACCCTAGTCACGACCCGCTGGAGTAGTTTTTCACCAGGGCGAAGTTCCTCTTCTTGCTCGCAAAGTGTGACCTTGTAGCCAGCCTTGAGCATTTTTTGCAAATATCCCTCGACTGAGTGCCATGGTACTCCTGCCATTGGAACAGGATTGTCCGAATTCTTCTCCCGACTTGTTAGGGTGATTCCAAGCACATCGCTTGCCAAAACCGCATCATCGTGAAACATCTCGTAAAAATCGCCCATTCTGAAAAATAGCACAGTATCTGGGTGTTCAGCCTTGATGGCGTGAAACTGTTCCATCATCGGTGTTGTCATGCTTACCCCTTCTTCCACTGCAACTCATTGAGCGCTCCCGCCCTACGGGCGGAGTTTCAGCGGGTGTGTGACGCTCCATAAGCAAACCGCTTGAAATCAGCCTTCGGCTTCATTGGCTGACTGTTGAGAAAGTTTGACCCCTACCAATATCAAAACGAAACCAATGAGAAACGACCAGCCAATTGATTCATTGAGTAATAAGACTCCAGAAAGTATGCCAAAGAATGGCACCAAATAGACGTAAGTTGCAGACGCTGTTGCTCCGATTCTATCAACACCCTCCGCAAACCAAGCATAAGCTAAAACCGTTGAAATTGTGGCTAGATAAAATATCCAATACCACCCTTCTAGATTCGGAATTGCGTCTCTACCATAAGTGACTAAATCAAATGCCGCTAGAGGTGTCAAAAGTAACCATCCCAAGAACGAAGCCCAAGCAATAATTGCTATTGGAGATGGCTTATCTTCAATGTCTTCAGATTCTAAAATTTGCTTGATCAAATTGGTTGAAACAGCCCAACTCCCAGCTGCACACATTATCAAAAAATCACCCACCAATCTTTGATTCATTGGGATGTCTGTATTTGGACTCCAACCAGTAACAATTCCGACCCCAGCAAGGCCAACAATTAGTCCAAAAACTAAATTCCGACTTATTTTTCTGCTTAGCAGTGGAATGGCGAGCAGTGCAGTAAATGCTGGGTTGAATGTTATCAGTATCGACGCGTCTCCTGCGGCGGTTCTTTCCATTCCATGCATGAAAAATAATTGATACAAAAAAGTAGAGAAAAAGGCGATCCAAGCCAACTTCCAAAACATCTCTCCGCGAGGGATAAAAATTGCTGATTTACCCTCTCTTGCGCCTCTATCTTTGAAGTACATCCATAAGAAGAAAAGTGGGATTGTCATTGCATATCTGTACCAAGACACAATTGCTTCTGGAAGGGCTAGGGCTAACTCTCTCCCTGCAGCCCACGCAAGCCCCCAAGATGCCGCTACAAAAAGCAACTTGAGATGGATAATGGCGCCACCGTCAAAGAAGCCGTTCGAACCCTTGCTAATTACAGCAGGTGCCCCATCACTCATCCTCTGTGGCTAGGTGCCGCGAATAGATGAACCCATGCTTAGTTACTGTGACATCTTGCGTTTCAGTTTCACCAAGGTTTGAGGTCATTAATATAGAACATATGCCCAATTATTACGAGGCAGGAGATGACTATTATCACGAATAACAAATCCCCAAACAATGCTAAACTTTGGCTAACATCATCACGAGCCCCAGGGTCAAAACTGAGAACACCTACGTAACCATCGACCCCAGTGCCATAGAACTGAACTTCACCATCTGCCGCGGTGCCAACTTTCGCATCAACTGCAACCGAGTTGGAAATCTTGTGAGATTCCATCAGCGCCCTATCTGAAGAAATACTGAATAGTTCCAAAGAATCACCTCTTGCTAACCAGAATACTCCGTTATCATCAATAGTTGCTGCTGTTGAACCACCGACTCCTGGGAGGTCAATGATTGTCGAATCAGACAGCAATAACAAGGTGCTAGTTCCACCCGCTATTACCATCTCAACATCATCACCCCAATCACCTTCATTTACGAAGTAAGCAGAGTGAATCGCTCCACCTGCCCCGTGATGTAAAAGGGACAGCGTTGGTGCTTCTCCAAGCACAGCATCTGCACGAATAATTACCTCACCCGCAGGTCCGAAGGAAGGATTACCAAGATTAGTATCATATCCTATTACAACTGCTAAATGCCCTCTTTTTGAAAGATGTACATTTGTCATTACAGTACTATCAACGGGGGCCAGCGTTCCATCTGAAACTTCACCTTCTGCAAAAGTGTGTAATTGAGTTGAAGAACTACGCTTTGTAATCATAAAACCTCTCTCACCATCATTGCTAGCCACTGATATAATATCTGGGACATCCATATCACCCCAATCAAGTGCAATAAGAGTAAGAGTATTGCCATCGAAACTTGCCAAATAGCCATCATCTCCAGACACTAACCATCCTGAATTAGTGACGGAAATATGGCGCGGAACAGAATTCCCCGAGTTCACTTCCGAGATTCCTGTGGATGTTGATAATCGCAGTGGGGAATCATCTGTGCGCCCAACTAAAATTAGCGCCTCTGTTCCTTCATTATTCCAAAAGACTTGCTCAATTGTCTCACCCTCTCCCAGCATCGGGTCCTCTTCAACACCAGGGAGGGTCAAACTAGCCTCCAACCAGAAGGCGCCAACGAGCAGTGTCACGATAAATACTGAAAACCAAAACCACTGCTTTTCACTCTCTTCTTGAAGATACTCACCAATAGTGACTAGCCAAGAAGGTGCAAGTGGCTCCGCCATCAAGGATGCCAAGACTACGGCAGGCTAAGTATTGACCGCCCGAATTGATACTAATCTGATGTGAATGCCATTAAATATGGAAGGGCGGTCGCCGGCCCTGCCTAAGGTAGGGAATGGAACATGGCAAGAAAACCCGCAGTGATGTACCGCAGCGCGAAAGGACAATCTTACACACGTCGGGAATACACTGGTGGGATTCCAAATA
>Ga0302120_10001473_pt1 | contig 11021 bp, 6 predicted proteins | sample AG5_Bottom_MG_FD_203118 | JGI IMG/M metagenome (GOLD analysis project Ga0302120, IMG submission 203118) | Marine microbial communities from Western Arctic Ocean, Canada - AG5_Bottom | ecosystem: Environmental > Aquatic > Marine > Oceanic | place: Canada: Western Arctic Ocean | collected 2017-10-01 | reverse complement strand
GGCCGTATTTTCGGTAGATCAGTTTGAACATGACACGGCTCACCCGGTGGACGGGGCCGGGGAGCTAGGGAGAATCGGCGTGTCTGGCAACGCCTTTCCCGCCAATACAGGCAAAAAAGATTCCTCGCTCGGAGGACCGCGGAGGCCGGAATTACGGCTGCAAGCGCCCATCCCTCCGTCGGGACGCTCAAGCTAGGGTCTCGGCCTAGCGCTGGCCGAGCCCAAGCTCACTCTTGCAATAGGCGATGCTGCGCTCGATATCCTCGCGCTGGTCCACTTTGCCGGCCCTGCGGGGCTTCCCCTTTTGGGCGAGAGCGAGGAATTTGTCGTATCCCTTGGGCTTGCCCTTCGGCCAGGCCTTCCAGAAGCCGTCGTTCTTCACCTTGAGCTCATGGTTGAACCCGGAAATGGTTTCGATGTTCACGGCCACCTTGGGGCAGAGTTCGGCAAATCGTTTGAAGAAGGTTTTCAGGTCCGTGTCCCCATCCCCCATGGCGGTCCACTGCACCGAAACTCCATTCTCACTCTCCCACACCGCAGAGTCCCGCAGGCTGGTGGTGATCACATACTTGCCCAGGTTCTCGAGAGCCTGCACCGGATCCTCCATAGTCCACACGGCGTTGCCCGAATCAAAGTTGGCTCCCACAAAGTCAGGACCAGCGGCCTCAATCAGACCGCTCAACTCCAGGGAGTGCATGTCGCCCGCGTGGTTCTCCATCGCGATCTTGATTCCGGAGTCGAGACAGCGGGTCCGGCTGCCCTTGAGTACTTTGACGGTGTCCACGATGCGCGCTTCGATGCCACCTTCCGAGTTGCGATCCTCCCGGGCGCCCAGCACAACCCGGAAAGCAGGCGACCCAAGAGCCTTGGCCGCACGGATCCCAAGCTGGAGGTGTTCCTCAGCCGTGCCCCAGGTGTCCCGGAACTTCTTCGAGGTCGGACAGATGCTCCAGCTTCCCAACAAGATCTTCACTCCCACATCCGCAGCCTTCTTGCGCAGGTCCCCAAGGTAACCATCGTCCATCTTTTCCAAGGGCCCAAAGTCGGTGATGAAGAGGGTGTCGCACTTGAGTTTGGCTGCGTAGTCGATGAGCTCCGGAGCTTTCCACTTCATCGCACGAACCGCGAAGTTATCATAGCCCAGAGCCAGCTTCGTTTCCTTGAGGGCCAATCCTCGTGCGAATGCCGATCCAGAACTCAGGAGGGGAGCCGTCAAAACTGCTCCCTGGAGAAAGTTGCGCCGCTTCATGGATGCCATCCAACGCTGAAAAGGCGGGCGAGATCAAGCGCAGGATCTCCGCCGGCATCTTGACGATTGAAAGGTCGGGCCTTCCCACGCTTTACTCCTAGTCCTCTCATGCGACCACTCCCTGCTCTCGCCCTTCTTCTTGGCGTCCTGCCGACCCTTGCGCAACACGAAGGATGGAGCCCCCTCACGGTGCCCCGCGAGGACGGCTGGGGCCAGCGAAAGGGATTTGGCTGGTACCGGGCCTTTGTGGAAATCCCCGCCGCCTGGGAAGGAAGTCGCTTGTTGTTGATGGTCGATACCATCAGTGACGTGGACGAAGGATTCGTCAACGGGCAGAAACTGGGAGCCAACGGCTCGATGCCTCCGCTCTTTGGGAACCCTTCGAGCAGCATTCGCCGGCCCTTCGTGATCGAGCCCGATCAAATTCACTTCGGCGAATTCAACCTCATTGCCTGGCGCGTTTACAATGAGAAGGGCCGTGGCGGCATCCTCAAGGGACCGCTTCATCTGACCCGGGTCGACGACGCGATCGATCTCAGCGGGAAGTGGCTCTTCCGGCGGGGCGACGTGCCGGCCTGGGCAAGTTGGAGTAGCGATCGAGGGGCTGAGCTCGCCAGCTATCACCAACTGGTGGGCAAGAAAGGCGCCGGTCACCGCGGAGTGATTCCGGCCGACAAGGAATGGCGCAAGCGAATGCTCGCTGCGGTCGACCAGCACTTTGCCGGCAACAAGAATCCTTACGCCCGTGCCGACGACAAGGGCGACCCCACTCCTCCAGACCAGGCGCTGGGACAATTCCAGCTCGGGAAGGATCTCGCGATCGACACGGTCCTGAGTGAACCCCTCGTGCGTCAACCGCTCTATCTCGACTTCGACGAGCGGGGCCGCCTGTGGGTGGTGCAATACATTCAGTATCCCAACCCAGCGGGTCTGGAGGTCCTCACCTGGGACAAGCACCTGCGCAAAGTCTTCGACCAGGTCCCTCCTCCCCCTCCCTTCAGCAAGCCCGAGCACAAGAAGTTCCGAGGGATGGACAAGGTCACGATCCATGAGGACCGCGATGGCGACGGTGTTTACGAGACGCACAAGACCTTCCTCGAGGGCCTCAACATGGTGACTTCGGTGGCCCCCGGCAAGGACGGCCTCTGGGTGCTCCACCCGCCCTACCTCCTCTTCTTTTCCGACCAGAACCACGATGACATCCCGGATGGCCCACCGACCGTGCATCTCTCGGGCTTCAATCTCGAAGACACCCACTCGATTTCCAACAGCCTCAAGTTTGGCCCCGACGGCTGGCTCTATGGATGCACCGGCAGCACGGTGACCGCCCGGGTCCGCGTTCATCTCAAAAAGAATTCTCCGCGACATCCCTTCCTCGGGCAGAACATCTGGCGCTACCATCCGACGCGCCACGAATTCGAACTATTCGCGGAAGGGGGCTGGAACAACTTCGGGGTCGACTTCGATGCCAAGGGCCAGCTCTACTCGGGCACCAATGGCACTCAGCAAGCGGTCCACTTTGTGCAGGGAGGCTACTACCAGAAGGGATTCGGGAAACACGGCCCGCACACCAATCCCTATGCCTTTGGCCACTTCTACGGAATGCCCATCAAGGGCGAAAAAACCCGCCTCGTGCACCAGTGGATCCACTACCAAAGCGGCGCCCTTCCGAACCTGAGCGGACGCTTGGTGGGAGGGAGCTCCCTCGCCAACAAGCTCCATGCCATTCGGGCCACTCAAAATGGCAGCACCTTCACGACCGTGGAGGAGGAGAAACCGCTGCAAACCAAGGACAAGTGGTTCCGTCCGGTGCACTGCACGATCGGGCCCGACGGCGCCATCTACATCGCGGATTTTTATGACGCCCGCATTACGCACGTTGATCCGCGCGACAACTGGGATCGCAGCAACGGACGCGTTCACCGTCTGCGCGCGAGCAGCGCCACGCCCTCGCAACCTCGTAACCTGAACACGCTCACCGCCAAGCAATTGGTGGAGGTCCTCGCCGAGCAAAATCAATGGGCCCGTCGCAGTGCCCAGCGCCTGCTTGCCCAGCGCGGCGACCAGTCAGTCGTGCCCGCCCTTGCTCGGAACATGAGGCAGATCAAGAAGCCTCAATTCGCCCTCGAGTGCCTGTGGGCCTTGCACCGATTGGGAGCTTTCGGAGACTTCGCTCTCGCCGCCCTGAACCACCCGGATCCCCATCTTCGCCTGTGGGCCGTGCGCCTCCTCGGTGATCACCTCGACGCCCCGCTCCCCGACAACATCAACCGGCGTCTCCTCGAAATCGCGAACACCGAACCCGACCCCCGCGTCATCTCTCAACTCGCGTCCACCGCCCAACGTCTCTACACCCTCTCGAGCGCCGCGATCATTCGCGCACTCGCTACCCGCGGTGAGTTCAAGGACGACCCCTTCATTTCCCAGCAACTTTGGTGGGCCATGGAATCCCTCATCACACGCGCCCCCCAACGAGCTCGGGTGGTGCTGGAGAATCCCAAATTCTGGGCCGCCCCTCTCTTTCATCAGGTCATCCGGGAACGCATCGGTCGTCGCTACATGGCGGAGCGCAGTGAGGAGAGCCTCGCAATGTGCGCCTTTCTTTTGCAACAGGCAGCCGGCACCGAACATCTCGATGCCCTCATCGGGGGAATGGAGAAGGCCCTCGAAGGCTCGACTCTCGATCCGGTTCCAGCCGCGCTGGATGCCGCCATCGCCAATATCTGGAAAACCCATCACGCGTCCGACGATGTGGTCCGCTTCTCCCTGCGCATCAGAAGCCCACAGGCTCTGGCCGCCGCACGACCGTTGGTGGCTGATTCCCAATCACCGCCCGCACAGCGCCTCAAGTTCATCAAAGCCCTCGCCGAACTCCGCGATGCTCCCTCCGAAACGCTCTTTCTCGACCTCTTCCGCAACGAAGGAGAGGAAGCCCGAATTCGCCTCGCAGCCTTGAGTGCCCTCCGTCGCTACTCCAGTCCGGAAATCCCAAAGATCGTCTTGAAGTCCTATCCCAAGCTGACCGGCGACCTCCAACAGACTGCCCAATCCCTCCTCGCCAGCCGTCCCACGTGGGCAGCTCTTCTCCTCCAAGCGGTCGATGCGAAGAGGATTCCGGCAACATCAATTGGTCTCGACCTCGTGCTCCTCATGGGCAGCTACGAGCAAGAACAAACTGGGAACCTCATCAGCAAGCACTGGGGAACCCTGCACCAGTCTGATGAGAAGAAGGCCAAGCGGATCGCCGTAGTGAAGAGCCTCCTCTCGAGCAAGAGCGGGAAGGACAATGCCAAGCGCGGCCGCGATCTCTTCGACCAGGCCTGCGCGATCTGCCACCGAATTGGTGAGCACGGCCGTGAGATTGGGCCCAATCTCACCGGCTATGAGATGAAGAACCTCGACTACCTGGTGCCCGCCATCATTGACCCGAACCTGGGAATCCGCGAAGGCTTCGAGCTGGCCACTCTTACTCTGCGTTCGAAGGGCGCCGCCGCACCTGCGATCCTCACCGGATTCCTCACGGAAGCCAACGAGCAGACCCTCACGATCAAGGACCTCGCTGGTATCAAGACCGTCATCGCCCGGCGTGACTTGGCTAATGAAAGCCGCGCCTCGATCTCGGTCATGCCGGAAGGATTGCTCGACACCATGAGCGATCAGGAGATTCGTGACCTCGTGGCCTATCTGCAGAAGACTCGCTGAACCCTGGGGGTGGAATCAGCGCTCGAGGGAGGTCTGCACCCACCCGATTTGTCCGCCACTCCAGCCGGCCGTCTACTCTGCACCCATGATCAGGCGATAGCCCACGATCATGAGGAAGGCATCCGTGACCAGATGACTCAGCCAGCAGCCCAGGACGGAACCATGCCACTCGTACATGAGGGTCCAGATCAAGCCTCCGATCGCAACCAGTCCCGAGAGAAAGATCGCCAGCGGGAGGGGGAAAATCTGAGCCATGAGCACCACGTGATGGCCCGTAAATGCCACCGCGGCAATGAGATGCCCGGGCCAGTGTCCGACCATCTGACGCAGGTGCCCATAGACAAACCAACGCCAGTAGTACTCTTCCATCCCGGAGTGCAGGACCGTGATGAAGGTCGCGACCAGCAGGAAGCGAGCCGGCGATCGAAACCCAAGACCGTCCGCCATCTCGACCAAATTGTGGCTATGTTCCCGCACGATATCGCCGACCGGGGTGAGCACCATCAGCAATCCGATCAAAGAGACCGCCGCCCCGGTCCCTAGCCCGCTCAAGATGACCACCCTCCAGGTGGGCCAGTTTGATTTGCGATCCTCGCGACGAGTCAATCCTCCAAGTCCAATCAGGCTGAAGAAGAACAGTGGGTATACCAGGATCCAAACTTTCGTCCCGAAGTAGGCTCCCCGGCCGGTGTCCCCGTTTGGGAGCCACACGTAGTAGATCAGGGCACAGAGCAAGGGCACAGTTAAGGCCGGCACCATGGCCGACCAACTCATCCGGTGTCCTTTGTTTTTTAGCCTTCCCACGCCGCTGAGGCAATCAATCAGCCCGCACCGATTCCTACAACAGGGAAAGCCTTGGAATGGGCGAACAGCCCCTCAGGCCACCTCCATGATCAGTTGAAATCCGATGATCATCAGGAAAACATCGACACAGAAGTGGCTGATCCAGCAGCCAATGAGGGTCCCCTGCCGCTCATACATGAGGGTCCAGATGAATCCTCCGGCCACGACACAAATTGTGAACAACCCCGCCAAGGCGGGTGGAAAGAACTGGAGAGTGATCACGAGATGGTGTCCTCCGAAGGCCACTGCAGCGATCCCGTGGCTCATCCAACGCCCCGTTTTTTTCCGCAATTGTCCACAGGCAAACCATCGCCAGTAAAATTCTTCGAGAGCCGAGTGGAAGACCGCAAGGAAGATCGCGAAGAAGACAAAATGCTCCTTAAAACCCAGCCCCTCCGCCTTGTCGGCGACCGCGCCAGCCCCCTCCCGCACCATCGTTCCCAGCGGAGTGAGCATGAGAAGGGATCCCACCAACGCAATCGCAAGACCAGATCCGAAGCCGGTGAGAACAATCGTCCGCCACCTCGGCCAGCGCACCTCGGCATGAGTCCGCATTCTTCGGATCAGCCCTCCCAAACCAACCCACTTCAAAAAGAGAACAGGATAAAGGAGAGTGAAAATCTTGGTCGCGCTGTAGGCCGCTTGCCCCAGCTTGCCCTCGGGGAACCACACGAAGTAGATCAGCGACCCCAGGGTCGGCACCAACAGGGCCGGCAGGAGGAAGACCCAACTCAATTCTCGTTCTGTGGTCATGACCGCCCAAGAATGGCCCGAAATTTAAAATCAGGTGAGTTGATAAGCTCAATTGAAACATCGATCAGATTGATATGCCTCCCCGTTTCTCGCTGCAACAATCCGCCCGCGCACTCCGTATATTGCCCACCATGAAGACGCCCTGCCTGATCTTAGTAGTTCTCAGCCTCGCGGTCCCCGCCCTCGCCGACCACCACGAGAAGAAGCCTCCCGCAAACTCCAATGAGCGCGCGCGCCCCGAAGTCATCACTCCCGGCACCTCCAGCACCAACGCCCAGCCCGGCAAGCCCCCCAGTGACGCCATCATTCTCTTCGACGGCAAGAACCTCGCAAACTTCACCCACAACAAAAGCGAACCCGCCAAGTGGAAGGTCGAACATGGATACGCGGAAGTGAACCGCAGTGGTCCGATTCAATCCAAGCAATCCTTCGGTGACGCCCAGCTGCATATTGAGTGGGCCACCCCCAGCGAAGTGAAGGGCAAGGGACAGGGGCGCGGAAACAGCGGAGTCTTTCTCGGTGGCTATTGCGAAGTGCAGGTCCTCGATTCCTTCGAGAACGACACCTATCCCGGTGGACAGGCAAGCGCACTCTACAGCAAAACCCCGCCACTCATCAATGCCTCCCGCAAACCCGGCGTGTGGCAATCCTACGACATCATTTTTCACCTGGCCAAGGGTGAGCACCCCGCCCACCTCACCGTCCTCCACAATGGGGTGGTCGTTCACCACGCCTACCCCCTCGGCAAAGGAACCCAGAAATGGAATCTCCGCCTCCAGGATCACGGCAATCCCGTGCGCTACCGCAACATCTGGGTCCGCGAACTGAAGGACTATCGGTAGTAATTACAGCAACGGCTTCAGCCCCTGGCAAGAGCCCCCGTCCACCAGCCCAGGCCTCCCGACCAACTCTCTTGCCGACCAAGCGCTCTCGCGATAGAAGCAACCATGCGCGTCACGGCCCACCTTCCGTGTATTTTCCTCCTGCCGTGGGTGGTCCACGAAGCCGCAGGAGAAGCACCCGATTTCAATCGCGACATCCGCCCCATCCTTTCGGAGAACTGCTTTCACTGTCACGGCCCCGACCAGAAGGCCCGGAAAGCCAGCCTGCGCCTCGACACCTTCAAGGGCGCCACGGAGGGAGGAGAGCTCGCAGGCCCCATCGTCCCCGGAAATCCGGAAGAGAGTGAGGTCGTGGCACGCATTCTGGCCACCGACCCCGACGAGGTCATGCCTCCTCCGAAATCCAAACGCACGCTCACGGACAGACAAAAGGAGCTCCTCAAGGATTGGATCGCGTCGGGTGCGAATTACGACGAGCACTGGGCTTGGCTTCCGCCGGAGCGCCCACGAGCCCCGATCGTGAAGGGGAGCCACCAGAAGGCCAATCCGATCGACGCCTTCCTCCTTCGTCGACTGCAGAAGGAAGGACTCTCGTTCTCCGAACCGGCCTCCCCCGCCAACTTGCTGCGCCGCCTCTCCCTTGACCTCATTGGCCTCCCGCCCTCGCCCGAGGACCTGACCCGCTTCTCCAAGGCTTACGGAACTCCCTCCCAAGATCCCTCAGGGAAAGTGACCGCCGCGGGAGCGGAAGCCTACCAAGCCGAAGTGGAGCGCCTCCTCGCGTCACCGCGCTTCGGCGAACGCTGGGCCCGCCCCTGGCTCGATCTCGCCCGCTATGCGGATTCCAACGGATTCCAAGCCGATCAACTGCGTCCCTCCTGGGCCTATCGCGATTGGGTCATCGACGCCCTCAATGCCAACATGCCTTACGATCAATTCACGATCGAACAACTGGCCGGCGACCTCCTTCCCGAAGCGAGCATCCGTCAAAGAATCGCAACTGGATTTCACCGCACGGTCACCTGCAACGTCGAAGCGGGCGTGAGCCCTGAGGGCAATCGGGTCAACCAGGTCGTTGATCGAGTCAACACCACCGCCACGGTCTGGCTCGGCATCTCCATGGAGTGTGCCCAGTGCCACGACCACAAGTATGACCCCTTCACGATGAAGGACTACTACTCACTCTTCGCCTTCTTCAACAACACTCCCCTCGAAGTTCAACTCCCCTCCAGCAAGACCGATGTTTCGCACGACTTCGTGGGTCCCTACCTCGATCTTCCCCTCCCACCGGAACGACAGGAACAAGCCGACGAACTCGATCGCAGGATCGCAGCCCTCACCAGGGAGCGCGCGATCCTCCACGCGGATTCGCAAACCGGATTTGCGACCTGGGAAAAGACCATCGTGGCTTCGCTCGCCACCCAACCGCAATGGCAACCATTGATTCTCACCAAGTTTGGCGCCACCGGCGGAGAGGATCACCGCCTGCTCGAGAACGGATCCATCCTGCTCACCGGCACCACCCCCAAGACCTCAACCTACACGGTGGAATTGGAGAGCACGCTCAAAAACATCACCGCGTTCAAGCTCGAGGCCCTCACCCATTCCGAGCTGCCCGGGCAGGGACCCGGCCGCGGCGATGCCGGCCGCTCGAATTTTGTTCTTCACGAATTCAAAGCCGCTCTGCGAAAGGAGGGAACGAGCCAACCTCTTCCCCTGCGGAATGCGACCGCGGATTTTTCTCAGAAGAACTGGAACATTCTCGGCTCGATCGATGGCAACGCGAAGACCGGATGGGCGATCAGCCCGCAGTTTGGCAAGCCACACTGGGCTACGTTCGACCTTGCTCAACCCATCGCGGATCTCAGCGGTGCGACCCTCCTCTTCACCCTGGAGCAGAACTTCGGTCAAGGTCGCGTGATCGGCAATCTTCGTCTCTCGGCGATCTCCGATCCCGCCGGCACGGGCAGTCTCCCCAAAGAGATCACCGCCATCCTCAGGAAGTCGGGCCCGAAGCGCAACAAGAAGCAACACAACAAGCTCAAAGCCCACTTCCTCAAATCGAATCCCAAGCTCGCAAAGCTTGAGACCGAACTCGCCCGCCTCCAGAAAGAGCGCGCCGAACTAAAATCGGACCAGACGCTCGTGATGGTCGAACTGGAAACACCCCGCCAGACCCACATCCTCAAGCGCGGCAACTTCCTCGCTCCGGATGCCGAAGTCCAACCCCGCACGCCCGCCCGGTTCCCCAAGCTTGAGAAGACCTCGAACAGATTGCACTTGGCCAGATGGCTCGTCCGACGCGACAACCCGTTGACCGCCCGGGTGGCCGTCAATCGCTGGTGGGCGGAACTCTTTGGCCATGGAATCGTGGCCACCCTCGAAGACTTTGGGACTCAGTCCGAACATCCCACCCACCCGGAACTTCTCGATTGGCTCGCGGTCGAGTTCATGGAGTCGGGCTGGGACATGAAGCGCGTCCTGAAGATCATGGTGACCTCGAGCGCCTACCAGCAATCGTCTCGATTCACTCCGGAGGTGTCGGCAAAGGACCCACGCAATCTTCTCCACGCCCGCGCCCCACGGTTCCGCATGGACGCCGAACGCCTGCGCGACAATTCACTCGCCATCTCCGGACTCCTCTCCCCCAGGATGCACGGCAAGCCCATCATGCCCTACCAACCCCCCGGCCTCTGGCGCCAAACCGGCCGCAACGAACCCAAATGGGAAGAGGAGAAGGACGAAAATCGCTGGCGCCGCGGAATCTACATCGTCTATCGCCGCGCCGCTCCTTATCCCAGCATGGTCAACTTCGATGCCCCTGACCGCGGAGCCTGCACCGTCCGGCGCCCCCGCACCAACACTCCCAGCCAGGCCCTCACTCTCTTGAACGATCCTGCCTACGTCGAGATGGCCCTCGCCTTTGCCGATCGGATCCTCACCGAAGCAGACTCACCGGGTGCTCGCGCGAATCATGCCTTCCGCCTCGCGCTCGCCCGCCCGGCAACCGAAAAGGAATTGAGCATCGTCCATGATCTCATCCAAAACCGGCTGAGCCACTACCACAAAAACCCTCACGCCGCCGCGGATCTCCTCAAGAACCCCAAGTTTGTCTACAAGCCGAAGCACCAAAATCAAATCGAACTCGCGAGCTGGTTCTATCTCGCGAATGCCTTGCTCAATCTCGATGAAACCGTGACGAGGAATTAGGGAAACGAGAACAACATCGAGACCCGCACCGCACCCGAATCAGTCCCGATCACTCTCTCCGGTCCACCGCCAGCTCACCAACCCAGACTCCCCAATGAGCCCCGCTCTCCTCGACCAGCAAACCCGCCGCCTCTTCCTGCAGAAGGCCGGCTTTGGATTCGGCGGTGCAGCGCTTGCTTCCCTGATGAACCAGGATGCCGCGGCGGCCACGGACAGTCCCTTGACCAAGCTCGGACTCCATCACGCCCCCAAGGCAAAGCGGGTGATCTACATTCATCTGGTGGGAGCCCCCTCGCATCTCGACCTCTTCGAATTCAAACCGGAACTTCAGAAGCGGAACGGCCAGCTATGTCCCGATGAGTTCTTTGACGTGAAGCAACTCGCCTTTATCCGGGAGCAACCGAATTTGTTGGGAACTCCCA
>Ga0302120_10001471_pt1 | contig 11022 bp, 11 predicted proteins | sample AG5_Bottom_MG_FD_203118 | JGI IMG/M metagenome (GOLD analysis project Ga0302120, IMG submission 203118) | Marine microbial communities from Western Arctic Ocean, Canada - AG5_Bottom | ecosystem: Environmental > Aquatic > Marine > Oceanic | place: Canada: Western Arctic Ocean | collected 2017-10-01 | reverse complement strand
GACGAGAGGCTGAGTTGCGGTGCCTTGTAGTGGCGCAGTTGTAGTGGCGAAGTTGTAGTGGCTAGTTGTAGTGGCTCGCGCGCTGGCAAGAGCCGCGGCAATATAGCGGCGATGGCGTCCAGCGTCCGGGGGGCAGGTCTCCCTAAGCCCCTCGAATCAAAGGTCCGTGATACCCAAGACCAGGGAGGCATTGGTGCCGCCGAAGCCAAAGGAATTCGATAGGGCAACGCCCGGGCGAGCCGACCGCGCCCGATTGGCGACGTGGTCCAGGGCACATGCCGGGTCGGGGTCGTCCAGGTTGATCGTGGGAGGAAGCCGGCCGCTCTCCAGGGCGCCGATGGACAGAATCGCCTCCACGCTGCCCGCCGCCCCCAGCAGGTGGCCCGTCATGGACTTCGTCGCCGAGACCGGCAACCGATCCAGATACCCCCCAAAGGTCCGACGCAGGGCAACCACTTCGGCGGGGTCACCCAATGGGGTACTCGTGGCGTGAGCGTTGACGTACCCGACCTCCTCGGGGGGGATTCCGGCGTCTGCCAGGGCCAACTCCATGCACCGAGAGGCCGCCTCTCCCCGAGGATCCGGGGCAACGGGATGGGTGGCATCCGCAGTGGCGCCGTACCCCATTACCTCGGCCCGAATCGACGCGCCTCGGGCCCTCGCGTGTTCCAGGGATTCGATCACGAGAACCCCCGCGCCCTCCCCCACCACGAAACCGTCCCGGCCCCGGTCGAAGGGGCGACTCGCCCGCTCGGGCTCTTCGTTCCGAGTGCTCAGCGCCTTCATGGAGGCGAAGCCGGCCACGGTGACGCCGAGGATAGGCGCTTCTGCGCCGCCCACGATCATCGCGTCGGCCTGCCCCCGTTTGATCAACTCGACACCTTCGCCGATGGCATGCGCCCCGGAAGCGCAGGCCGTGACGTGACAAACGTTGGGCCCCCGCGCCCCGTGATGCACCGAAATCATTCCGCTGGACATATTCGCGATGCCCATAGGAATCGTAAACGGCGAGACTCGACGCGGGCCCTTCTCGCGCAGGATCGCATCGTTCTCCAGGATGGTGCCCAGGCCTCCGATACCCGAACCGATCGCCACACCCACCCGATCCCGATTGCCGTCATCGATCTCGAGACCCGAACTGTTCAGAGCTTCGGCGGTGGCTTCCAAGGCAAAGAGTACGCAGCGGTTGGTCCTCCGCAGGTCCCGGGCCCTCAGCACCTTGGGGGCGAGTGCGGGGCCGTACTCAGCCGCTATCCGAGAGGGAAAGCCCAGGGGATCGAAGTGGGTGATCTGCCCAGCCCCCGAGCGACCGGCGAACGCCGCCGCCAGGGTCGTGGAGTAGTTTCCTCCCAATGGCGTCACGCAACCAATCCCAGTGACGACCACGCGCTTCGTCTGGGCCGATACCCCCGCCATGGATCAGCTCTCCAGGCGTGCTTTCAGGTAGCTGACCGCATCGCCAATGGTCTGCATCTTTTCGGCGTCGTCATCGGGAATTTCGATATCGAAGGACTCTTCCATCGACATGACCAACTCAACTATATCCAGCGAGTCGGCGCCCAGATCATCGACGAACGAAGCAGTCGTCACCACCTCTTCCCGTGACACGCCGAGTTGCTCGACGATCAAATCGGTCACGCGATTTTCTAGGGACATGGACGAAATCCTCCAATCGAAAAGACTGAATCGCGGAACCGATCAGACGGCGCCGCGATCCTCAAGAAAAAACAATAGCACTGTCGGGAAATAGCACTGTTCAAAAAGAGCACTCGTCAAAAGAGCACTGTCCAAGAGCGGACAACTTCCTTCACGCCTCAGCAATAAACTCTCGAACCCTGTCGAGATCCGCCGCATGGGACAGGCTCTCACGCTGACTACGACGGTCGATCCGAGCGAGCAGGCCGTTGAGTACTCGGCCCGCACCGACTTCAAGAAAATGGGTTACGCCTTTCCCCTTAAGGCATTCAATCATCTCGGTAAAACGGACTGACTCTGTCACCTGACTCACCAGGAGACCGGGGATCCGATGGGGGTCGCTATTCGGAGTGGCATCAACATTGGTCACCACCGGGGGAGAGGGAGCCTGGAAGGTCACTCCGTCCATGGCGCCGCGCAATTTCTCCGCCGCCGGAGCCATCAGCGCGCAGTGGAAAGGGGCCGAAACCGCTAACTCGACTACTTTTTTCGCCCCCATTTCCCGGGCGCGGTCCCGAGCAACAGCGACGGCTTTGCGGGTTCCCGCGATCACCGTCTGCTGAGGAGAATTGTAGTTCGCGGGCGAGACGATTTCGCCCGTGGCTGCCGCCACCTCGCAGCAGAGATCGGCAACCGCCTCGGCGCTACAACCGAGCACCGCCGCCATGGCCCCGCTGCCCTCGGCCACAGCCTCCTGCATGAATCGCCCTCGCGCGTTGACCACACGGACAGCATCTTCAAATGCCATGGCCCCGGATGCCACCAGCGCGGAATACTCGCCCAGGCTATGACCCGCCACGAAGGCGGGCTTCACGGAACCACTGGCTTCCAATGCCCGCAACAACGCGATGCTCGTGGTAAGCAATGCGGGTTGCTGGATTTCGGTTCGCCGCAGATCTTCCTCGGGCCCTTCGAAGCAGTACTTCGAAACATCGAAACCCAGGGCCCGATCGGCGGCGACGAATACCTCCCGCGCCGCCGGCGAACTCTCGAAGACATCCCGGCCCATGCCCACTTCCTGTGAGCCCTGACCCGGAAAAAGAAGCGCCAGCACCTGACTCAGTCCTGATCCGTCTCGATGATCGTGCGCCCCTTGTAGCTGCCACACGATCCACAAATTCTATGCGGAACCTTGGGGGCTCCGCATTGTGGACAGGTACTCCTCGGAGGCGTTACCAAGCCGTCGTGGCTACGACGCTTATCTCTCCGAGACTTGGATGTTTTTTGTTTGGGGACAGCCATTTCAAGAACTCCCTTCCGTCTTCTCCTTCAACGCGGCGAGCGCGGCGAAGGGCGAAGAAGGCTTCATGTCGTCACAGTTACAGTTATTTTCAGTTCGGTTACTTCCGCATACCGGACAAAGCCCTGGGCATTCGTCGCGGCAAAGCGGCTGCATTGGTATTTCAAGCGAGATAATCTCTACAAAAAAAGCATCCAACTCGATTTCCGGACCCCGATACCAACCGGTTTCCAGGTCTTTTCCCAGACACATCCCGCTACGCTCCAAATCTTGCAAGCCCTCCGGATCGGGGGGCGTCTCCCCATCGCCCAGGGGCGCAAGGACCAAGCGGAACGAATCTCGGAGGGCGTGACGATAGCGTCTGGTACAGCGACCGCATTCGGCGTCGAGCATTCCGCGGAATTCTCCCTCGAGATGAACGCTTTCCCCCGCTGTCCGCGCGCGGATCTCGATCGCCGGTTCCTCCGCCAGGCGCGCGCCGGAATCCTCGATATCGGCAAAGCGCTCGCTCCACCATCCTCGGTCAATGACAAAGCGGAAGGCGTCGGGTGACTTTTTTAGGTGCTCTACGGGCAGTTTCACGGCATCGAGTCCGGGCGAATCGGGTTGACTTTCGTTTCAAATCCAAGGGCTTGAGACCAATCTCAAAACCCGGCGGCCAACCGAATAGCAGACACCCCCCAAAGCTGCCAAGAGGCTGCGTTATGCTGCGCCGCCCATGTCAACAATCCGAACTCGATTCGCACCAAGCCCCACGGGGTTTCTGCATCTCGGGAGCGCCCGAACCGCGCTCTACAACTGGGCCTATGCCCGGCGCCACGGGGGCTGCTTCGTGCTCCGCATCGAGGACACCGACCTCGAACGCTCCACCCGCGAGTCCGAAGAAACGGTGCTCGAGGGCCTGAAGTGGCTGGGACTGGACTGGGATGAGGGACCCTTTCGACAAACCGAGCGGCGCGAGACCCACGAGCAGGCGATTGCCGGACTGCTGGCCCAGGACAGGGCGTACCGCTGCCAGTGCTCGCGCGAGGATCTCGAAGCGCGCAAAGAAGCCGACCTGGCCCGGGGCGGGCCGGGGCTCTACGACGGACGCTGCCGGGATCTCGGCCTGGGGTCCGATTGCGGCACCCATGTGGTTCGCTTGCGGGTTCCCCGGGAGGGAATGCTCGGATGGGACGACGCGGTCTTTGGCCCCAGCGGTCAGGACGCCCAGCAACTGGGCGACGCGATCATCCAGCGCGGAGACGGAACTCCCCTGTACACCCTCGCCGTAGTGGTCGACGATATCGAAATGGGGATCACCCACGTGATTCGAGGAGCCGATCACCACCCGAACACATCGCTCCAGATTGCCCTCTACCAGGCTTTGGATGCTCCCCTGCCCATCTTTGCCCACCTCCCCCTGATCGTGGGCGAATCGGGCAAAAAACTTTCCAAGCGCCGGGACAACGTCTCGATCCAGGATTTCCGGGACGAAGGGCATCTGCCCGAAGCCCTGGCCAATTGGCTCGTGCGCCTGGGCTGGTCCCACGGCGACGACGAAATTTTCTCCCTGGATGAAATTGCTCAGCTTTTCAGCCTCGAGAGCGTGGGGCGATCCCCCGCCCGGGCCGAGCCCGCGAAACTCGCCTGGTTGGACCAGCACTACATCAAGCAACTCCCCGGCGACGACCTCTTTGCCCGGGTCCGGCCCTACTTGGAACGCGTCAAGGGCGGTCCAGTCGAGGACGACGAGAGCCTGGGAAAGCTTCTCGATCTACTTCGAGAACGCAGCCGAACCCTGGTCGAAATGGCAGAACTCGCTCACTGGAAGCTCTGCGACACCCTGGAATACGAAGAAAAAGCCGTTAAAAAGCACCTCCGACCCGCCGCCCTGCCCGCCCTGCTTGCCCTCGAGCAAGGCATGCGGGAATTGCCGGATTGGACCGTGGCCGGCCTGGAAAAAGTCTTTGAAGAAACCGCCGCAGCCCTGGGCGACGTCAAATTGGGCAAACTCGCCCAACCCGTGCGCGTCGCAGTAACCGGCGGTCCCAATTCGCCCGGGATCTTCGAGACCCTCGAAGTCCTTGGGCGCGAGCCCACCCTTGAGCGACTCAAGCATGCCGTGACCGTCGTCCAGGCCCGAGCAGAATCCGCCGGGAGCGATTGAGAGTCACCCCCGCGCGCACTAGTATCCGCCGGGTTCAGCGCGGCCGGTCCGCTCGTCGGATCCATCCGCAACGAACGCGCGCGCTTTGTTCCCCGGTCGTCTAACGGCAGGACAGCGGACTCTGAATCCGCGAATCATGGTTCGAATCCATGCTGGGGAACCAGGCCGCAGCCCCGTCCTGGGATTTACGGCCCGCCGGTTGCCGCCATCGGCATCCGAAACCAGATCAGGTGGAGCGGAGCGAAGAGGGCAAGCAGCGCCCCCGCCGCAATGGCCGGACCAAAGCCGAACGGAGTCGACCAGTTCCGGCTCAACAAACCCCAGCCCACGCCGAGTCCGAGCCCGAGGAACGACGCCCCAAGCAGGGTATCGAGCACCCCCCACGGACCCACGAAAGCACCCACCATGGCCAGGAGTTTGACATCCCCCAGCCCCAACCCCGGGAACCAGAGCCAGTAATCGGCCTGCCCGGGCCGGGGCATGTCCTCCCCGTCCCCGGGCCAGTGGGGAAACCGTCTGCCCAGGAGGGCGGACACCCGCGCGTGAAGGAAGCCCACGGACCACAGGAATCCCCCACCCATGGCCGCGCCTAGGCAACTCTGCTCCAGAGCGAAACCGTAGGAGTCCCCCTCGCCAAGGCTGCGCACCAGGGGAACCGCCGCCAACCCCAGCACGAGGCCTCCCAAAGAAATTTCGTCGGGAATGATCTGGTGATCGAAGTCCACCCCCGCGGCCACCACCAGAGCGGAGGCGAAGAGCATGAAGAGAATAGCCAGGGCAGTTGGTCCGAAACGCCAGGCCACGCCGACGAAGAGCAGCCCTGTGACCAGTTCCACCGCCGGGTAGCGCAGGGAAATAGGCCGACGGCAGTGCCTACAGTGTCCGCCCAGAATCAGGTAGGAGAGCACGGGAATATTGTCCCACGCTGAAATGGGCTGCTCGCAGCCCGGGCAGCGCGAGCGCGGGGAAACCACCGATTCGCCCAGGGGCAACCGGTGAATGACAACGTTCAGGAAGGAACCCACGACGAGCCCGAAAGCGAGCGCCGACCCGTAGATAAAAGGTGCCCCCAATTCTCCGATCACTTCCCCTCCATCTTTGTAGACCGCCCTGGCTGGAGGCCCACTACTCCAGATCGCGCCGATGAAAGATGAACGACGCGAGAATCAGCAATGCGATGGAATACGCGAAGCCATAGAGCGCCGCCCAACCGACTTCCGCCCCGGAAATAGCCACACCGTGCACCGCTTGAATCGACAGATTGAAGCTTTCCAGATCGGGGAGCACCCGGTAGAGCAAGGTCGCGACCTGCTTCACCGCCGGGGCGTCGGAGGCCTGACCGAGGGAGTAGAGATCGCGTGAGAGATGGCCGAGGGCGTAGATCCCCAGGGTAAAAAATGCAGCCAGCATGGGTGTCGTAAACGAGGAGAAGAGCGTCGCGACCGCCACAATCACCATCAACTCGACGCCCACCAACAACATCGCCGCGGCGTAACCCAAATCCAACCCCGCACCCACCAACATGGAGACCGCGACGAAAGCAATGGCCATCAGACAGAGCTGCAACCAGACCGTCAACAGGAGGCCGAGAAATTTACCCAATAGAAACTCGGAGCGAGTGACAGGCTTGGCCAGAATGGTGTAGATCGTCCGGCGCTCGACTTCGCCGTGGATCAGGCCGATTCCTACAAAGATCGCGATGCCCACGCTAAAAAGCCGTATCGAGGCCAGCCCCACGTCCTGAATAATGCGCTCGCCCTCCACGTAGGAAAGGCTCGCGATCAGAACCGAAAAGCCGATCATCGTCACCGCAAAGAACAGCAGGGTGTAGAGAAGACGATGACGGATGGCCTCGCGCACGGTATTGGTCGCGATGGGCCAGATTCGAGACCCGGAATTCAGCACGCTGGAGCCCCCCGTTCAGCGGCCGAGGAGCCGTCGGCCTGCTCGCCCTGCTCCACCGCCTCCAGGAAAATTTTCTCCAGGGAAATCCTGTTCGGAGAGAGAGACAGTACCTCGGCTCCGGCCGCCAAGGCGGACTCGAGCAGATCGCGCACCTGCCCGTCCATGACCTGAACCTCAACTTGCTCCCCGACGGTCTGAACCCTCGCCGAAAATTTCGCGCCCAACTGCTCGGCCACTTCCGGCGCAAGATGGGCGAGCACTATATCGCTGCGCATCGCCTCTTCATTCAGGAACTCTCGAATGGGGCCTTCATGGCGAATTCTGCCCTTCACGATGATGGCGACACGGTCACAAATCATTTCCACATCATTCAGGATGTGGGTGTTCATGAAGACCGTCTTTCCCTCGCTCTTCAACCTCAAGATGATGTCGCGAATGTCCTTTCGGCCAATGGGGTCGAGCCCGCTCATGGGTTCATCGAGAAAGACAACCTTGGGATCGTGGATCAGCGCCTGGGCGATTCCTACCCGTTGAAGCATGCCCTTGGAATAGGTGCTCAACCTTTCCCGGCGGGCGTGCCCAAGCCCCACCAACTCGATCAGCGCATGCACCCGTCGATCCCGATCCCTCCCCCCAACACCGGAAAGTCGGGCATAGAAGCGAAGAATTTCCTCGGCGGTCAGGAAGGGGTAGAAATAGGGATTCTCGGGCAGGAACCCGATGTGTTCGCGAAATCCCGTCTCGGTCACGTCACAGTCGAGAATGGTCGCATTGCCCGAAGTCGGACGAATCAAGCCCATCAGAACTTTGAGCGTCGTGGTCTTACCCGCTCCGTTGGGACCCACGAACCCGTAAATTTCGCCCTCGCGAACCGCAAAGGAAACCCCGTGCAGCACCCGCTTGGCCCGAAGGCCGAGGCCGGGTCTGAAATCTTTGACGATGGCGTCCACGCGAACGATTTCGCGCGAATCATCGGTCGTGGTTGGATGGCTCATCGCTCGTTTCCCCCCCGACTGCCTTCCATCCCTTGAACTCGCTCCCTGATTCTGCGCTCTTCGGCCCATCCTTCGGCCCGCTGACGATCGGATTCGCCCACCTGAAGCCGGTAGCGCTTCCCATAGTAGGTCGAAACGATTCGATCGCTCACGGGATCCAGCACCCATGTCGAGCCCCGCCGGAGGGCGCTGGGCAACGCCAACGGTTCCGCCGCTGGCAGTGTTTTCAGAACCGCGGACTCCCCGGCCACCAATTCCTCGACCGCACGAATATCCCGGCCGTTCCGATCTTGGAAGCGTACCCGTGCCCCGTCGAGCAGACGGGCGCTCTGTTCGACTTCGATTTCGTCCAGGGCCGCCCGGTACCCTTCCTTCGCGACATCATCCAAGGAGGTGTTCAGCATTTCCTGAAGAAAGACCGCGGCCACTTCAATCTCCGCGGATTCGGACTTGAGACGCGCGGCCAGGCGGGGCAGATAACGCGGTGCCCCGGGCAAGCGGCTGGCCCTCTCCAGCCACTCGGCGGCTCGGTCGTTCTCGAGCAGGTAGAAGAAATGATTGAACCCCAGATAGAAATAGTTGCGCCACTCGTCGGGGTGATACTCGATTCCGCGCGCCAGGAGCCGATTGGCCGTTCGAACATTCTGCTCGCTCTCGGTCATCCAAATCGCCGCAAATCGGTAGGGGTGGTCCACTCGGGGATTGAGCGTCGTGACGAGGTCAATCAACCTGCCCAGGTGATCGCCCAATTCCGGGGTCATCCGGACGTCGCCCCCCGCGGCCTGGATGGCTTGGAGCCAATAGAAATCCGCCACCACAGCGCCAAAGCCCAGGGAAAGCATCCTGGCCAGGGCCGGGTCGGGAACGAAACCCATTTCCCGGCTGGCTCCCCCCGATGGAGGCAGCCGTGTATGAAGGGCGTCGGTGGCCAGAACGGCCAACACACCCGCCACCAACCAGACCACCCCGAACCGCTGACGACGCCCGCCCGGGCTGGATCCTCGCTCTCGGTTTGTGGGCGATTCGGCCATCTCTCCCCGGACGCGCTCGACTCGGATACGAAGCTCGGCGGCCTTTCCGCCGGATCCCCGCTGCCCGGCTCAATTTGGCGGGCAGGCGTACCCTCGGCTCTTCGGCCAATCCGTTGCTGCCCCCAGCGAGCGAACGCGCGCAAGGTTACCCAACTCGCCCGCGGTTCTCATAGCCCAATTCGCCGGCGGCCCGGGGCCCACCAGGCCGGGCGAGCCCCGCAGCCTGCCCTTTCCGCTATCGGTTGACATCTCGCGAGGCAGTTGGCAGAGTCCGCCGCTCGGTGCTCCCATCGTCTAGAGGCCTAGGACACGGCCCTCTCAAGGCTGAAACACGGGTTCGAGTCCCGTTGGGAGCACCATCTCTCTTCCCCCTTCCACCCTTTCTTTCCACCCTCCCTAATCCACCCTTTCTTTCCACCCTCCCTAATCCACCCTCCCCATCCACCCTCTCCCTTCCACCCTCCCTAATCCACCCTCCCCCTTCATCCGGTGATGGGAGGATCGGGCGCAAGGCGCACTCCGGGATGCCCGGCGCGGTACGCGCGTCCGCCACCCAGCGCCCCCCTGGAGTCAATTTATGTCCTCCAAATTCTGCTTCGCCTTCATGGACTGTGAGTTCGGCGGGCTCGACTTGGAAATCCACGACATCACCGAGGTCGGCGTCATCTTCACCGATGATCGACTGGTGGAGCACTCGGAGCAGCAGTGGCGGGTCAAGGCCCGGCCCGAGCGAATCAGTGACGAGGCCGCCGCCATCTTCGGCTACGACGAAGCGCTCTGGGCGGAGGCGCCGCCGATTCGTCAGGTTCTGGAGGAAATCACCGCCATGGTGCCCAAGGGAAAAATATGCGTTCCTGCGGGTCAGAATGTCCGTATGGACGTGGCTTTTCTCGAACGTGCCTTCCGTAAATGCGAAATCCCCTACCCATTCGACTACCACGTGATCGACTTGGCAACGCTGTTCTACACTTGGACCCTGGTGGCCGGCGAGCCCGCCCGGGCCCTGTCCCTGCGCCAGGCCGCCACCACCGCCGGCCTGCTCGGAGACGGCGGCGTGGCCCATCGAGCCCTAGCCGATGCCCGGCTCACCCTGGAGACCTTCCGCCACTATATCGGGCGGCTCGCGCCCCGGGATCTCACGGAACTCGTGCCCCAGGCAGCTCTGGAACCACCGGCAAATGCACCCGCTGGATCGGCGACCGGCGCCGACGAAGGCAAGGGCTAGCTCGGAAATCTCCGCCGGGACCCCTAATTCCTCGGGGCGAGGGGCGCAGAATCAGTGGTCTTCGGGCTCGTCGTCGGGCAGGCCGTGCTGGTCTTCGACCAACTTCCAGAGAGTGTCGCGCAGCCTTTGCTTGAAGGCGGGATCGGCGCCGACGTCAGTGCCGTCGGCGGACAAAAATTCTCGTAGCTCCTCGGGATCGATCGCCATGCTGTCGCCGGCTAGATCCGGATCGGTGCCGGGAGTGGTCCAACCCCGAACGGGAGTCGCCCCGGTGGAGCTCTCCGAGGACGGTCGGTCCCCGGACCGCAAAGCGCGATCCACACGCTCTCGCCCGGATTGCGGATGCCGGCGCTTGGCCTCGTTTCCGGTCGCATCTTTTCGGTTCATGGTCGGTCTCCGTCCCCGAATGCCTCTCGGGCTTTCGGGCTTTCAGGCTCTCGGGCAGCCCCCACTCCGAGCTCATAGAAAAGCGCAGAGTCAAAACGAATTCCAAGGCGACCCCAGAGGGTTCGCCTCGGATTTTGTACACGATCATGGCACGAGAATCACCCGAACCCACCGCGGCGACCGCATCGGCATGTAACCAAACGGGGCCGAGCACTTTAAGAGTCCCTGCTCCGCTCATCAGTTGCCTTGGGCCGCTTTACCAACTCGCGGTCAACTCAAGGCCAACTCGAGAAAGTCACGTAAACCCGCGCCATACCTTCCGGTATCTGAGAATGGGTGGTTCGCGGCCCGTAGTTGTGGCAAGGAAATGAAACGGACGTGGCCTAAAAAGGCGA
>Ga0302120_10001469_pt1 | contig 11031 bp, 8 predicted proteins | sample AG5_Bottom_MG_FD_203118 | JGI IMG/M metagenome (GOLD analysis project Ga0302120, IMG submission 203118) | Marine microbial communities from Western Arctic Ocean, Canada - AG5_Bottom | ecosystem: Environmental > Aquatic > Marine > Oceanic | place: Canada: Western Arctic Ocean | collected 2017-10-01 | reverse complement strand
ACACGCTCTGGCTTCCCGCGTACCTGATCCTGCTCGGAGCGGACATCGTCGTCAACTATGCCCTGCTCCAGGGCATTGCCCGAGGTCGGAACCCCCGACTCTACTTGGGGGCCTCGATTGCCTTCACCTTGGGGCTGCTGGTTTTTTTCAAATACGCCGCAATGCTCGTCGGAACCGCGCTTCCCGTCCTCGAGGGCGTCTTCGCCGTGTCACCGGCGATTCCCGACTTCTTCCTTCCCCTGGGCATTTCCTTCTACAGCTTCCAAATCCTCGCGTTCAGCATCGATACGTATCGCGGAGAAACCCCAGAGCTTCCCAGCCTCTCCCGCTATGCGCTCTTTATTTCCTTTTTTCCTCAACTCGTCGCGGGGCCGATTCTCCGTGGAGCCCAGTTCCTCCCCCAACTCGCGAGAGGCGGAGAAATCACCGCCGAGCGGACTCGCCGGGGCTTCTGGCTTCTCGGTATCGGCCTTGCCAAGAAGGTGATCCTCGCCGACTACTTGCTCTCGGGTTTTTCGGATCTTGTCTTCGAAGCTCGCGGTGTCGAAGCCCCCGTCTTTTACTGGGTTGCTCTCTACAGTTTCGCGTTCCAAATTTATTATGACTTTTCAGGGTATACCGACATGGCGCGCGGAATCGCCCTGCTTCTCGGCTTTGAACTTCCTCTCAACTTCATGGAGCCATATCTCTCCCGGGATCCATCGGAGTTCTGGCGCCGCTGGCATATCACCCTCTCCCGCTGGCTGAGCGACTACCTCTATATCCCGCTGGGCGGAAACCGCCGGGGGCCTACGCGAACGCTCATCAACCTGATGCTCACGATGCTACTGGGCGGCCTTTGGCATGGGGCCAGCTGGAATTTCGTGATTTGGGGAGGGATCCATGGCTTGATCCTGGTGATTCACCGGGGCCTAGGACTTCGCCGAACCACCCCGGACACCCCTATGAGTTGGGGCGACATTCCGCGTATCCTGATTTTCTTCCACCTCACCTGCTTGGCGTGGGTGTTCTTCCGAGCCGCGGACTTTGCTGCTGCCCTCGAGTTCATTGGTCATCTTTTTACGGGAACCAACACCTTTGGCCTTCCCCTGATGCAGATGGCGGTGATCGGACTCTGCGTCCTGCTCCATGGAGCCGAACGATCCCTGCGCACCCAACTACCCAGCCTGAGGAGTCGGCTCGCTCAAAAGCCATGGGGAAGCGCTCTGGAAGGCGCGGTGCTCGGAATCCTGATCGGCGGGGCGATCGTCACTTCGGGGGTCGGGGCCGACTTCATCTACTTCCAGTTCTAGCCGGTTCTAGCCGTCGCCGAGCAGAACGAGTCACACGTGATTTCGGAGCATGAGTTCCTTGGGATGGGGGTCGAGAAAAAGCTGTCCCATCAGGTACTCAATTTCGTACTTCCGAACGTAGTGCCTCAAGAGCGTGACGGGGACAACCAGGGGAATTAACCCGGTCCGATACTCATCCACGATATCGGCCAATTCCATCCGAGACGCGGAGTCCAAGTGTTTCTTCAAGTGCCCGGCTGCATGCTGCAAAACATTTGAGTTCCGTCCACGCGACGCCAACAGGGCAAACGCAGCCATGAACCCGCCCCGGTACTGGTCACGGAAAGCAGCCCGGGGCGCGCCTTTAATCTCCCCAACAAGGCGCCCCAGTTCACGGTACGCCACCGTCGAGTGCGCCATGATCTGAAGCTTGTGCACCGAGTGAAATCGCACCACATCCGCTGCCGACCAACGTCCCTCGAAGAGATCGCAGACCCGGCGGTAGGCAAAAATCCTTTCGATGAAATTTTCCCGAAGCCTGGCGTCGTGAAGCCGACCCTCCTCCTCAACGGGCAGCTCCGGATAGGCGTCCATCAAAGCCCCAGCATAGAGGCCCACCCCGTTCCGGGCGGGCATCGACTTCTTCCCGTACACCTTGACCCGTGTCATCCCGCAACTGGGAGAATCCTTCTTCAGCACATAGCCGGACAACCCGAGTTCCTTGAGGGTCCGGACACGCTTGACCGAATATTTCTCCATGGCAGCGGTATGTTCGATGCCCGACTTGATCTCCACCATGCGAACCCCCTCCCCAGTATCGACTAGGCGGAGAGCCGGTCGCGGCGTCCCCATTCCGACCTCGACTTCCGGGCAGACGGGAACCCATTCGACGAACTCTCCAAGCTGCTCCGTCGAGAATTGATCCCGTTTGTGACCTCCATCGAAACGCACCTTGTTCCCCAAAAGACACGACGAGATCCCCAAACGAAGAGGGGTCAACTGGGGCGTTGCTTTTGCATTCATTTCCTGGCTCCGATGCTTCGAGCATGTCTGAAGCGTTCTAGTGCAACTTTTCGGCGCTTGGCATGATCGACCGAGGGTGGCGGATAGCCCGCCGGAGGCGCCCCGGCGTGGGGCGTGTGTATGTATCGATCGGGCACATCGCGCAATTCCGGGACCCAGCGCCGAACATAGCGTCCGCCGGGATCCCAGCGCTGCCCCTGGGCCGTCGGGTTGAAGATTCGAAAATAGGGCTGGGCGTCGGTTCCCGTGGAAGCCGCCCATTGCCATCCCCCGCTATTGGATGCAGGGTCGCCATCCACCAGCTGCTCAAAGAAAAAACGTTCCCCCTGGCGCCAATCGACCAATAAATCCTTGGTCAGAAAACTGGCGACGACCATTCGGATCCGATTGTGCATCCACCCGGTCGAGGCGAGTTGGCGCATGCCGGCATCCACGATGGGAAAACCCGTACGCCCCTGACACCACGCCTCAAAGCCCTCCGCATCTTCGTTCCACTCGAGGGAGTCATATTCGGAACGAAAATTCTGGCGCAAAACACGTGGGTGCTCCTCTAGGATTCCCGAGTAAAAATCCCGCCAGATCAGTTCGTCGAGCCATTTCGAAACGCCCTTTTCCAGGCGGCGGTCCTCGGCGGCCGCCCCAAGCGCCCGTTCAAAGGATTGGCGAACGGAAATCGTGCCGAATCGAAGGTAGGGCGAGAGCCGTGAGGTGCCATCCACCCCCGGAATATCCCGATCCCGGTCGTAGCCTCCTACTGCCGATTGGAGGAAGCGGTCCAGTCGCCGACGTCCCGCCGCCGCCCCCCCAGTGGGAAGTGTTCCGGCCTCAGCCGACCCCGGCTTCGGAGCGCCTGCTAAAGGAACCGGATCCCTGGAAAATCCCGCGATCGCCCGGGGCAGCCTACACGCCGGCCCAGACAACCGCGGCGCCTCGCTCCATCGGCGCCACCACGTTTTTCGGTAGGGTGAGTAGATCGAGTACGGCCCTCCGCCCAGGGAGCGAATCTCCCGGGATCGGTAAACGACGCGGTCGGAACGGGCCAGCACCTTCACGCCTGCTTTCGCCATCGCCCGAGTCACCGCCGCATCACGGCGAATCGCAAAGGGGGTCGTATCCTCATTGAACGCGAGTATCCCGGCTCCGGTTTCTTGGCAGAGTTTGGGCAACACTCGCTCCGGGCGGCCCTTCCGAATGAGCAAAGGCAGGCCGCGGTTCGCGAGTTCCTCGCCCAGACGATCCAGGCAATCCAGCAAGAAACGCACCCGTGGCTGGCCCGAATTCATTCGAGAAAAAATTCTCGGATCGAGCACGAAGATGGGGAGCCACTCATCCACGCGCTCTGACAGCGCGGTGAGGGCGGTATTGTCCTGCAAGCGAAGATCGTTCCGAAACCAATGTATTCCGCGCACGCTCGGCACTCCTCGCCCAGGCTAACTGGAAAATCCGATTTCCGGACCCTCGATTTGTTGCACATTCCCGGTGACCGAACCGAAATCCAGCCTCAAAAGCTCATCCCGCCCTATATTTACACCACTGAGTCCCACAGACCCACGTGCAGCACGCGCCAATGCCAGCCAGTTGGAAATCCCAAGGAGAGCCGGTGAAAAAACGAGGATTACTCTTCAGCCTTGTCACCATAGGGACGCTCTGCAGCTGCGCCGGCCTTCAGACAGTGAACTCCCCCCTGGCGCGAATCGACCCCGAGGCCGGATATCGTCCGGTCACCCGCGCCTCGCGCGAGTCCTTGGGAAGAGTATGGCTAACCCTGGCCTTCTCGGGTGGCGGAACGCGAGCCGCCGCCTTTGCGTATGGGGTCCTCGAAGAACTCCGGGATACGGTGATCGAGGTCGATGGCCAGCCCGTGCGACTCCTCGACGAGATCGACACCATCAGTGCGGTCTCCGGGGGCTCCTTCCCAGCAGCCTACTACGGGCTTTTCGGCGACCGGATTTTCGAGGATTTCGGCGATAAATTCCTCAACCGCAACATTCAGCGAGCCCTCTTCTTCCAGGCACTCCGCCCCTGGAACCTGCTCCGCCTGATGACCCCCTCCTACACCCGCAGCATGCTCGCTCTCGACTACTACAACCGAAAGGTCTTCGAGAAAGCGACCTTTGCCGACTTGGCCGCCGCCAACGGGCCCGTCATTCACATCAATGCGACGGATCTCTCCCACGGATATCGCTTTACCTTCAACCAGGGACAATTCGACTTCATCTGCTCGGATCTGGACAAACTCCCAGTCGCTACCGCCGTGGCCGCTTCCTCGGCGGTCCCGATCCTCCTTAGCCCCATCACCCTGCGGAACTACGCGGGAACCTGCGGCTTCGAGGCCCCCGAGTGGATCCTGAATTCTCTGGAAGCCCAAGGTAGCGATCGGCGGCGCTACCTGTCCGCACGCTCATTCGCAGGCTTCACGGACACCCAGAAGCGCCCGTTTATACACCTGCTGGACGGGGGAATCGCCGACAACCTTGGACTGCGCTTCGCCATAGAGCTGACTTCTGCTGCAGGGGGCATCGATTTCCTGATCGAAGAAGCGGGCATCACGCCTCCCGAACAGTTCTTGCTGATCGTCGTCAATGCCGAGACAGATCCCAACCCGAAAATTGACTTGAGCTCTGCCGCCCCCTCCTTCGCGGCCTTGATGAACTCGGTTTCCGGCTCCCAGATACGCCGCTACAACCTGGAGACCCTCATCCTCGCAGAAGACTCCGTCAACCAACTCGGCCACCTCTTGACTCAGGATACGGGTGCCCCCATAGAAGCACGATTGATCGAAGTCAGCTTCGATGCCCTTCCCAAGGAAGATGATCGGAAATATTTCAAGCTGCTTCCGACATCTTTCGTGCTGGGAAACGAAACCGTGGACCGACTTCGGGCGGCGGGGCGCCAATTGCTCCGCGAAAACCCGAGCTTCCAGGAACTGATCGCGCAACTTAGGGAAGACAATTCGTCTCCCCTGGCACCGGCCACCCGCCCGGACCCCATGGCCCCACCCCCATGATTGAGCCCGCTATGAGAGTCCTGGCAGCGAGCCAAACTGAGGGAGAGGACGAGGAGCCGACCCAAATGGAAAAAGTCCCTATTTTTCGGCCTGACCCGGGGTGGCCGAGCAGTCATCCCGTTGACTACTCTGACCGCCCTGCTCCCGGGCCCCACTTCGGTTTCTGATTCCCCCCAGCGCACTCGCATAAGCGGCACTCGCATAAGCCGCTCCGTGGCCGGCGAGGATCGGCAAGGCCGAAGAGAAGAGAAAAGAGGAGTTTCCGTGGCAACCGTAACGAAATCGATTCTGACGACTCTGGCAATTCTGGGGCTCTCCCTCTCGGTTACCGGAGTCGCGACTTCCGAGGGCGGAAAGACCTGGGACTCCGATCGGGTCTCCGAACTCGCCAACGAACTCGCTCAGCAGGTCAAATCCATGCGGGCAGCGGCCCGCATGGACCCCCTGGTGATTTCCGCAGGAACCCCGGCGAAGCAGCGGACCACCCAACTTTTTCTCGACGCTCTCAAGAAACTCGAACGGACAACAGCCAAATTGGCTCGCCAACTCGCCAACGAGGAAACTCGTCAGCAAACGGCGGGGACTGCGCGCCGACTCGCCTCGCTCCTCAAGGACGCGACCGAGCAGGGCAGAAAGCTCAACTCCAGCCAGTGGACGAGCCAATACGCCGACCCGGCTCTCGCCCTCGCCTCTCAGCTCCAAGATTTCTACCAGGACAATCCCGATTCGACATCGACCCCATGAATCGGATCCCTGGAGATCGGACAGAAAAGCAATGACCCCGGACGGAACCCATCCCGGCGACGAACAACCCAGGCGGGCAGCCTCAAAGAGGGCTTGGCTTGCCCTGTTCGCCGCTGTGTCCCTCGTGTCCAGCCCCATCCAGGCGGAACCGGCTGCGCCCATGGCTCCGCTTCTCGCGTACTTCGGGCTGGCTCCGAAGGATCTGCAGAAACTCGGCGATGGGCCCGTGGTGGTCGAAGTTGAGGTTTCCGATCGGAAGCGCCAGGCCGCCTTTGCGGGCCTCATCCGCATTCGGGGTGCCGACCGAAACCTCTTCCTCGGTCCCTCTCCTCTTGACTCCTCTCCTCTCGACGCCTCCCCTCTCGACTCCTCCCTTCTCGACGCGCGCGCCTCCTTGCCCCCCTCGTTTCTGGCGCCCGCACAGTACGGGCGGTTCTCGAACCCGGCGCGGGTCGGGGATCTCGCGGCATTGACCCTGGCGGACGATGACTACGCGGTCCTTGCCGAGTGCAAACCCGCCAATTGCCGTTTCAAACTCGACGCCTCCGGAATCCGGGAAGCCGGCGCCCTTGACTGGAAGGCCGAAGGCGCACGGGAACGCTTCCTGGACTGGTTTCGCCCATCCCTGGTGGCCGAGGTCTCGCAGTACCGAAAGGTCGGCCCATCGGGACTGATCACCTACGCGGACAAACCCGCCCCCTACCCCGTCGCCCAGGGAATCGTCCAACTCGGCCAAGAGGCCCGGCCCGTCTTGGACCTCTACCCGGCCCTTGCCCAGGCCCTCGATGCTGCCCCCGGAATGGGGAGCGACTCCCCAACCGCTTCCCTGGATACGGTCATCTGGAGCGTTTCCGATTTCGGCTACCGCCCGACGCTCTCGGTGGACCGGCTGATCCTATACGAAGGAAGCCGCGCCGTAATGGCCCTGATTAACCTGTACTCAAACCATTATCTCGCCGGCCGGTTGCAACTCGGGGGGATCATTCTTGACGGACAATTACCCGGTGTTTCCGGCGATTTCTTCTGGGTCCTAGACCAATTGCTCTTCGACGACTCGTTGAGCGGATTCAAGCGCAGCCTACTGGGCCGGGGGCTGAAATCGGATCTTTCCGATCGTTTGAAACGAATTCGTAAGAACGGGGAAACCCTTCTCGCGCCCCAATAAAGGATCGAGCTCCGGGCGAATGCCCCGCGATCCATCCACAAGACCTAGAGCCATGCGATCCAGAGCCGGCCATCTATCCGGCCATCTACCCGGACATTCATCTAGACATTCATCGGGACATTCATCGGGAAGCCCCGGATCGCTCGGGTGCAGACACGTCAAAAATTCATGGGGAATTAACGTGAACGAAAATCTGGTCCGCTCGGCACCCCGCACTCTCGGGCCAGGCCTGCCCGAAGTCGAATGCCTCGACCTCTACCAAGCCCAGCGACGGGACCTCTACACCCACCCGGCCGCCGCGCATTGGTCGAGGGTGCCATCTCGCAGGCGCGCCAGATGCGCGGCGACCGGGCGGATGCCCCTCCCATGAGCCAGGCCCTTCGATACGGAGTCATCGGGACGGGCATGATGGGGCTCGAGCATATCCGCAATTTGCAAGCCCTGGACGGGGCGGAAATCGTCGCGATTTGCGACGAGAACCCCGGCTCCCTGACCGCCGCCCAAACCCTGGCGGGCACCCGGGCGGCCTCCTTTGACGATCACCGCGAATTGCTCGCCAAGGGCGATTGCGATGCGGTGATTATTGCGACGCCCAACATGACCCATCTCGAAATTCTCCTGGACGTCGTCGAGTCCCGGGTGCCCTGCCTGGTGGAGAAGCCCCTATGCACCACCGTCGCCGATTGCCAGCGGGTGATCGAAGCCGCCCCCCCCGAGGCCCTGATCTGGGTCGGACTCGAATATCGGTATATGCCAGCCGTTGCGGGGCTGATCGAAAGCGTTGCCTCCGGGACCGTCGGCGACATTCGCATGGTGGCCATTCGTGAGCACCGTTTCCCCTTCCTGCCCAAGGTGGGCGATTGGAACCGATTCAACGTCAACACCGGGGGCACTCTCGTTGAAAAATGCTGCCACTTTTTCGACCTCATGCATCTGATTACCGGCGCTCGACCGGTTCGCGTCATGGCTTCGGGAGGACAGGACGTCAATCATCTCGATGAAAACTACGGCGGCCGAAGGCCGGACATTCTGGACAATGCCTTCGTGATCGTCGAATTCGATTCGGGCGCAAGGGGCATGCTGGACCTCTGCATGTTCGCCGAAGCCACCCACAACCAGGAGGAGATTTCCGTCGTGGGCGAGAAAGGGAAACTCGAAGCCCTCGTCCCTGAATCCGTGCTGCGCACCGGGATTCGGGGCAAGCATTGGATCGGAAAAGTCGACGAGATCCCGGTCGCGAACAGCGAGGTTCGCCACGAGGGCTACCACCACGGGGCCTCGTATATCGAGCATGTGCGGTTCCGCGACGCGGTGGTGTCGGGTTCCCGCCCGGAGAGCGGACCCCTCGAGGGACTCTGGTCCGTAGCGGTGGGGGTCGCCGCCCATCGTTCCATCGAAGAGCAGAGGCCCGTCGATCTGGCGGAGATCATTCCCCATGCAAGTGCAGCAAGCCCAGCAAGTGCAGGACACCCAGAAAGCAAAGGACATAATCATGGATGAGAAGCGTCCCCCCGCCGAGGTCGCGTGGTTCAGTGCGCTCTGCGATGACGACTACGAATATCTGGGCGTTGCCGATCCCTCCCTGGTGAGTTCCTGGGAGCACTGCCGGGATATTGTTCAAACCGCGGAGAACCAAGGCTTTGACAACGTTCTGCTGCCGTCCGGCTATGGCCTGGGCATCGACGGCACAACTTTCGCCGCGGGAATCGCCACCGTGACCCAGCGCATACGCCTGCTTCTCGCCATCCGCATGGGTGAAATGTGGCCTCCCCAACTGGCCCGGCAGATCGCCAGCCTCGATCGCATGGCGGGCGGGCGACTGACCCTCAATATCATTTCAAGCGACCTGCCGGGTGAAACACTCGAATCCGAGCCGCGTTATGCGCGCACCCGGGAGTACATGTCGGTTCTCCGCCAGCTCTTGAACCGCCAGCCCATCGAGCACCATGGAGAATTTCTCGATCTCGTGCTGGACCCACCCCGCATCGGCACCGTTTCGGGAAGTTGCCCGCCCTTCTACTTTGGGGGCTTCTCCGATGCCGCCAAGGAGACCGCCGCCGCCCAGGCCGATGTCTTTCTCACCTGGCCGGATACGGTGGCAGGGGTTGCCGCCACGGTGGAGGACATGCGGAAGCGAGCGCACAAATACGGAAGGACCCTGCGCTATGGCCTGCGTAGCCACGTGATCGTTCGGGAGAGCGAGGCCGAAGCGCGAGGCGCCGCCCGCCAATTGGTCAGTCGGCTGGAGGATCGCTCGGGTGAAAAAATCCGAAAGCGCTCCCTGGATGCGGCCTCGGTGGGCGTCGCCCGGCAGACCCAATTGCGCGAACAATCCGATGCCGAAGGATTCGTCGAGGAAGGGCTCTGGACGGGAATCGGCCGGGCCCGGAGCGGAGCCGGGGCGGCCCTCGTCGGGGATCCCGATCAGATCGTCGCCCGACTCGAGGCCTACCGAGCCGCGGGAGTCGATGCCTTCATCCTCTCGGGCTATCCCCATATCGCCGAATGCGAATCCGTTGGCCGCTTGGTTCTTGGAAAATTTGACCACGCGCAACCCGGCCCCCTCGAGCACCCATCAAGCCCCTATCAAGCCCCTGAACCCCCGCGATCGGCTGGGCTCGCCAAAGAAAAGAGACCTTGAATGCTCCCCAAAAACATCGCCAAAGTCCTGCTCGGAAGCACCTCGCCCCCCCAGATCATCCTGGCGTGCGTTGTGGGCGGCATGCTGGGCTTCATGCCCGGATTCGGCCAGGCAGCGGGCACAATTGTCGGACTCTCCCTGCTTCTGCTGATTTTCAACTGCAACCTCGGGCTAGCCGCTGCCGTCGGCCTCCTCAGCAAGCTCTGTTCTCTTCTCCTGATGCCACTCACCTTCGCCGTGGGCAGGCTCCTGCTCGATGGCCCGACCCAGGGCCTCTTCGCCACCCTCATCAATGCGCCGGTACTCGCCCTATTCGGTTTCGAATATTATGTGACCACCGGCGGCCTCGTTCTTGGCGCCTTGACGGGCGGGCTCCTCGGGCTTGGCTTGAGCCGGACCGTGACGGGCATCCGGTCTCGGCTCGCCCGGGCCGAGGCCGACTCGGGGACCTTCAACGCCGTGCTCGAGAATCGAGCCACTCGGCTCCTGATCCGATTGCTTTTGGGGGGAGTCCCCACTTCGGGATACGCCGAACTCCTGAACCCAAAATCGGCCCCGATTCGAATCTCGGGGGTGGCCGTAGCCCTCGCCTTGGTGGCCGCGGTCTATGCGGGATTCCTGGCGCTGGATGGTCCCCTGGCCGCCGACTGGCTTCGGAGCGCCCTGCAAAAAGCCAATGGCGCCACGGTGGACATCGGTTCTGCGGAGTTGGACCTCGAGGCGGGCGCATTCTCTGTCACGGGCCTGGCCATCGCCGACCCCAATGCCCTCGGCACCGATCTCTTTCGTGCCCAGCGGATCACCATGGACATCAGCGCCGCGGATCTTCTGCGAAAACGCGTGCGAATCGACAAGATTGAAATCGACGGCGGGGCCCACGGACTGGCTCGAACGACTCCGGGCCAACTCATCGGCCCTCGCCCGGAGCCGAAACCCACCCCGGAGACAGAGAGCGAAAAGGATCTGGACGACTACCTCGCCCAAGCGGGGGATTGGAAGAAGCGAATGAGCCAGATCAAGACCTGGCTCGACGCGGTATCGCGCAGCGGCGGCGGAGATCTATTGACCCGACTCCGAGAAGGAGACTCCGAGGACGGGAGCCCTGAAGAGCCCGAAGCGATGACCTTGGACGAATGGCTCGACCGCGAGATTCAGGCCCAGGGCTACGTACACGTCCGGG
>Ga0302120_10001465_pt1 | contig 11054 bp, 9 predicted proteins | sample AG5_Bottom_MG_FD_203118 | JGI IMG/M metagenome (GOLD analysis project Ga0302120, IMG submission 203118) | Marine microbial communities from Western Arctic Ocean, Canada - AG5_Bottom | ecosystem: Environmental > Aquatic > Marine > Oceanic | place: Canada: Western Arctic Ocean | collected 2017-10-01 | reverse complement strand
AGGGGCAGGCCGAAGTCCTGCCGATTCATGTGGAGTCTTTTCATTTTCCCTTGAGCGGAGACTTGAAGGAACTCGAGATCGTTCTCTCCCTCGACTTTTCGGGCATTCCCATTCGACTGGTGGGGGCCCTCGACCGGGTGCTGGCGGACGGGCAACCCAGGGACATTGCTCTGGGGCTGGTGGATCCCATTCGCGTGCGGATCGCCGGGGGGACGATTACTTATGAGGGATTTACCCTGCCCTTGGGTGATCACGAGGTGGACGCGGAAGGCACTCTCGACTTGCTGGCCAACACCTGCCAATTGGCCCTTGAGATTCCCCTGGACATTTTGCACCCGGGGGTTTTGGGTCTGGCCCGGGACTTTCCCCGGGGCGGTCTCTCAAGCATGACCATGCCCGTGCAATTGCAGGGCGATCTCGGAGACGAAAGCCTGCAAGTGGATTCGCGGAGCCTCTTGAGGATCCGCGAGTTCCTCGATCCGCTGCTCAAGCTGGATCGCTAATCATTTGCTGACCGTGCGCCCCAGTCGCTTGGAGACCATCTCGGCCAAGCGCTCGAACAATTCGTGGTCGTCACGGTCGCAGATCCAAGCAGCACGTTCTTCGTCCCAGTTGTAGTGCCAGGCGGAAGTTGCCGCGGCAAACCACATTTGGTTCGCGGCAGCCTGTCGGTTGACCACGAACTGGGGGCCGCTGGCGAACTCGAGCTTAATCACGCCGCCGGCGGATGAATAGTCGAGCTCGTCCGGATCGAAAGGCTCAAGCCAATCTTCTAGCTTGAGGAGGCAAGCGTCGGAACGCTGTTGATAGGTTCTGTTTTCCATGGGGTTCACCGTTGGGCTTCGTTGGAGATCATAGCCTTTTCTCCGTAGGGTCCAAGGGCACTAGGTGGAACTGGTCCAGGAGCAAATGGGGCAGGTATCTGGATCATGCCCCCGGGCCGGGCAGTGCTCTCGTCCGAAGTAGATCATGCCCAGGTGGAGAAAGGCCCAGTCCTCTTCGGGGAAAAGCGCTTTGAGGTCGCGCTCGGTACGCACCACGGTGGAGCCGTTGGATAACCCCCAGCGTTCCGCCAGCCGGTGGATGTGGGTGTCCACGGGGAATGCAGGCACGCCAAAAACTTGCACCATGACCACACCAGCGGTCTTGTGCCCTACCCCCGGCAGGTCTTCGAGGGCTTCCATGTCCTCGGGCACGGCTCCCCCGTGACGCTCCATCAGCAACTCGGACATGCGTCGGAGGTTTTTGGCCTTGGTGGGTGCGAGCCCGATCTCGCGGATCAACTGTCTGATTTCCTCCACCGGGACTTGGGCCATGGCCTTGGCATCCTTGGCGCGTGCGAAGAGCGCCGGGGTGACTTGGTTCACCTTCTTGTCGGTGGTTTGGGCCGAGAGCATGACCGCAACCAAGAGGGTAAAGGGGCTGACGTGATCGAGAGGCACTTCCGGATCGGGGTACAGCTCGTAGAGTTGCGCGGCGATGCGCTTGGCCTTGGCCCGTTGCAGGGGGGAAGGCCGTTTCGGTTTCTTGGATCCTGCGCGGCTTGGCATGGGGTCAGACTAGCGCAGGGCGTACCCAGTTAGGTCACTGCTTCCAGGTGGCGCCAGCTTTTGGCGCGTCCTCAGGCAGATTTTCCATGCGCCTGCTGAAGGAAATCACCGGAGGCGCTGCCCCTTCTGGTCGCGAGGACTTGGCCCCGGGCATCTGGAACTCCAACACTTGGGTCACGTCGGGCATGGCACGGAAAATGGCTTCGCTGTTGAGGGACTCGATGCGCCGCACGACCCGCAGGCGCAGATCTTGCCCCGTGGGCAGGTTGTGGAAGGTGAGCTCTCCCGTCAGGGGGCAGGCCTCTTGGCGCATGGTTTGCCACACGAGTCCGCTCGGGTTGTCGTTGCGGAAAGTGACAGGCGGGGGCAGGGGCTTGTCCTCTTGGGGCTTCTTAGATTCGGGTGGCAGCCCTGCGGCGATACGCTCACGGCGCTTCTTGAGGCGCGCCTCGCGCATGCGCTTCAAGCGACCCCCGCGTGGCGCTTGGCTCTCGCTGGGGTCGGCATCGGGATCCTGTTGGAATTCTTCAAAGGGCTTTTTTTCTTCAGCGGCGGCCAAGTCTCTGGCCCGCTTCAACGATTCCTGCTGCTTGCCGAGAGCAACCTGGCGCTTGGTTTGGGAGTCATAGGTATCGAGGAATTCCTGGTCGTTCCGTCGCTTCTGAACTTTCTTGCTGGTCTGAATTGCGAGCGAGAACATCGAGCGCCTTTCACTGCGTTCGAGCTCAGCCCCTTGGACCACCACTCGCGTGCGCGTGGTGCCGCCGATTACCAGGTCGAGGTGCAGTGGATCGCCCGGCTTGATCGTGGTCAGATTCGTGTCTTCCCAGCGGGGTTTGTCAGGGAGCCCAACTACCATGCGCAGGGGGACATCCGCGGGCACATGGGCGACGAACGAGCCTCCCGCGTTTACTTGAGCGCCGAGCAGTTTGCTCGCGCGTCGCATGCGCATGGGGTACTTTTCGTCCAACCGTAGGAACCAGATGTACTGGCCCACTTGCTTGCGGCCGAAGCGGTCCTTGATCGTGCCCGTGATGCGCATGTCGGGATAGAGGCGCACGACGATTTGCTCCTTGGCTCCCGGAGCGAGTTCGATGGTCTCTCGATGTTCAATGAACTCGGGGTGTTCCACCAACAGCTCCCAGGTGCCGGCGGTCAAGGTTGGAAACTTGTGCACTCCGGAGCCGTTCAAAGCTACGTCCTTGTTTTCGAGGGTCAAGGTGACCTTTGCATCGGCCAGCTGCACCCCGCTGGGATTCTTGGTGGTGACCTGCAGGCTGGCGGGCTCAAAACCCCGGGCGTCCTCGCGCTGCATGACCACGGTTTTCTCCGGCGCGGTTTGCGTGGGCTCGGTGGGGCCCTCTTGCTGAGTTACTTTTTGGGGCTCAGGCCCGAGGGTCTCTCCGCCCATGGATATGAAGATGCCGCCCACGAGGGCGACGCAAATCAGGAGGACAATCAGAGGGCGAGACATAGGGGGGATCGGTGACCATTGAAAACGGCTTGGGGAGCGCTTCGTGAGGTCTTTTCGGGTTCTTCGGAGCCCCATCTTGTGAAGCGTGCCCTATGGGCTCCCGAATAGGGACGGATTTCCCCCGATCAGCCCTCTTCCAGCACGCCGAGGGGCTCGCCCTGGGTGACTTCAGCCCCGTCTTCTGCCAGCCACTCCTTGAGATGGACCTTTTCAGGCCACTCGCTTCCCCCGGGAAAGCTGACTGTGGTGAAAGTCTTCATGACTTCAATCATGCCAATTTCTTGTCCGGCAACCAGGCGCTGGCCCGGGTTGATGAAGGGCTCGTCCGTGGGGCTGGGCCGGTGGTAGAAGCGCCCGGTTTGGGGGCTCTTGAGCACAAGTGCGTCTGTCCCGAGGGTTTGATCCTGGGGAGTATGGGACGGGGTGTCGAGGGCCCCATCTCCCAGGGGAGACAAGTGGTACAGGCGCGTGCCATAGGCCACCGGCTGGTGCGTCAACTCGGGGCTGGCACCTTGGATGCGTCCTTGGACGCGGGCGGGGACGCGCAACTCGTGGGCGCGACCGAGAATCATCAGCTGTCCGGCGAGGGCGCCAGTCGCGAGCAATTCTCCGGGGAGCTGGGCATTTGTGAAGAGGCCCACATCCGGTGAGCAGAGCCAGAACTCATCGCCGTCCCGCTCCTCGATCAACTCCAAAACAGGTGTGCTCATCTGTGGGGCTCCGTCAGAGCAGCGAGGTCGTGCAGACTCCAGATGCGCGGGTTCTTGGTGCGGCGCGTGGTGTTGGATTGGTAGCTGGTTTCGGCGAACAACTCGATCCAAGCGCGGAGCTCGTCGAGGCGCACGATCTCGTCCGTGTCCATTTGACTTGCCGCGGAGTAAGGATCCATGTCCGCTTCGATGCGTTCTTCGGTGGCCTTCATGCCCGCCTCGATGGCAGCAGCTTCCTCCGGGTCTTCCACGGCGATCTCGAACTCGTCGTCGAGCTTTGTGTTGAAGGCTGCGATGGCTAGGGTTCGCCCTTCCATCACGGCCAGGCGCGTGAGGGTGGTAGAGAGTTGCACCACGGGTTCATAGGGCATGCCCGCCATGGCGTAGTAGCCCGCACCGGACGCCTTGCGCAGGAGCACCGTGAACATGGGGGCTTTTGCCGTGCTGTTGGCATAGATCAACGACGAGCCATAGCCGAGAAGGCCCACCCGTTCCGCTTCGACACCGATGTCGAAGCCCGAAACGTCCTGCAACCAAACCATAGGTATGCCATCGTCTTCGCACGAGCGGCGGAAGGTGGTCAGTTTTGCGATGCCCTCCCGGTAGAGGATTCCGCCGGGCTTTTGAGCTCCACGCACCTCCGCGTCATCGATCAGGCCGCCGCGGTTGGCGGCAAACCCCATGTAGAGGCCGTTGACTCGTCCTATGCCCACGATGATCTCTTGGCCCCGGTCGGGAAGCACTTCCCAGAACATGCTACGGTCCACTAGGCGCGCTAGAACTTCTTCGATCTTGTAGGTCACCCGATGATCAGCGGGCAAGAGGCCGGTGAGTTCGGCGGCGTCGTGGAAGGGAGCGCTGGCCTCCATTCCATGGCGGTGGTATTCGGCCCCCGATGAGGGCAACTTGGCGACCTCTTCGCGGATCGCCTGCAGTGCAGTTTCGTCATCGGGTAGGCGCACGTCGGCGCATCCGGATTGGTGCACGTGGACCTCGGGGCCACCGATATCGAGGCTGGAGAGTTTTTGACTCTTGGCCCCTTTGATCAAAGCCGCCCCGGCGATCACCATGTAAGCCTGCTCGGTCATGAATACCCGGTCGGAGATGATCGGCATGTAGCCGCCACCCGCGATGCAGTCCCCAAAGACTCCGGCGATCTGCGGCACGCCTGCTGCGGAAAGCTCGGCGTTTTTCTTGAAGATGTGCCCAGCTCCCGTACGCCCCGGGAAGGAGCGCGCTTGTTCCGGCAGGAAGAGGCCTGAACAATCCACTAGGTACACCGCAGGGATTCCCAAGCGCTTGGCCATTTCCTGGGCGCGTTCGATTTTCTCTGGGGTTTGGGGCCACCAGGAACCGGAGGCCACCGTGTTGTCGTTGGCGATCACCATGGTCCAGCGCTCAGAGATTTTGACGAAGGCAGTGACGACTCCAGCGGCGGGGGAGGCGAGCTTGCCGAAGGAGACGCCGTGGTTGACGAAGGTGCCCACTTCGAAGACCTCCGTGCCTTCATCCGCAAGTCGTGCGATGCGCTCGCGGCTGGTGAGCTTGTTCTTGGCGTGCACCCGGTCGGCGTATTTGGTGCCCCAGCCCTCGGAGACTTTTTTGCGGCGTTCCGCTAGGGTTAATTCTCGCTCGGCCACGCTGGCCGCTTGGCGGGCAAAAGTCTTGGGGTCAAGGGCCTGGTCCACAGGGGAACCGAGGGGAGTGAGGGGGATGTGGGCCATGGTTGTTTGCTCAGCGCTTTGGGGTCCAGCCAGGAAGGGAACCGGTGTTGTAGGTGCCGCTTTGGAATTCGTCGCTGATCAGCACCGCTTGGTGCAAGGGGGTGGTGGACGTGACCCCTTCGATCTGCAGGCCATCGAGGGCCCGGCGCATGGTCTCGAGTGCTTCCGGCCGGTCTTTTCCGTGGGCGATAATCTTGGCCATCAGGGAATCGTAATGGGGCGGGATCGTGTCTCCCTGCTGTACGTGGGTGTCCACGCGCACCGTACCCGGTCCCAGGTTATCGGGGATTTCGAACTGGGTGAGTTTCCCCGGAGTCGGACGGAAATCGTGGTTGGGGTCCTCTGCGTTGATACGGCACTCGATGGCGTGGCCTTGCAAGGACACATCAGCCTGTTGGGTTTCGAGCTTTTCACCCGCCGATACGCGGATCTGTTCGCGCACGATGTCGATGCCCGTGACGCACTCGCTGATGCCGTGCTCCACCTGCAGGCGCGTGTTCATTTCCATGAAGTGCAAGCTGCCGGTCTTGGCGTCCATCAGGAACTCGATGGTTCCAGCGCCCACGTAATTCATGGCTGCCGCTGCTTGGGCTGCGGCGCGCCCCAAATCCTGGCGTTGTTGATTGTTGAGCGCAGGCGAAGGGCTTTCCTCGATCAGCTTTTGATGCTTGCGCTGGATCGAGCATTCCCGTTCGAAGAGGTGCAGCACATTGCCCCAGCGGTCGCCGAGGATTTGGACTTCGATGTGGCGTCCGTTTTCCAGGCACTTTTCCAGGAACAGGTCACCGTTGCCGAAGGCGGCTGTCGCTTCGGCGGACGCTTGGGCGAAACCCTGGCGCAGTTCTTCTTCGTTGGAGCAGTGGCGCATGCCGCGACCGCCGCCGCCCGCATCGGCCTTGACCATCACCGGGTAACCCACGCGAGCCGCCACCTGGATGGCTTCATCCACATCGCGCAACAATCCTTCCGAGCCCGGGATCAGGGTCAAGCCCGCTGCCCGCGCGGCTTGCTTGGAGGGCCACTTGAGACCCATGGAATCGATCAGTGCTGGACTTGGTCCGATGAAGGTCAGGCCGTGTTGTTGGCAGAGGGCGGCGAAGCGTGCGTTCTCCGCCAAGAACCCCCATCCAGGATGGACCGCAGCGCAGCCGGTTTGCAGGGCCGCTTGGACCGTGGCCTCTGCCCGCAGATAGCTGCGTTCGGGATTCCCCGGACCGAGGCAAACCACCTCGTCCATGGCAAGCGCCCAGGGGGCAAGGCGGTCCGCTTCGGAAACCGCACAGATGGGGCTGATGCCGAGGGATCTAGCCGCGCGCGCCACGCGCACAGCGACTTCTCCTCGGTTGGCGATGAACAATCGTCGAAACATGCTGGCGACAGGGTAGCGCGGTGGGGCGCTGGGTTCCTTCCTTGATGGGGCAATCCGGGCAGAGTTCGATTCCCAGGCGTGCCGGGGTACACTCACCAGCCCTTGTCCAGCTCCCTCCCTCGCGCCCTGTTGCTGTTTTGCCTGATCCCCGTCCTGGGGCTGGGATCGTTGGGCGCTGCGCCCCAGGGGAATCGGTTGGAGTTTGGGTCCGTGCCCGCGGCCCTCGCCAGCCTGCGGGACCCCAACCGAGCGAACAGGACCCAAGCCCAGATTTGGCTGGATGAGCGCCTCTTGCCCGAGCATGCGGGAGTCGTTGCCCAAGCCCTGGGGGATGGGGCGGAAACCGAGCGACGCTTGGCCCTGATCTTAGGGGGCAGTGACCGCCACTTTGCCCTGGCGGCGCGCCTCTTGGTTTCGCCCACCGCCCGGGGACAAGCCCTTGCTCGGGAAGTCTTGGTCCATCGTTATGTGGCTTGGAACCGGGGTGGGGCCCGGGCGCCGCGCAGTTGGTCAGAAGTGCAAGCGGGCTTGGTTGAACCACCGGGTCCCCCTGTGGAAATTGATGTGACCCACGCGCCTTTGTTGGAGGTCATCGATCAGTTGGATCGCTTGGGCGGTGCGCCGGTTCCGCTCTTGATGGATCCCACTTGGTCCCTGAGCGTGCCCCTCAGACCTTTCCGGGGCAGCAAAATGTTCGGGACCTGGGCGGAGGTCGGTGCGACGATCGCGCGCATGACCGAAGCCCGCTGGGTGCTCTTGCCCGCAGGGGGTTCCGGTCTCGAGATCTTCGGTCCGGGGGCCATGTTGATGATGATCCCTGGCGGTCAGGAGCTGGCGGACCCAAGTGCGGAAGTACTGGTGGATTGGATCGCCTTGGTGCAGCGGATTCATGATCTGAAAAGCAATCGGGTGGCGGCCATGGCCTTGGGCCGTTCCGGCTGGCCAGTGGCGTTGGCTTGGCTAGGGGAGATGTTCGCGGCGGATCCCAAGAGCCCCGTTTTGGATGCTCTCTTGGATGCGGCGGGGCGCGGTTACTGGTGCCCGTCCCTCGAGAGGAAAGAGGCTGTTTTGGGGGTTTTAGCTGCCTTGGACGAAGGAATCGCCCTTGGCGGGGCAAGCGATGTCTTGCGTGCGGGGCGTCTTGCTCGGGCCTTGCGCCAGATGGGTTCCGTGACCCGCGAGGGCTTGAGCTTGGTCCCGGATCTGGCGAGGGATCTTTCCACGCGGAGTGATCTGGGTCAGTGGGTGCGCTTGGAGGCCCTGTCGGCTATGGCGTCGCCCCTTGGTCCCGGACCAGACCAGATGGGATTGGTTGCCGCAGCGCGTGCTGCCTTGGCAAAGCCTGGTCATCCTGCCCGACGATTGGCAGCCCTGACTTGGTCCACCCGGCTGGGTGCTCCAAAGGAGTCGAGCCTTGAGCCCTTGCCCGACCCTTGGCCCCTCCTGACATGGGCCACACGCTCGGCCAGCGCGGACCACGTTCCCTCGGCCCTAGTGAGTCAAGGTTGGAAACCTCCCGAGGGCATCTGGCCCGCCGAGGGAGTCAGCAAAAGCGCGCGCGTGTTGTGTATCTCTTGGTTGCTCAGGCTGAGAGATGTGGTGCGCGCCTTGGAAGCGCTTCCTGAGGACGAGGACGCGATCGTGATGATGATGGGGCAGGTCTTGGTTGGATTGCGCCAAGCGGGGCAAGAGGACACTCGCTTGCGATTCCTGAAGGGTCTGCGGGCTGCGGGCCACGGGCGGGCGGCAGGGCACTTGTCCCTTTTGCCTGGGCCGGATTTCAACCGGGCCTTTGGGGAACAACTGCTGGCCATGGAGGCAAAAAAACGTACGGATCAGGATTGGCACAGCTTGGGCACCCTGGCCCGCGGCGGCCCCCTGGGGGGCCAGGCCCGGGAGCTGCTGGTGGAGGCCATGGGGGATGAGGACCTTCGGGTGCAGGCCGTTGGCCCGGTGCAAGAGGCTTGGTTTGGGATGTTGGGGGAGCGCCGGGATATTCTTGCGGAAGAGTTCATTGCCAGGGTGGAGCTGGCCCTTGGGAGCAGTCCCCAAATCCGCGGAGGATCCTTTCGCGACATCGTTGATAGGGCCGGTATCAGGCCCCTGTCCCTGGCTAATAGGGATGTGGCCTGGCCCCAGGATTGAGACTTTGGGCGTGCCTATTTCTGGTCTATTTCCCGGGGTCTAGGGGCTCGATTCCCCCCTCCAAACCCCCGGTTAGGCCCACAGGATCCCATTTTGCAGCTTCAATTCCCCGTGCATAGGTCATACGCTGCTATCTCAATGGGTAGAAAGGTCTGGATTACCATTGCGGTTGCCAGCCTGCCTCGCCGATGGAAGACCTAGGAAGATCCTATGCCCTCGACCAAATCATCAGATGCCCTAGTGGCACCCCAGCCCGATGAGGCCCGCAGCGTTCCCGTGACCGGCGAAGAGTTGTGCGTGGTCACATCTCCGCGCTCCCAGCAGGCCGAACAATTTCGCGTGCTGCGCAACTCCATTCAGGCCCTCAATCCAGACGGCGCCTCCCACACTCTGGTCATGACCAGCGCCTTGCGCGGTGAGGGGAAGACCGTGGCGACTCTCAACTTGGCCGCAGCCATGACCGAATTGCCGGGCATTCAGGTGCTGGTGGTGGATGCGGACTTGCATCAACCGTCCATCGAAAAAAGCCTCGGCTTGCCCAGTCGAATGGGCTTGGCGGATTTGCTCTCCGGAGGGGTCTCCTTGGACTCCGCCGTGCGCACCACCTCGATCCCCGGAGTGTCTGTTCTCGGTGCTGGAACCCTGCCCAAGAACCCATCCCAACTGTTGGGTTCGGATCGCATGCGGACGGTGCTCGATCGCCTTCGTCAAAACTACTCCTATGTGTTGATCGACACCCCGGCCGCTGCTGGGGTTTCCGATGCTTCCCTGCTTGGCGCCATGGCCGATGGCATTCTGATGGTTGTGCGCCTCGGCTCGACCCCGCGCCAGTTCGTGCAGCAAACCATCAATGTTCTCGAGTCTCTCGGCGGCAATGTCCTTGGGACATGCCTGACCGGTGCGGAAGAACCCGATACCACTAACGATTGAGTTTGGGCTTGGGCCCGGGCGTCTAGCGGCGGCCTAGGGCGCGGGCAGCGCGGACCAATTTGGGCAGATGCTCGCGTTCATAGGCGCGCGCCTTTTCGTGATCAGGCCAGGCTCTCTCTTGGCGACGAAATTCTGCGTGGTGGGGGCACCAGCGCCCCCCGCGATCCCGGATCGGCGGATAGGCAGCGTGCAAGAGTTCATGCACGAGGACCGTTCGCACAAACCAATAGGGAACCTTGGAATCGTCCAGCACCGGATGCAAACGCACCCGGTTAGTGTGGGCGTCCCATGAACCGAGGCGCAAACCACCGCGCGAGCGACTGGGTTGGCGTAGGCCCCACTCCAGATGCGGGCGTTGGTCGGGAGCTAGGCGCGACTCCAGGAAACTATCCCACAGATCCCGGGCGGAGTCATCCAGGTCATAGGCTTCGCCCTTCCCCGATCGTCGCGCGGTCTTGCGGGGAGTGCGTTGGGAGTAGATCGTTTCCTCGAGCCACTGATCGAGCTTCTCGCAGGCCTGCTTAGATCGCCGTCCGTTCCGTAGCCAGCGGCCAAGGCTTTCGAGCACGTCCTCGGGGGCCTCCTCAAAGGCCCTATGCAAGCGCAGCTCCCACTGCTTTCCCCGGCGCTGTCCGCGCACGGGCTGACCCGTGGCCCGGCTGAAGATTACGTTGATTTCCAAGCCCACCCGTTCCGCTAGCCAAGTGGCCAGTTGTTGGGATGAGTAAGGCGTGGGTCCAATCATGCCAAGCACTATACCAGGCACCGTCGTTCCGCTTGGCACGCCTAGTTGGCCAGGTCGAAGTCTTGGCCCTGGAGGTCCTGGCCGTCGCCAACAGTGATGCGGCGGCGGGTGTTTTGGATGTCGCTGGAATTGGCGAAGGGGTTGCCGCCGCCGCGAATGGGGCGGGTGGCGTGGATCCAATAGGTGCCGGGGCGCGCACTGGTGATGCGGAAGTGACCCTCCTTGTTGGACTTGGCGGTGTAGCGCGCCGGGAACTCGTTGGCGGCGGGCTGCAGCATCATGGTGACTACGCTGCCGGGCAGGACCGAGCCACTGGGGCTGCGGACCGTGCCGCTGACCGTCGCGCCACGGGCCAGCACTTGCTGGCCCAAGTCCACTGCGACGGCTTCGGTGACGATCACGTTGCG
>Ga0302120_10001464_pt1 | contig 11055 bp, 9 predicted proteins | sample AG5_Bottom_MG_FD_203118 | JGI IMG/M metagenome (GOLD analysis project Ga0302120, IMG submission 203118) | Marine microbial communities from Western Arctic Ocean, Canada - AG5_Bottom | ecosystem: Environmental > Aquatic > Marine > Oceanic | place: Canada: Western Arctic Ocean | collected 2017-10-01 | reverse complement strand
CTGAGCTTGATAGCGGAACATGCGCCGTGAGCATTTCAGGAGGTGCACGCAGAGGATGAGCCGGCAGTCGGGCTCCACGAGACCGCGAAAGCGGGCTTTGTCCACTCCGCCGAATCCGACGAATTTGCCCGGCTGGGTTCCATCTCCCGTCTGATCCACCCGGTGGGCTGAGTAGTCGAAAGCCGACAACTGTGCGGCCGCTTCGATTTGAAGAACTCCTGGAAACATGGGGCGTCCCGGGATGTGGTCCTTGGCCCACCAGTCGTCGCTGGCGACGTCTTTGTAGCCAACCATCAGACGGCCCTCCACATCCTCATGTAGGACGCCATCCAGCATGGCGAAGCGACCACTCTGGCGCAGGTATTGGTCCAGTTCCGTTCGGGAGACCACTGTTTGGGAGAGGTCTAGGGTGTCGAAATCAATGAGGGGTTGGCTTGCCATGGCGCGTGGAGTGTACGCAGCCGGAAGGTTGCATCCAACATTCCCCCTCAGGCTTCAGTACCCACCCCGTCCGGACGGAATTGGAGCCAGCGACCCCTCTGGACGATTCCGGCAAGGACCGCAGACTTGAGCACGGTCGAAATGTTGATGGCCCACCAGACGCCCGCAGCTCCGAGGCCCAAGTGGGTCGCCATGAACCATGCCAGAGGCAGTCTGAGGAGGTTACCGGGCACACTCACAAGGAAGAGCGGAGCCGTGTACCCCGCTCCCAGGAGGGTTTTCTCGTGCATGACCTCGTAGGCCACAAAGAGCTGTGAGGCAGCCAGGATCTGGACGTAGCGGATGGCCTCACGGGCGACTCCCGGGTCATCTGTGAAGATGGGCACGATGATTGGTCCAGCGAACCAGAAGATCAGCGTGAACAAGGTTCCGGTCCCTAAGGCCAGAATCCGCAAGCTGCGCACGGCTTGGAGGGCACCCTGCGGAGACTTGGCTCCTAGATTCCGGCCCACAAGAGAGGACCCGGCCACCGCGATCCCCAGAAAGAAGGGGAAGGCCACTCCCTCGAAGGCGTTGAACCCGATGCTCAAACCACCTAGGACGGCGTCTCCCAGTGGACTCAAGGTCGTGCGTAGGAGTGCGAAGTAGACTCCGGCGTAGACCACAATCGATAGGCACGAGGGAACTCCGATGCGGATGATCTGGCTGAATCGCCGGAGCGAGAGGTCTGCGAATGAGAAGAGTCGAACGGAGTAGAGACGCACGAGAAAGAACAGGCCGAGCCCTGCGCTGACCGCACGTGAGATTCCAGTCGCCAGTGCCGCGCCCGCGATTCCCATGCCCTCGATCGGGCCCCAGCCGTAAATGAGAACCGGGTTCAGGACGAAATTACAGCCCACGGCCACAAGCTGCAGCATCAGGGGAAGGCGGGTGTTTCCCATGGCCACAAAGGTCGTGCTCACCACCGGAGCGAGGGCCATGGGGATCGTCACGGCGTAGATCATCCCGAGGTAGGTTTGGGAGAATTCTGCCGTCTTACCGACCAGCCCAATGCCTCCGGTCAGGACCCCGATATTGGACGTGCCCAAGAACCCGACTAGAGTGGCGACGAACACGGCCAACAGGATGGAATGGCGGATCACCGAGTCCCGTCCGACCCGATCGCCGGATCCCGTGCAGCGCGCAATCAGGGTCAGGGAGCCGCCCACTGCCAGGAAGTAGAAGGCGAAATTGAGGGTTAGGAGAAACGTGCAGGGACCCAGCGCCGCATGGGCCTCTGCACCAAGATCCTGGACCCAGAACTGATCGTTGACCCGGTAGGCGCTGTTGCAGACAAACGAAAGCACTGAAGGCCAGGCCAGCAGCAGCACATCGCGGACACGGGCGGGCGCGGCACCCGCTGCGGGCTGCGGGCCGTCTGGTTTGGAGTTCCCCAAGCGTATTCGTCTTTTGGGCCAGCCCGCGTGGCTCCCCGGGGCTAGCGCCGTCGCGTGAGTTGAAGGGTCACGGATCGGCTGGGCGAGTCCTCGCCCACCTGGAATACGGTCACACCCTGCAGTTGCCCTCGGGCCTCGCCCCGCAGGGTGTACTCCCCGTCGGGCAGGAAGGGGAGCTCAGCGGTTCCATCCATCTCACTGGAGGCCTCGATGACACCCGCCGGTCGTCCGTATCCACGAAGACGGGCCGAGGCTACAGGTGCGCCGTCCTCGTTTACCACGCGTACGAGAATGGTCCGCGTGCGAGGGATGGTCAGGTCGGGATGGGTGTAGAGAGGGCTCACCATTCCAAATGGCTGGGCTTCGATGAGTGGACGATCAATATTCCCAAGAGATAGGAGGTAGGGGTCTTCGATGACCTCTTCGATGCGCCAATAGCCCGATCCATCTGTCTGCGTTTTGTGTCGGCCCCGGTCGCGCTGATTCTCGAGGAACACGGGCAGGTTGCCTACGCCCACGCCATCGGAGTCTCGCACAATGCCTTCCGCTACTCCGGCTGGAATCAACTTGAGTAAGAGATGCGCGTGGTTCTTGCCCGGCAGGTTTTCATATTCCTTCAACTTGAAGAGCATCACTTCCTGTCCGCGGCAACTCATCCCCGCCGCTTCCACGTGCACCCGGTAGCCACCCATGGGGAGGTCGAATTGTTCAAAGGTTCGCTCAGCGCCCTGGAACTCCACGATGCGTTCGGTGGCCCGGTCGCGGCCGAGTGCCAATTGGGAGGGCTTAATCACCAGGCGCCACTGGGCGGGAAACTCGACGCCCGGGTCCACTTCGATCATGCCGCTGATGGTGCAGGACCCATCGAAGGTCTTTTCGTAGCTCCTCCACTCCATGGGGAGACCGACTTGGATGCCCCCATTGGCAACCGGGGCCAGGTCTCCGGTGGAGTGGGGAGGGGGCGACATGGCATCCCTTCCCGGGGCCATTCCGGTCGAGTTCGGGTCCGATCCAGCCGCGGGCACTTCTCCTGGTCCCCCAATCAGGACCAGGCCGACCACCAGGCCTCCGAGGAGCAGGAGGCATAGGCTGATCAAGAGGCCCGTGCTGCTGGAGCCACGCGTCTTCCCACGGGCAGGGGAGGAGGTTCCCGGGCCAGGGAGGCTGGCGAGGCCCCGGGTGCCGGGAAGCAGCGATACCCTTCGGAAAAAGGCACTCGCTTGTGCGTAGTGTGGGTTGTATCGGTCGATTGACATGATTCGTAGTCTTTTCCTAGGCTTCCTACCCCATGGGTAGGCTCCTTGGGATGGCCTGGACGCTGCTCCCCAAAGAGGGGCTCCGGGATGCGACGCCTTTCTTCCGGTCGGACTGCCCCCACGGGCAGTGCGAACCGGGCCCGACATCATAGCCACCCCTGCTCCTCGTGGGGGATTGCCCAGACACATGACACAGCACCTTCTGACCTCCCGCCAGCGTCCGCTTCGATTCCTCCTCGCGCTTGGTGCCTTTGTCGCCCTCAGTGCTCTGATACCGGTCCCTACCGCGGACGCCTCGATGGAGGGGGCCGCCCAGGAGGGCCGTGTGATCCTGGTCGGATTTGACGGTGCGGACTCTCGCACCACGCGGCGCATGATTGATGAGGGCCGTCTGCCCAACTTGGCCAAGCTGGCCGAGAGCGGGACCTTTGCGCCCCTCATCTCCACTAACCCGGCTGAGTCAGCCGCGGGGTGGGCAGCCCTGAACACGGGCACCAACCCGGTCAAGAACGGTGTCCCCAGCTTCATCAAGCGCAACACTAAGGGGACGCAGATGCCGGCCTTTGGGCACATCTATCAGGAAGACATGGTGATCGATGCCCCATCCAGCGCTCTCATCTCCGGACTCATGGCGGCAGCCGAGTCCACCCCGTTCGAGCCCCATATTGGCCTAGGGTTACTGATTGTTCTCGTGAGTGTCGTGGGGTTCATGTTCGTGCTCCGCGGCCTACTCAAGGTCAACTTGCCTTTGGCGGCAGCACTGTCGGTGCTAATCAGTCTGGCCGGTGGTTATGCGGGCATGACCTGGATGGCCAACCGAGTCACTTCATCTCCCGCCACCTACGAGGTTCCACAGGTGTTCAAGAACGCGGTTACACAGCCGGGTTTCTGGGATATCGCCGCTCGGGGCGGCAAGCGCGCCATCGTTCTCGACGCGGCTCTGGCCTTTGATCAGGAGACCGTTCCCGGAGCGCGCGTGCTCGCTGGCTTGGGTCTGCCGGACGTGCGTGGAGCGGGCAACGGCAACTGGTTTATTTACACCACTGAGGATACTGAAGTGCACCGCGCACCCAAGGGTTGGGTGGACACCAAGGGGTCGGGAACGGGCACGACTTTCCGAGTGGACGAGCGTGACGGCAAAATCGTGACGGCCGTCTACGGGCCGGTCAACTTCACAAAGAAGGCTCCGCTTGAGGCTCAGATTGCGGAAATCAACGAGGCCTTGAAGAGTCCTGATCTAGGCTGGAAAAAAGGCGGGGAGTTGCGCGACAAGCGCAAGGCCTTCGAGGCAGAGCTTAAGGGGCTCAAGAGCTCTCCCCACGATCATCGCGTTAGCTTGCCCATGACTCTGGAGCGCAGGGGTGAGGAACTGGCTATCACAATCAACGGAGACACTCAGACTGCCCCAGAGAATGGGTGGACCGATTGGTTCCGACTGCCCTTCGAGTTGGCCCCTGGCCTTGTGGCGGGTGGTTTGACACGTGTGCGCGTCATGGAGCTGGGGGAGGTCATCACCGTGTACCTGCACACTTTCGACATCGACCCTGAGAACCCTCCCATCTGGCAGCAGGTTAGCCAGCCTGCGGGTTTTGCCGGCGAACTGGCCGGTTGGGCCGGAGGCCCCTATGAGACCCTTGGTTGGTCCTGCATGACCAACCAACTCAAGGACAAGAAGGTGCCCGTGGAGGTCTTCCTCGAGGACGTGGAATTCACCATGAAGTGGCGTAGGCGCTTGACCCACTCAGTACTTGATCGCGATGACTGGGAGGTGCTCTTCAGTGTGTTCAGCACCACCGACCGGGTGCAGCACATGATGTACAAGTATTACGACTCGTTGCACCCCTTCCACGACCCAGTGGAATCGGCGCGCGTGGTGGACTTTTTCGGTAAGCCGACGGCCCTGAAGGACATCGTTCCTGCCATCTACGAGCAGATGGATGTGACGGTGGGTGAGATCATGGCCAAGCTCGACCCCTCCGACACCCTGATGCTCTGCGCGGACCACGGTTTCACCAGCTACCGGCGCGGCCTAGAAGTGAACAACTGGCTCGAGTCGGAGGGCTACCTGACCCTCAAGCCGGGTAATACAAAGACCAGCAACAGCATGGCTTTGTTGGCGGCGGATTGGAGCAAGACCCAGGCCTACTCCTTGGGACTGGGCATGATCTATGTGAACATGGAAGGCCGCGAGAAGGGCGGGATAGTGCCCATGGACGAGGCTAAAGCCCTTCTTGCCGAGATCGGATCCAAGCTCGTGGACCTGCGCGATTCGGGGCCCGAGGACGCGCCATTCGCCGAGCCCAAGCAGGTGGTTCTTGACTACGCGATCATGGACGATCTCTACCAGGGGCCGCAGGAGTGGGGAAGGGCGGACTATCCCTGCGCGGACATGCAGGTGGGATTCGCCGAGTTCTACCGCGCTTCCTGGGGGACGGTCTCGGGCAAGCTGAAGCTGGTGAAGAACGAGGCCGGTGCTGTGGTGCCGGGTCCCATGTACAGGGACAACAGCAACAACTGGTCTGGAGATCACGCGTCCAACTCCCCGCAGCTGGTCACTGGAATTTTCTTCAGCAGCAAGCCGGTTCAGGTTCCTGAAGAAGGCGTCAGCGTGATGCACATCGCGCCCACAGTCCTGGATTCATTGGGAGTGCCCATCCCGGCGAACTTCGACCTGCCGGCCCTGGTGCGTAAGTAATGCAGCGCACCTCTCCCGGCGAGTTGAAAGAACGCCTGGATTCCGGCGAAAAGATCACCATCGTGGATGTTCGCGAGGGCGGTGAGCTGGAGATCTGCCGCCTACCGGACGCGGTTCATCTTCCGCTCAGCGATTTCGCCACCGGTTACGCGGAATTGGCGCCGGACGGGTCCTACGCGATGCTCTGCCACCACGGCATCCGTAGTGCGCAGGCGGCGGGGTTCCTGATCCAGGCCGGCTTTAAAGACGTGATCAATATCGAGGGGGGCATAGAGCGCTGGGCCCAAGAGGTGGATTCGACCTTGCAGCGGTATTGAGCCAGCCTCTGGAGGCCATCTCTGGCATCGCGAGAGTGCCTCCTGCTACCCTGCGACGATGAGTGATCATTGGAAGGTGCTTGTGTGGATGGTGGCCGGCGTTCTCGTGGGCCTTGTTATGCAGTGGACGCTTCCTGCACCGGCTTGGGCCGGTGCGGAGTTCTCCGCTCACCCTGGCGGTGTGCAGGTCCTGTCCGTCACGGGCGGGGGCCCCGCCGCCCGGGCCGGGTTGGCCCGCGGCGACGTGTTCCGAGCGGTGGCCCTAGGGCGTGGGGGCTCCGATGAGGAGGTCGTTGCCTTCTCCTCGCTTGAGGGCGAGTCGGCGAGCGTGGACCGCGTCCTCCAGCGCAGCTCTAACGGGGAGGTGATCTGGTTCCTACCAGCCATCGAGGTCGTTCAGAGCGAACCCACGGGCGAGCTGCGTTTCCAGGGAGCCAAGGCTGTTGCCTTGAGCATGAATCCTGGCTGTGCACGTGCGGCCTGGCTTGCACCGTTCAATTTTGCAGCGGACATATTCCTCGCCCTGCTCAAGATGCTCATCGTTCCGCTGGTGCTCTCTTCCATCGTGGCCGGCGTGGCGGGCGTGGGCACCATGAAGGACCTGAAGCGACTGGGGGGGAAGACCTTCGCGTACTACATGGCGACCAGCTTGTTGGCGATTCTCGTCGGCCAGTTCCTGGTGAACACCATTCGACCCGGTGATGGGGCAGCTCTCGGACTGTCAGCTCTCACTGAAGGCGGCATGGGGACCGACGACAGTTTTGTGGAGGTGATCAAGCGCGCTATCCCGTCCAACATTTTCTCGGCCCTGCAAGACAACGGGGCGATGCTCTCAATCATCTTCTTCGCACTGCTTCTCGGCTACTTCATCACACAGACCGCCGAGCCACACGGCACGCGTATCCGGGAGCTATTCGAGAGCTTCTTCGAAGTGATGATGAAGATGGCAGAAGGGGTCTTGAAGCTCCTGCCCTACGGAGTCTTCGCGTTGCTGGTAAAGGTCACGGCGGCGACGGGTTTTGCGCCCTTCAAGGCGCTCCTGCTTTACATGTTTACCGTTGCTCTGGCCTTGCTCATCCACTCGGCCTTGACCCTGCCCATGCTCTTGAAGTTCGTGGGCAAGATGCAGCCTGGATTGTGGTTCAAGGCCATGTCTCCGGCCATCATGACGGCATTCAGTACCAGTTCGTCGAGCATGACGCTCCCCGTAACCATGCGCACGGTGGAACAGCGCGGTCGCGTGAGTAACAAGGTGACCTCGTTCACCTTGCCCCTCGGCGCGACGATCAATATGGACGGAACAGCCCTGTACGAGTGTATTGGCGTGATTTTCCTCTCCCAGTACTACGCGTCGATCAGCGACTTCACCCTGACCTTCGGAGATCAGGCCTTCATCGTGGTTCTGGCCCTCCTGGCCAGCGTGGGGGCGGCGGGGATTCCCTCGGCGGGTCTGGTCATGATGCTCACGATTCTCTCGGCTCTGGGCTTGCCCATTGAAGGTGCTGCCCTGTTGCTGGCGGTGGATCGTCCGCTGGACATGCTGCGCACCTGCGTCAATGTATGGTCAGATTCCTGTGGGGCGGCCATCATCGCCCGCACGGAAGGGGAAACCGGGCCATTGGAGCCCATCACCTCTGGCTAGCGTGGCGGCTTGGCTCGGTGCCGAGTAGAATCCGCACCCTCGCTCCTCCCCAATGACCCGCAGTGGCCCGCGTGGCCCCGATCGCACCCATGACCCAAGGCACCCTGACCGAGAGAATCACCCGTTCCCTGGCTTACATGCTTCGGCATCGTCCTGAGGAGTTCGATCTGGATCTGGACGGCCACGGGGCTGGAGAGCTGGGGGATGTTGTCAACGCCCTATGTGATCGTTTGGGTGAGGACATTGAGGCGTCTGACGTCCAGGTGGCCCTGGATGCTGGAGGCCGCAGTCGCTACGCCATCGAGGACGGGCGGATTCGCGCCCTGTACGGACACTCCTTCTCCGTGGATCCTGGCGAGAACACGGATCCGCCAGAGTTCTTGTATGTGGGCGTCGGTAGTCGGGACGCACGTCGTGCTGAGGAGGACGGACTTCGAGGTGGGCGTCGCGCGTTCCTGCACCTGGCACTTACCTACGAGGAGGCTCAGGAGATGGGCCGGCGCGCCGCGCCGGAGTACGCGGTCATCAAGGTTCATGCGGCGAAGGCGGCGCAGGATGGTTCCAAGTTCTACGACCGTACGGCCCTTTACTTGGCAGAAGACATTGGCGTGGATTCCATAGAGGTGGGCGAAATTCACGAAGACGGCATCCGCCGCGAAGGACGCGGCGAGCGCGGACGGGGCGGTTCCGGACGGGGCGGTTCCGGACGTGGCGAGCGCGGCGGTTCCGGACGTGGCGGACGCGGCGGCTCCGAGCGCGGACCTAGGCCGCGAGGAGGCGGAACACGCGTTGGTGGTGGGGGAGGCCGTTCCGAACGGGTGGAGGAGACGGCTGAGCCCGTGCAGAAGCGCGCGGTTGAGGAAGCCACCCCGGCCAAGGACTCTGCTCCGGGTTTTGGTGATGGCATGGCAAGCTCGGCCCCCGAGCCGGCCCCCGAGCCGAAGCCCGCGCCGAAGCCGAAGTCAAAGCCGAAACCGAAGCCGAAGCCGACGAACGATGAGCCCACCGATAGTGGAGCCGGCTTTGGGGCTGGCATCCTCTAGGTCCGCGCACCGTCTCCGCCTATGAGCTCCCTGGCGGTCCTGGAGGATTTGCCCTCGGGCTACTTCGTTGAGGAGACTCCGCGCGGGATTCTAGCCGTCCATGCAGACTCGGCCCGCGCCTTACATGAGGCTGGGTACGGCCCTGACCAGGATGGCGACCTGGTCGTCTCTGAACTTGCCGGTAGGCGGCCGCTCTACCAGTTTGGGCCTACAGCTCCTTCAGCAGCAAAGAGCTTCCTTGTGCGCCGCTTCAGTCACGGGGGGCTCTTGCGTTGGCTTACGGGCAACCGTTTCCTGAGTGCTGACCGCCCATTCCGTGAATTGATCCTCTCGGACGCCCTTCTACGCGCGGGGATCCAGACGCCGCGTGTCGTGGCGGCCCGGGCCTTCAGGGATCGCGGTGGCTGGCAGCTGGATGTGATGACCTGCCGTGTGGAGGAGAGCATCGATCTGGGTTGGGTCTTGGGTGCCATGCGTCGAGGGGAGATTCCTGTGCCTGCGCGGAACAGGATCATGGAGGGGGTGGGATCCCTCGTGCGCGAACTACACCTCCACGGTTGCCCCCACGCGGACCTCCAGCCGGGGAACATTCTCGTCAACCTGAGCGCCTTGGAGAACGGGATCCCTTCCTATTGGATCATCGATCTAGACCGTACATCTCGGAGGCCCGAGCTCAGTGAAGCCGAACGTCAGAGCAATTTGGCGCGCCTCTATCGCCACGTAGCGAGGCGCGATGAGCAGCACGGGCCATCGCTGTCCCGAGGCGATGCGGCCCGCTTTTTCCGGGGATACGATCCCGGTGGGGAGTCGTGGCGCAATGATTGGCGAGCCGTTCGAGAGCGCTATGTGGCCGGACTCTCCTGGCACCGGATGGGCTGGTTGTTGGAGAAGGTCTTCGGGGGCCGCCGCCCGGATCCGCGTAGTACGGGGCTTGGGGATGCGCCTCTTTCCGAAACGCCGCTAGGCCCGCGTGAACTGGTGAATCGCGTAGAACGGCAGCCAGACTAGGGAGGAGACCAAGTGCAGTACGAGCCAGATCTGACGCCACACCGGATCGCCGCTGATCTGTAGCAGGTAGCCCGAAAACACCATCGGTGCGAACAGCGTTGCCAAGACGAGGCCCGTCCGACGCCGGGGCCGTGCGCCTGAGCGCCATTTGGCCCAGATGTGGTCGCGAAACACCAGGCCGAAGGCCATAAGCAGCAGGGGCACCAACAGGATGTGCATACCCTTCCACCAGGGCTCAGCGGGGTGGTTGACCAGGGCGAACTCGTCAAGGGGCTCCACGAAGTAGCGTAGCCAGCCGTAGACCAATCCCGTGATACCCGAAGTGGCGACGGCCAGATGGGTGAAGCGTGCTTCGGCGCGGCTCATGGGGTCTTGGGCGGCGCTTTTTGGGTCGGCACTTTCTTGGGCTGCCCGGCAGGGGTGGACTTTTCCTTGGATACCGGATTAAGCACGGCGTGGATGGCCAGCATCCGCCGCACGGCTTGGGTGGTGGCGCGGGCTGTGAGTGTCGCGCCGGTGACGCCCTTGATGTCACGCTTCAGGGATAGGGTGTCATCCAGCGCCTTGCCCACAAACTGTCCGTACCAGCGGGAAGTGGGAATGAACTGCGAGGGCTCCGCGAAGGCCAGCAACTCCACGCGTCGGACCTTGCCCGCCGGATCCACAACAACCATCAGCACCTGTCGCATGGTGCGTACCCGGTGCACGTCGAAATAGGCCGTGCCTACACACTTTCCTTCCTTGCTGGCCGTGTACGCATAGGCGATCCCCCGTTCTAAAGCAGAGCCGGAGAGCTTCTCAACTCGCACGCGTGCTTGCGCGTCCAGGACCTTGACGGTGCGCTCGACCTTGCAGCCTTCAAAGGCCAAGGCCAAGGCCTCCTCTTTAGTCAGGAAAGTCTTGCCTCCCGCGAGGGCGGGGCCGGCCAGAGCGGCCGTCAGGCAAATGACCGTGGCCACAAGCCGTAATGCCATCGGACTAAAACACATAGCCAATCAAGAACGTTGTGACATCGTCCGGCATGCCGTCCTGCATGCCGTCCTGGAACGTGGCGTGGTCGAGCTTGAACACCACCTGATCGATGGGCCGGTAGTGCAGGCCCAAGGTCAGGACATCGTCCTTGAAGCCACCGGCCGAGATATCGGTGTCGATGGTCTCCCAGCGCACGAAGGGATACAGGGACTGGGTCTCGCTCTCGCTCAGGACGTCGTAGCCGG